>Ga0163144_10018324_pt1 | contig 14178 bp, 15 predicted proteins | sample OliLak19BULKMAT1_FD_123175 | JGI IMG/M metagenome (GOLD analysis project Ga0163144, IMG submission 123175) | Freshwater microbial mat bacterial communities from Lake Vanda, McMurdo Dry Valleys, Antarctica - Oligotrophic Lake LV.19.BULKMAT1 | ecosystem: Environmental > Aquatic > Freshwater >... | reverse complement strand
GACGCGTCCGCGTACTACAAGACCATCTACGAGGCCTACAAGCGCGTGTTCGTCCGCTGCGGCCTGAAGTTCAAGCCCGTGCTGGCGCAGGCGGGTGCCATCGGCGGCTCCTTCTCCCATGAGTTCATGGTGCTGGCCGAGACCGGCGAGGAGACCATCGTCTCCTGCTCGAAGTGCGATTACGGCGCCAACATCGAAAGGTCTGAAATCAAGGACGCGTTCAAGGCTCCCGACGCCTCCGCGTTCAAGCCGCTCGCCGAGTTCGATACGCAGGGCAAGACGACCGTCGCCGACGTGGCCGCGCTCGTCAATCGTCCCGTCACCGAGTTCCTGAAGACGCAGCTGTACATGATCGACGGCAAGACGCCCGTCATCGCGCTCATGCGCGGCGACCACGACCTGCACGAGGCGAAGCTCGCTGCGGCCGTCGGCGCGCCAAACCTCTTCCGCGCGAGCCCGGCGCAGTACGAGACCGTCATGGGCTGCAAGGTCGGCTTCGGCGGCCCGCAGGGGCATCCCGGCGTGGCGATCTATGCCGACTTCTCGACCCGCGCCGTGCTCAACGGAGTGAGCGGCGCGAACAAGGACGGCCTGCACACGGATAACTTTAATATCGCGCGTGAGCTGCCCGACATCAAGGGGTTCTTCGATCTTCGCTCCGCTACGATCGAAGATCCGTGTCCTTCCTGCGGCGGAAAGACCGAGTTCTTCAAGGGCATCGAGGTCGGCCACACGTTTAAGCTCGGAACCAAGTACTCGACATCGATGAAGGCCGAGTACCTCGACAAGGCGCAGAAGCCCCAGGTGATGGTGATGGGTTGCTACGGCATCGGCGTTTCCCGTGTCGTCGCCGCCGCCATTGAGCAGGGCCACGACAAGGACGGCATCGTCTGGCCGTCGGAGATCGCCCCCTTCCAGTGCGCCGTCGTCGTGATCGACGAGAGCGACGACGCGCGCGTGCGCCCCGCGGTGGACACCTTGGTCAAGGCGCTCGAGGCGAAGGGCTTCGACGTGCTCGAGGACGACCGCGAGGCCAAGCCCGGCGTGAAATTCAAGGACATGGATCTCATCGGCATCCCGCACCGCTTCGTCGTGTCGAAGCGCATGCTCGACTCCGGCGGCGTCGAATATAAAAAACGCGGAGAAGCGGCTGCCGTTACCTGGCCGCTCGAGGCGGCGGCCGACAAGCTCGCGGCGTCTCTTTCCGGTGAAGCGCTCGCCGCGCGCTGAGTCTATCACGAATTTGCAAGCCTGACCCTAAAATTCGTGGGCGTTGACAAGCATTCGTAAGTTTGCTTTACTGTAGGTGTCGCCCCCCACTGTTTCGGGGGGCGCATTTTCTTTCGGAGTGGCTGCCGTGTTGAGCCACTCTTTTTATTGGAATCAAAACATGGACGCCAAAGAGATCGAAGCGCTGCTGACCCCCCTGATCGAGCAGGAGGGCGGCGAATTAGTGGACCTGCAGTGGCGCAAGGAAGGCGCCCAGTGGGTGCTGCGGCTGTTTCTGGACAAGCCGAACGGCGTCACGCTCGACGATTGCGCGTATTTCTCGGACCGGGTGAGCGCGACCTTGGATGAGGGCGACAAGATCTCCCGCTCGTACGTGCTCGAGGTGTCGTCGCCTGGGCTCGACCGCGTGGTCAAGAAGGACAAGGATTTCGCGCGCTTCGCGGGCAAGCCCGTGAAGCTGCGGCTGAAGCTGCCGGAGAGCGGCCAGCGCCGCTTCTCGGGCGTGCTGCAAGGGCTCAACGAGGGGCGGATCATGGTCCTCGTGGGCGAGGACATGAAGGCGTTCGCGCGGGAGAATGTCGACGAGCTTCGGCTCGACGACTCCGCGGCGGTGAATTTCGGGGAGGACTGAATTTATGAGCAAATCCGAGCTGATGACGGCGTTGGAGCAGATCGCGCGCGAGAAGAATATTCCCGTGGATGAGATCCTGTCCATGATCGAGGGCGCCGTCGTGTCCTCGCTGCGCAAGCACGTCGGCAAGAACGCGGACATCCGCGCCTCCATCGACCGCGAGAGCGGCGTCTTCTCCGCCGTCGTCGCGAAGAAGGTCGTCGACACCGTCGTGGATCCCGAGCTCGAGCTCACCGAGGCCGACGCGCAGAAGATCAAGAAGGGCGCCAAGGTCGGCGACGAGCTGATCTATCCCGCGCCCGCGGCCGACTTCGCCCGCATCGCCGCGCAGACCGCCAAGCAGGTGCTGACCCAGCGCGTGCGCGAGGTCGAGCGCGACAAGCTGTACGAGGAGTTCAAGCCCAAGGAAGGCGAGGTCGTCTCGGGCGCCGTGCACCGCTTCGTCGAGCGCAGCATCATCGTCGACCTCGGTAAGACCGAGGGCGTTTTGCCCCCGCGCGAGCAGATCCGGCGCGAGCGCTATAACATCGGCGGCAACGTGCGCGCCGTCATCCTGCGCGTCGACAAGTCCCAGCGCGGGCCGGCCGTCGTGCTCTCGCGCGCGGCCGACCTATTCCTGCAGCGGCTCATGGAGATGGAAGTCCCCGAGATCGCCGACAAAACCGTCGAGATCGTGCGCATCGTGCGCGATCCCGGCTTCCGCGCGAAGGTGATCGTGAAGTCCAACGATCCCCGCGTGGACGCGATCGGCTCCTGCGTCGGGCTGCGCGGCTCGCGCATCCGCTCGATCATGAACGAGGTCGCCGGAGAGCGCATCGACTTGATCGCCTACGCCGAAGGCGTCGAGGAGTCTCTCGCCGCGGCGCTCGCTCCCGCGAAGGTCTCCTCCGTGCAGGTCATGGATCCCGAGAACCGGATCGCCGAGGTGCTCGTCGCCGAGGAGCAGCTCGCGCTCGCGATCGGGAAGGACGGCCAGAACGTGCGCTTAGCACAGAAGCTCACGGGCTGGACGCTCGAGGTCAAGGCCGACCCGAACAAGCCGGCCGCCGCGGCGTCCGCCGTCGGCGCGGACTCGTCGCTCTCCACGCTCGAGGGCGTGGGACCGAAGACGCTCGAGGCCCTCGTCAAGGCCGGCATCAAGGACGCGGCGACGCTCGCGGCGTCCACTCCCGAGGCCTTGAAGGAGGCCGGAATCGGCGAGAAGACGGCGGCGAAGATTATCGCGCTCGCCAAGACGGCCTCCGAGGTCAAGGCGAAGTAGGCCTAGGCCTCTTCTGGGCCCCCCCGGAAACATGCTATAATCGTTCCAATAATGGAAAAGAAGACCACGAAAAAGACTCCCGCGGCGAAGAAGCCCGCGTCCGACAAGCCCGCGGCTGAGAAGCCCGCGAAGAAGGCGGCCGCCAAGAAGGGTGCCTCCAAGGGCACGGCCGCCGAGGTCCGCGCGACGCAGGAAGAAGGCTCGATCGCTCCCCCCACCGCCAATCTCGTTTCCGCGTTCGCGATGTTCAAGAAGCGCAACGTCTCCACCGCCGGCCCGACCGTGACGCGCCTCGCCGCCGGCGCCTCGCTCCCTAAGCCCCCCGCTCCGAAGGTCGTCCTGCCGCCCGCGCCCGTCGCCGCCGCGCCGGCGCCCGCGCCCGTCGCGCCGCCGGTCAACCCCGCCGCGAAGCCCGCCGTTCCCGGCATGCCCGTCGCGCCCAAGCCGCTCGTCCCCGGCGCGCAGCCCGCGAAGCCGATCCAGCCGGTCGCCGGCGCTCCCGCGGCGCCCGCCGCGCCGAAGCCCGCCGTTCCCGGAACTCCCGTCCCGCCCGCGCAGAAGCCGCCGACCACCGGCGCCCTTCCGCCCATGCCGCCCAAGCCCGGCACGTCCGGCCCGCAGAAGCCCGTCATCCTCCGCCCCGGCGCGATCACGATCCGCCCGCAGATGACGCCGCGTCCCGGCTCTCCCCGCCCGCCTATGCCCGGCCAGCGCCCCGGCATGGGACACCGCCCCGGCGGCGGCGGCGGACACAACCGCTCGCAGCAGCAGAACCGGCCGTCCGCGCCCGCCTCGAAGCCGCTCGAGCCCGGCCAGAAGCCCGCGCTCAAGAAGATCAAAGTGTCCTCGATGATCACCGTGCGCGAGCTCTCCGAAAAGATGGAGCTCAAGACGAACGACGTCATCAAGAAGCTGATGGGCCTCGGCATCTTCGCCACCATCAACCAGCGCCTCGATGCCGAGGCGGCGCAGGTCGTCGCCTCCGACTTCGGCTACGAGCTCGAGGTCGTCGCGATGTACAAGGAAGAGGAGCTCGCGGTCGTCAAGGCCGAGAAGGAAGACCCCGCCAAGCTCAAGCCCCGCCCCCCCGTGATCACGATCATGGGCCACGTCGACCACGGCAAAACCTCCCTGCTCGACGCGATCCGCACGACGAAGGTCGCCGAGGGCGAGCACGGCGGCATCACGCAGCACATCGGCGCTTATAAGGTCCACATCGACAAGGGCGACATCGTGTTCCTCGACACGCCCGGCCATGAGGCCTTCACCGCCATGCGCGCGCGCGGCGCCAAGGTCACCGACATCGTCGTGCTCGTCGTCTCGGCGACGGACGGCGTCATGCCCCAGACCATCGAGGCCATCGACCACGCGAAGGCGGCCTCCGTGCCGATCGTCATCGCGGTCAATAAGATCGACCTTCCCGGCGCCGATCCGCAAAAGATCCGCACGGCGCTCTCCAATCTCGGCCTGCAGCCCGAAGAGTGGGGCGGCAAGAACATCTTCGTCGACGTCTCCGCGAAGAAGCGCCTGAACCTCGACAAGCTTCTCGAGGCGCTGGCCCTTCAGGCCGAGATCCTCGAGCTCAAGGCCAACCCCGACCGCCCCGCCTACGGCGCGGTGCTCGAGGCCAAGATGGATCCGAAGCGCGGCGCCGTCTCCACCGTGCTCGTCCAGGCCGGCACGCTCAAGCTCGGCGACGCGTTCGTCGCGGGCCTGGCGCATGGCAAGATCAAGGCGTTGCTCGACGATAAGGGCAACCGCATCGAGTCCGCGGGCCCCGCGACCCCCGTTGAAATTTTGGGCATCATGGGCACGCCGCAAGCCGGCGACGCCTTCACCGTCGTCGACAACGAGAAGGCCGCGCGCGACATCGCCGAGAAGCGCCGCCTGATCCACCGCGAGCAGTCCATGGCCCACCAGAAGCACATGACCCTCGTGGGCCTGCGCTCGGCCATGAGCTCGGGTGTCTCCAAGGCGAAGGACCTCAACATCCTCCTGAAGGTGGACATGCAGGGCTCCCTGCAGGCGCTGCGCGACTCCCTCGAGGGCCTCTCCACGACCGAGTGCCGCGTGCGCATCATCCACGGCGCCATCGGCAACGCGAACGAGTCCGACATCCTGCTCGCGTCCGCCTCCGACGCCGTCACGCTCCTGTTCCAGGCCGAGGTCGAGCCGCGCGCGGCCGAGCTGGCCGAGCGCGAGGGCGTCGAGGTCCGCAAGTACTCCGTCATCTACGACCTCATCGAGGACGTGAAGGCGGCCCTCGAAGGCCTGCTCGCGCCCGAGATCGTCGACGTCGTCGTCGGCAAGGGCGAGGTCAAGGCGCTGTTCAAGGTCAAGACCGGCGTCATCGCGGGCTCCGCGGTGCGCGACGGCAAGATCTCGCGCGGCGGCCACATCAAGGTGGTCCGCGACGGCAAGGTCATCCATACCGGCAAGGTCACGACACTCCGCCACTTCAAGGACGACGTCAAGGAAGTGGAGAAGGGCATGGAGTGCGGCATCGGCATCGAAGGCTTCAACGACGTGGCGATCGGCGACCTGCTCGAGTTCTTCGTCAAGGAATCGCGCACCCGCCGCTTGTCGCAGTCGCCCCGGTAACCCGGAGGCCGAATGTTCGAGCGCAACGACCGGCTTCGCGAGCTTTACCGTGAGCTTGTCTCCACGCACCTGCGCGAGGTCAAGGACCCCGGGCTCGTCGGCTTCATCACGGTGACCGGCGTCGATCTCTCCCACGACCGGAAGACGCTCAAGGTTTTCTACTCGATCCTGGGCACGGACGCCGAGCGCGAACGCGCGGCGGCGGCCCTTGAGCGCGCGGCGCCCTACATCCGCGAGCTCATCAAGAAGAAGGTCTCCGTGAAGACGATCCCGAACCTGATCTTCACGTACGACACCACGCCGAAGAAGGCGTCCCGCATCGACGAGCTCCTCAACAAGCTCGAGAAGGAAAAGAACCAGTGACCGGGCTCCCGGTCGCCGGGATGCTGCTGATCGACAAGCCCGAGTCCTGGACCTCGCACGACTGCGTCGCCGTCCTGCGCAAGCTCTTCCCCCGCAACACGAAGGTCGGCCACACGGGCACGCTCGATCCCCTCGCCACGGGCCTGCTGGTGGCCTTGATCGGGCCCTGCACGAAGCTCCAGGCCCGCCTGCAGGGCATGGACAAGGTCTACTCGGGCACCATTCGCCTCGGGATCAAGACCGAGACGGGCGACATCACGGGCAAGACGATCGAGGAGAAGCCGCTGCCGGCGCTCGACCTCGCGCGCCTGAAAGCCGAATGCGCCGCGTTGACGGGCACCATCGAGTCCTCCGCCCCCGCCTACTCCGCCGTCAAGCATCAAGGGCGGCCGCTGTACGAGTACGCGCGCAAAGGCCTCGAGGTCCCGGTGAAGCCCCGCTCGTCATTGGTGCACTCCTGGGAGGCTTTATCATGGGCCGCGCCCGAGCTGTCGCATCGCCTGCATTGCGCGAGCGGCACCTACGTGCGGACCTTGGCCGAGATGCTGGGCGAAAAGCTCGGCTGCGGCGGCACGGTGTCCACTTTGCGGCGCGAGTCCGTGGGGCCGTTCCTGCTGGCCGACGCGCTGCCGCTCGACACGCTCCGCGCTTTGCCGGCGCCCGAATTGGCGCAGCGCCTGGCGGCCTCCTTGCCGCTCCTCGAGAAGGCCCTCAAAGACAAGCCATGAGGTCCTTGCGGGGCCGCGTGGTGCTTGGCGCGCGCATGGGCCGCAAGCTCGGTTTTCGGACCGCGAACATCAAGCTAGCCCCTTCGGTACGCCCCCCCCGCGGCGTCTGGAAGGTCATGGTCAAGGGCACCACGGTGGGCGAGCGCCTGGGGGCCTGCAACGTGGGCGTGCGCCCCACGTTGGGCGGCGTGCGACTGGTGGTCGAGGTGCATATCCCCGGCTTTAAGGGCGATCTGTACGGCAAGACGCTGACGTTGGTGTTCCTGTCGAAGATCCGGTCCGAGCGCCGCTTCCCCTCCTTGGCCGCCCTGCGGGCCCAGATCCGCAAAGACGTCGCCACCTTGACCCGCGGGCCCGTCCTGGGTACAATGAACGCATGACCACCAAGCTCAACGGCGACGGAAACATCATCGGGCGTCTCGGCGCGATCGCTTTGCTCGTCGCCGTCGGCTACGGTATTCACAAGCTCGGCTGCGACGATGGGATGTGCCCGGTCATGAAGACGGACTCGTGCTGCGGCTCCGAGGCGCACCCGGCGGCCGCCGCGCCCGCTACTCCCGTCCCCGCCAAGTAATCCTTCCGCTAGGAACGTCCGGCCGATGACCGCGACTTCACCGTTCCCCCTTATAGAAACGGACCGACTGCTCTTGGCCCCGTTGGCGGACTCCGATTCCGAGGAGGTTCTCGCCCTCTTTTCCGATAGCCGCGTCCTCGAGTTCTATGACATGGACGTGTTCACCAGGAAAGAGGAAGCCCTCGCTTGGATTCAGAAGCATCGGATGCGCTTCGACGTAGGCGATGGAATCAGATGGGCGATTCGGTATAAGGGACAGCGCCCGCTGCTGGGTACCTGCGGCTTCAACAATTTGGCGGGTCAGGGACATTCCGGCGAGATCGGTTACGAAATTAGCCCCGCCAATTGGGGAAACGGCGTCGCCACCGAAGCCGTGCGTGCGATCATCGACTGGGCTTTTTTAAACGGCTTTAATCATCCATTGCGCCGGATCGTCGCCCGAATCATGCTGGGCAATGAGGCCTCGGCGCGCTTGCTCAAGAAGGTCGGATTTCAAGACGAGGGTATCATGAAGCGTGCCGGACATTGGAAGGGAGCTTCCCATGATCTTCGAATCTTCACGTTGCCGTCGAACGGGGGAAACGGCGGGGCCCAACCGGTTAACTGCTAACATTACGGGTGCCCCTCGTCCGCTTCCTCGTCCCCTACCTCGGCTACCTGTTTTCGACCTTCATCAAGCTCACGACGAAGCTGTCGATCGTCCACGGCGAGCGGCGCGAGCGCTTGCGCGCGAAAAACCAGCGCTTTATCTACGCGTTCTGGCATCAACGGCAAGTGTTTTTCACGGTCTCCCATCGCGGCGACAAGATGTCCGTCCTCATCAGCAAGTCCCTCGATGGCGAGATGATCTCGAAAACGATCAAGCTGTGCTGCGGGGTGACCTCGGTGCGCGGTTCCACCTCGCGCGGCGCCTCCGACGCGGTGCGCGGCATGATCACGGCGCTGCGCTCCGGGCTCGACCTCGGCATCACCCCCGACGGTCCTAAAGGCCCGAAGGAAGAGATCAAGGAAGGCGTCATGTACCTGGCGCAGAAGCTGAAGATCCCCATCCTGCCGATCACGAACGCCTCCTCGAACCGCCTGATCCTCAAGAAGACCTGGGACCAGTTCCAGATTCCGATGCCCTTCGGCCGCTCGGTCGTGGTCTACGGCGAGCCGATCGAGGTGGGGCCGGAGGACGACCCGAAGGCGAAGGCCGCGGAGCTCAAGCGCTCGCTCGACGCGATCACCGCCGAGGCCGAGGCGCTCGTCGCCTAGGGAGCGGGCACGGCGGGCTTCTTGGCGACGGTGATCTGATCGCCGACGATCTGCACGAGCCCGGCGGCGATCCCTGGACCCTTGAGGATGACGCTCGCCTTTAGCTGGTTGCGGTAGGTCTTCTTGCTCGGGGAGACGTAAAATTTGTCGAAGCGTCCGCACGCTTCGATCTTCTCGCCGGCGGCGAGTATCGGGAAGCTGCCGTATGAGAAAAGGATCAGCTCGCCCGTGCCGTCGCTCAGCTTGCCGCGGAACAGGTGCTTGTTCGTCACTTCGCCGAACCTCTGACGCATCTCCACGGGGATGCCGACGACGCAGAAGCTCCTGCCGTTGAGGCGGTCCCGGTTGGCGAGGATGAAGCCAATGGGCGTGATCATTTCGGCCGCGGCGGCCGCGGCCGGCGCGAGGAGCAGAAGGGCGCTAATGGCGAGAGGCTTCATCGGGACGCACGGCGAACGCCGCATTCAGGCCGATCAGCAGGAAGGTCGCCAGCAGCAGGCATACCGAGAGCGCGTTGATCTCGGGCGTCACGCCGAACTTGATCATCGAGTAAATTTTGATCGGCATGGTCACGATGCCGATGCCCGCGACGAAGAACGAGGTCACGAAGTCCTGGAAGCTCACGGTGAAGGACAGCAGCGCCCCCGAGATGATCGCGGGCATCGCGAGCGGCAAGGTCACCTTCACGAAGGCCTGCCACTCGGTGGCGCCCAGGTCCATCGCGGCGTCCTCCAAGGACGACTCCTGCAGGGAGATCAGGCGCGCGCGCACGGCGGCGACCGTATAGGGCAGGCAGATGAGCGCGTGGGAGAACGCCAGCGCCGTGAAGTCGAGCTCGTAGCCCGCCCGCACGAGAAACGTCAGGATCCCGACGCCGAGCGCCACCTCGGGCATCATGAGCGGGACGTTGAGCAGGGAGTCGTAGGCGCCGCGCCCGCGGAAGGCCTTGTGCTTGACCATCGCGTAGGACGCGAGCATGCCGATGACGGCCGCGATCGCGGCGGCGGCCAGCGCGAGCTCGAGCGAGGTCAGCATCGCGTCCATCATCTCGGCGTTCTGGAAGAGCGACTTGTACCACTTGAGCGTGAAGCCGCGCCACACGACGTTGCGCCGCGCGTCGTTGAAGGAGAAGACGAACATGACGGCGAGCGGCAGGTACAGGAAGCTGAAGAGGCCGGCGCAGTAGACGGCGAAGCCTCGGCCCTTTCTCACGCTTTCTCCCAGCGCTGGTAGAGCCACAGGCCGCCCACGAGGCCGGCGAGCAGCAAGGCGGTCAGGGCGGAGCCGAAGGGCCAGTCCTGGGCCATCATGAACTGGTTCGAGATCAGGTTGCCGAGCAGGTAGTAGCGCGGGCCGCCCAGGATCTCGACGGTCAGGAAGTCTCCGAGGCAGGGAATGAAGGTCAGCACGCAGCCCGCCACCACGCCCGGCAGGGAGAGCGGCAAGGTGACCTTCCAGAAGGCCGTCCAGCGCCCGGCGCCGAGGTCGTAGGCGGCCTCGATCACCGAGCGAGGCACCTTGTCGAGGGAGGCGTACAACGGGAGCACGGTGAATGGAAGGTAAAAATACACGAGGCCCAGAAGAATGGCGAAGGGCGTGTATAAGAAGCCGATCGGCTCCGACAGCACGCCGAGGCGCATCAAGGTCGCGTTAATGAGCCCCTCCTTGCCGAGCACGATCATCCAGGAGTAATAGGCCACGAGGCATGAGCTCCAGAACGGCACCATGAGCCCGACGAGCAGGGCGTTGCGCCAGCGCCCCGCGTAGAAGGTCAGAAAGTACGCGAGCGGGTAGCCCAGGATCAGGCACAGCGCCGTGGTGGCGCCCGCGAAGCCCAGCGTCCGGAACAGCACGGGAAGGTATTTGGGATCGAAGGCGCGCGCGTAGTTCTGGAAGCCGAACTCCCAGATCACGACGCCGTAAGGGCCGTTCTTGGCGAAGGACGTCACGATCAGCCCGGCGGCCGGGATCACGAGGAAGCAGATCAGCCACAGCGAGGCCGGGGCCAGAAGCAGGTGGCTCGCGAGCGGACGGCGGCCGCTGAGCAGCCAGGAGAGCGCGCGGTTCATCGGCTCAGGCCACCTTCACGTCGGCCCAGGTCTGGCTCCACAGCTCGCTCTGCTCGCTGTCGAGCACGTGGTGCAGCTGGAGCTGCTTCATGAGGGCCGGGGTGGGGTAGACGCGGGGGTCCTTGCGCAGGACCAGGTCGACCTCGGGCTGAGCGGCCTGGTTCGGCGTCGCGTAGCGCACGGAGTTGGCGATGCCGGCGGCGACGGAGGGCTCGAGGAGGTAGTCGATTAAGCGCAGCGTGTCGGCGCGGTGGCGCGCGCCGCGCATCATCGCGAGGCAGTCGACCCACATGTAGGTCCCCTCCTTGGGGATCACGTAGTCGAGGTCCGGGTTCTCGCGCGCGGTCTGGAAGAGGTCGCCCGACCAGGTCATCGCGAGGTCGATCTCGCCTGCGACCAGGCTGTTCAGGTAGGAGGCGCTCGAGTACTGCTTCACGAGAGGCTTCTGCTTCACGAGCAGCTCGCGGATCTTCTTAAAATCCTCGGGATCGCGCGTCGTCTGCGGGATCTTCAGCAGCTGCATCGCGACCGAGATGCAGTCGCGCACGTTGTCGAGCATGGAGACGCGGTCCTTGTATTGCGGATCCCAGAGGTCCCACCAGGAGGTCGGCGCTTTCTTGATCTTCCGCTTGTTGTAGGCGATGCCCGTCGTCCCCCAGAGATAGGGCACGGTCGTCTCCTCGGGATCGTAGCCCGGGCGGCGGAAGCGCGGCGACAGGTTGCCGAGGTTCTTCAAGGACTCGGCGGGAATGGGCTCGATGAGGTTCAGCGAGCGGAAGCGCGGGATGTGGTAGTCGCCCACGACGATCAGGTCGTAGCCGCGCGCGCCGGCGCGCAGCTTCGTGAACATCTCGTCCTCGTCGGCGAACAGGTCGTAGCGCACTTCCACGCCCGTGCGCTTCGTGAACTCAGGCAAGGTGTCCTTGCCGATATAGTTCGACCAGTTGAAGAAGTTGACGACCTTCTGGTCGTCGGCGCGCTTGCAGGCCGCGAGCAAGGACGGGATGAGCGGCGCGAGAATGGCGGCCTTGAGAAACGAGCGCCGCGAGATGGGCTCAGCCATATTCCGGTTCGAGGATGTAGACGTCGTCCGGCTGGACGGCGGCGATGACGGGCACGTCCATGTCGTCGTGGACCGCGTAGCGGTCGCCGCCGGCCCAGGCGATGGTCAGGCGCTCGGGATGCTTCTTGAACATCTGCAGGTAGATCTGGCACGCGTCGCCGAGGAACACGGTGTCCTTGAGGATCGCGTCGAAGCGGATCAGGCCGAACGGCAGCTCGTCCTTATAGAACACCTTCACGCGTTCCGGACGAATGGCGACCTTTACGCGCGCGCCGATGCCGGGCAGGGACTCGTTGGGGTCGAGCGGCACGTCGAGCTCGTGCTCGTCCTCGAGCAGGAGATGGGCGCGGCCGGGCTCGCCGCGCAGGACCTTGGCCGAGAAGATGTTCGCGCCGCCGATGAAGTCGGCCACGAAGCTGGTCTTCGGCGTCTCGTAGATCTCTCCCGGGGTGCCGATCTGCTCGATGCGCCCGTGGTTGAAGACGGCGATGCGGTCGGACATCGTCATCGCCTCCTCTTGGTCATGAGTCACGTAGATGAAGGCGATGCCCAGGCGGCGCTGCAAGCCCTTGAGCTCGAGCTGCATCTCCTTGCGCAGCTTGAGGTCGAGCGCGCCCAAGGGCTCGTCGAGAAGGAGCACCGCGGGGCGCCCTGCGATCGCGCGCGCGAGGGCCACGCGCTGCATCTGGCCGCCCGAGAGCGACTGGATGCGGCGGGCCTCGAAGCCCGCGAGCTTGACCATCGCGAGCGCCTCGGGGACGCGCTTGCGGATCTCGTCCTCGGGGACCTTGTCCATGCGCATGCCGAACGCGATGTTGTCGGACACCGAGAGGTGCGGGAACAGCGCGTAGTGCTGGAAGACCGTGTGCACGTCGCGCTCGTAGGAAGGCGTCGCCGTGACGTCCTGGCCGGAGAGGCGCACTTTCCCTCCGTCGGGCGTCTCGAAGCCCGCGATGATGCGCAAGGTCGTGGTCTTGCCGCAGCCCGAAGGGCCGAGCAAGGTCATGAACTCCCCCTTGCGCACGGTGAGCGAAACGTCGCGAAGGACCGGGGAGGTCCCGAAGGCCTTGTTGAGCGAGCTGACTTCCAGCAGGACGTCTTCTGACACCGTCATGATTATACTACGCGGGGAAGGAGGCGACGGCCTGTTTGATGAGCGCGAAGGCGTCCTTCGCCTGGGCCTGCGTCAGCGCCAGCGGCGGCGCGAAGCGGATCGTATTCTGGTGCGTGTCCTTGGAGAGCACGCCGCGCTTAAGCAGGTCCTCGACCAGCGGGCGCACCCGCGTCTTGAACTCGATGGCGAGCATGAGGCCGCGGCCGCGCACGTCCTTGAGCAACGGGTGCTCAAGGGTCTCGAACAGCCCCTTCAGGTACGCGCCGGTCCTGGCCGACTTTTGCGGGAGCTTCTCATCGACGATCACCTGGAGCGCCGCGAGGCCGATCGCGCAGGCGAGCGGGCTGCCGCCGAAGGTCGAGCCGTGGGTCCCGGGCGTGAACAGGCCCAGCACCTCGTCGTCGGCGCAGACGGCCGAGATCGGGTAGAGGCCGCCCGACAAGGCCTTGCCGAGCACGTAAAGGTCCGGCTTGACGGCCTCGTGGTCGCAGGCGAACATCCGGCCCGTGCGGCCGAGGCCGGTCTGGATCTCGTCGGCGCACATGAGCACCTTGCTCTCGGAGCAGATCTCGCGCACGGCGGCGAGCCAGCCCTCCGCGGGGATGATGACGCCGCCCTCTCCCTGGATGGGCTCAAAAAGAAATCCAACCGTGTTCGGCGTGATCGCCCTCTCGAGCGCGGCGGCGTTGCCGTACGGGATGACGCGGAACCCCGGCGTCGCGGGCCCGAAGCCGTCGGAGGAATCGTGATCGCTCGAGAAGCCGACGATCGTCGTGGTGCGGCCGTGGAAGTTCTCGGCGCACACGATGATCTCTGCCTTGTCGGCGGGCACGCCCTTGCGGCGGTAGCCCCACAGGCGCATGGCCTTGATCGCGGTCTCGACGGCCTCCGCGCCCGAGTTCATCGGCAGCGCGCGCTCCTTGCCCGTGAGGCGGCACAGCAGGTCCAGGAAGGGGCCCAGGCGCTCGTTGTGCATCGCGCGCGAGGTCAGCGCCACCAGGCCCAGCTGCTTCTTGGCCGCCGCGACGATCTTGGGATGGTTGTGGCCCTGGTTGAGGGCCGAGTAGGCGGAGATGAAGTCAAAATACTTCTTGCCCTCGACGTCCCAGACGAAAGGCCCCTTGGCGCGCGCAATCGCGACGGCCAAGGGGTGGTAGTTGTGGGCGCCGCGCTTGTCGGCGAGCGCGATGATCCGGTCGGTTTTCGAGGCCATGGGATCGCCATTCTATCAAATAGGACCCACTTGCTTTGCGGGCGAAGGCGGGCTACGCTAGGGGCGAAGATGTC
>Ga0163144_10018323_pt1 | contig 14178 bp, 10 predicted proteins | sample OliLak19BULKMAT1_FD_123175 | JGI IMG/M metagenome (GOLD analysis project Ga0163144, IMG submission 123175) | Freshwater microbial mat bacterial communities from Lake Vanda, McMurdo Dry Valleys, Antarctica - Oligotrophic Lake LV.19.BULKMAT1 | ecosystem: Environmental > Aquatic > Freshwater >... | reverse complement strand
TAACCACATCTGGCGGACCGAATTCGCCTTCAATCGCTGGACCATCGAGGTGCTCCCCAAGGATTGGGAGATTGAAACCGACGCCGCCGGCTACACCGAATGGGGCTGGACCGATTGGGGCTTCAAAACCTACTACGCCTTCCTCAATTGCGGCTTCCGCATGCGACCGACCGGTGGCACCGCGTCGGGTGTGCATCCGGTGCCGGCCGGATTTGGCCGCGTGTATGTGCGCGTCGAAGGGGACCTCACCTACGACAAGTGGATCCGCGGGCTAGACGCGGGGCAGAGTTTTGTCACCACCGGGCCGATGCTGCTCGTGGAGATGAACGGCAAGCCGACCGGCGCGATCTTCCAGGCCGACGCCGCGAAGCAAGCCGTCATTCGCGGCTCGGCCGAAAGCCGCTTGCCGCTCGATCGGATCGAGATCGTGGTGAATGGCGACGTGGTGCGCACCGTGAAGTCAGCAAATACCGCGACGAAGACCGGCGGATTCACGAGCCCGATCAATGAAACCGTTCCGCTGGCCCATTCGTCGTGGTGCATCGTCCGTTGCTTCGAGAAACAGCCCGACGGCCGCTTCCGCTTCGCCCACACGGCCCCCTCCCACTTCGAGATCGACGGTCCAGTCCGCCCGAAGGCTCGCGAGGTGAATTATTTCATCGCCCGCATGGAGCAGGAGATCGCGCGGAATCGGGGCGTGCTATCCGCCGAGGAGCTTGGCGAATACGAGCAGGCGCTGGCGATTTATAAGAAGCTGGAGGCGAGGTGAAGTTGGAGTACACCGTTCGGAGTTCCGCCTTTAGGCGGCTTTTGGCCCGCCCACCAAGTCCGATCCGCCGACATCATCCTAACAGCCTGTTGAAAAACCAACCCGACGCGTAAGCGAGGAGAGTTGACTACGCTATTTTCAAGGAATTGTCGTACCGTCCTCAGCGTCAATCGGTCCCAAGTTCGGTTTTTCAACAGGCTGCTAGCCCGCCGCGTCAGCAAGGGACTGGTCCCAGTGACGACTCTATGTCTTGCGACGAAATCCCTTGCTGACGCAGCGGGTTGGAATATAGCCAGCAAAACTAACCGCAGGCCCGATGCGGCTGCCCAAACGGCGAATCTCCGAACCCATTCACTCCTCGAGTCTTTTAGATAATGCAGCGATCTCCGCGCGCAGGGCGGCAAGCTCTTCGCGCAGAGAGTCGCGAGAGAGGGCCCCCTCGCTCTTTTGTTCATGCCCGATGAAATAGGTGGCGAGTGTGGCAGTGAGGTAGCCAAAAACGCAAAAGCCATAGATGGCCACGATCAGACAGAGGACACGTCCCTCGGGCGACTGGGGCCAATAGGCCGAGCCGAGCGAGGTGATGATCATGCTGGTCCACCAGACGGCGTCCCAATAGCTGGTGAATCCGCCGGGCTGATCGTATTCGAAGGCATACATGCCCGCACCGCCGCCGAAGGCGACCAGCAGGGTTAACGCGAGCACATACTCGAAGCCGCGGCGGCTCATGCTGGAGCCGAGCGCCTTCATGCCGCGATTGAGCGAGGTGACCACGCGCACGAGTTGCAGGCCACGAGCCGCTCGGGCCGCGCTCAGCATGCGTATCACGCGGAAGATGCGGAAGACACGAATGGCCGGCACAATCAGCGCGAGGATCGTCAGCCAATTCGTCGCCAGATAGCGAAGTTTCTGCGGGGCGAGAAAGAGCTTCACCCCGAAGTCGACGAGGAACACGATCCAGATCGCCGTGCCGAGCCATTCCATCCAATCGCTCAGCCCTTGCGTGAATTCGAGAATCAAGAGCGCCAGCCAGACCAGGCCGAGCACCAGCATCGGCACTTCGAGCCAGTCTTCGATGCGATGCAGCAGGCGATACTGCTCGCGCTCAAAGTCTTCCGGCGAGGAGGGATTTAGCGAGAGCTTGTCATGCGGATCGTCGTCAAGGGAGTTCATGGAGCGGGTTCCCCGGGAGGGAGCCTGCAACTTCGCGCCTCATCTGGAGTGCTCAAGCTAGAATCGGGCAGGTTTTGCGCGTCCCGGCCGTATTGGCGTGCCATCAGCTGCCAGCAAGCCAAAAAGATAGAAGCCAGCACCGGTCCCAGGAGGAAGCCGCTGAGGCCAAACCAAGCGAGTCCACCAAAAGTCGAGAGGAGCACAAGGAAGTCGGGGATGCCTAAGTCGCTTCCAACTAATCGCGGCCGCAGCAGGTTGTCGACCGACATGATGATGAAGAAGCCAACACCCATCAGCACCAGCGGGCGGGCGATTTCGCCGGCCAGCAGCAAGATAATCGCCGCCGGAAACCAGACGAATCCGCTTCCTCCAAATGGCACCACGGACAAGAGACCCATCGCTGTGCCCGCAAGAAAAGGCGCCGGCAAACCGAGCAGCCAGAAGAGTAGTGCTCCCATAGCCCCTTGCACCGCCGCCACGATCGCGATTCCTTTTACCGAGGCTCGTATGGCTCGAACAAATCGCCCAAAGAGCAATGTCTGCGCCCGCTTTCCTAGCGGGAGCGCTGCGCCGATCGCTTGCGGAAGGAGTTGGCCGTCACGCAGGAAATAGAAAAGTAAGTAGACGGACAAGGCCGCTAAGACTAGTAGTGATAGGAAGCCCTGTGCATATCCCCAACCCAGAACGGCAATTACTTGCGCTCCTTGCAGCGCTCCCTCGCGTAGCTGGCTTCGAACATCGCCCCGCAGAATTTGCCAATTGGCCGCCCATTCCTGAATCGCCGGAAAGCGCTGCTCAAGGAGTTCGAGTGCCCTATTGGGATCAAGGCTGCCATCGGAAATCTTAGAAGAGAGTTCCCAGCCTTCCATTGCCAGCGCCTGAGCGGCAATTGCGAGCGGGACCATGACGACCAGGACAATCACCACCGTGCAGGCAAGTGCCGCCCAATCCTCATGGCCTGGCAGCCATGCGCGAATATGCTGATGGACACTTTGGAAGAGGATCGCCAGCACCACGGCCCAAAAGCAGGAAAGGAGGAGGTCGCGAACGAGCAACCCAAAAGTCAGCGTGACGAGCGTCACTACAAGCAGGAAAAATCCATGGCGAACTAGCTCGTGCACGGCTTGCCTCGCGGGTCAAAGGAACAACCTCACGCGAGGTTGGCTGTCTATAGTTGCACAATTTTTCGGACGAAAGTGCGCAAGGTCAACCCAAGTGGCGCTATAGCGCGTCGCAGCAATCTGCGAACGAAAATGAGGGGTGCATCGATTTGAGTGAATGGCTAGCGCTGTACCCACTCACCTTCGCCTAAGTGCCTCATTGTACCAGCCCCGGCGTGCTGCAAGATCCCGCATTCGTTCCACCCCTTTTTTTCGGCCGGAGGCTTCCAATTCGCTGGGTCGAATTGGTCGGAAATGCCGAAGTCGCTGAGGAGAAATACTTCCTCAGGCGATAGAGAGGATCAAGAAGGGGAACTCAGCCAGGACCAAAGCTCCGCGCCGGCCGCCGCCGCGGTTGCTGCGGTATAAAACCCTCAGGATGGCTTACTTCGCTGGGTCCACCAGCCCACCAAGCGCACCAGCGGATCACCAGGCTTCGGGAAGAAGTCGAATAGCATTCCGCTTACGTGAAACTTCGCGTCGGCCCGCCTGACGGAAAACGCGAGAAGCATCGGCCCGCGCTGGACCACGCCGACGCGCGAGTCTTTCAAGTGCTCCATCCAGGCCTTTCGAACCCCCTCAGGCACTCGCTTTCCCATCGCCAGCTCAAGCTCTTCGAGCGACCCGATCAAGGCGACTCGCGGTTCCCCTTTTGCAAAGACGGCTGGAACCCGCAATTCAGCCAGGCGACTCTGAAGAGCCTCGCGATCGCGGCTCAACTCCGCGTGGTAGATCCACGGCAAGCTGGATGCGAGAAGCATGCTCGGCGCGTCGGCCTTGATGAGCGCCTCAACGAATCTCTCCGTCGCGGCGAGCGCCTGCCGGTCTTCCGCCGCACGCGCCTCGCCCTTCTTCGAGTCGGAGTATTCCTCGATGCGACGTGCCAGTGCGGCGTCTTTGAGCGACTGGCGATCCGTCGGCGCGGGCTCTGCTGCATAAGCGGGAAGGGGCACGAGAATGGCCGCGACCAGGAAGACTGGGATTCGCAGGCCGAATGAATCGATGTGGTTCATTTGTTCGCCCCCTTGCTTTGACAATGTCCGTTCAGAGTTCCACCTTTACGCGGCCGTTGAACCGGTCGTCACGCGAGCAATTCGGCGTCGAGCAGCTTGACAATTGCCGGCGCGAAGTAAACCTGTCCCCGTTTCCGCTTGGGCTCAGAAACTTTGAGTATCTTTTCGCTGACGAGCTTGCTGACGATTCGCGTCGCTGCCTTATGCGTGACGTCGAGGAACATTGCGGCACCGGCAATGGTGATGAACGGGGCGGCAAAGAGTTGGTCGACAAGGCGCAAAACGGCCGTCGACTGAGAAACGGCCGGGATCTTGCGGCGGTATTCCTTTTGCAAATCCAAGAGTCGAGCAGCTCGCAGCGCAGAATCGTGCGCCTGTTCGATAATGCCGCCGGCGAAAAAAAGCGATCCAGTCTTCCCAGCTGGCGCGCTGGCTCACGGAAAGCAAATGGTCGCGATACTCCGCATCGTGTCGCTCGAAGTAGGCGCTTAAATAGAGCATGGGCTGAGGCAGGCACTTCCGCTCGCAAAGCATCAACGTGATCAAGAGGCGGCCGATGCGCCCATTGCCGTCCGTAAATGGGTGGATCGCCTCAAATTGATAATGTGCCGAAGCGAGTTGCACGACCAGCGGCATGTCCCCTGGCTCATTGAGAAACTTTTCGAAGTCCGTCAGCAGAGGAAGCAATTCCGTATGGAGCGGTGGAACAAAACGGGCCTCGTCGGGCGATTGTCCCGGCCGGGCGATGAGAACATTCGATTTGCGAAATTCGCCCGGTCGCCTGTCACTCCCGCGTACATTCCACATCAGCTTCTCATGGATTTCCTGGAGCAGCCGCAGGCGAAGCGGCATCTCCTCCGCCAGCCGCAAGAGACCGTAGTCGAGAGCAGTGACGTAATTCAGCACTTCATTGATGTCGGAATCGATCTCGGTATTGGATTCCGCTTGGGCCTCGAATCGAAGCAATTCGTCGAGACGCGTGACCGTTCCTTCAATCCGGCTGGAGAGCACCGCTTCACGCTTGAGAAACGGTCGGATCAAAAGATGCGAACTCGGAAGTCGCCAGCAAGGTTGCCCAATGCCCGTTCGGCATCCGCAATGCGACGAACGAGCCGCGCCGAGTATTTGATCTCTGGTGGTAGTGGAGCGGGCTGGAACGTCCAAAAGCCCTCGGGGGCTTTCTTCAAGCTTCCAGGGGCTAGTCGCGTGAAGTCTTCTTTACGCAAAGGATGGGCTCAGCAAGAGTTACGACGAGCTATGTTACTAAAGTAACATTGCGCGACTGCTAATGTTACTTTTGTCACCAAAAGTAACATTAGATCAGACGAGCCGCCAAAGCGATAGGAAAATACTTGGCAATTCGTGGCGTAGTGAAACAAGACCTCCTCAAGGCCGCGCGCCATACTACTTTCCAATCTGCACCAGCTCCGGAGTGGCGGTCTTGCTCTTCCCTTCCGGATTTTGCCAATTGCTCGGCTCGAAGTGCTCGGTGTAGGTGCCGAAGTCGCTGAAGAAGAAATACTTCGCCAGGCGATAGAGTGGATTGCGCTCGGGGATCTCTTCGCCGGGCGAATACTGCGAAGGATGAGGCGTCATCGCGGCCAGCTCGGCGAGAGCCGTTTGGCGCGCGGTCGAATCTCGCGCCGAATGCCGCTCGACGAGCTCCATCAAGAGATCGGGCCGCTCCAGCGGCAAGCAGCCGCGAGTGGCTTTGGCGGCCGTTTCGCGGAAGTCGCGAAGGAAAGCCGATTTGCCGATCACGTCGCGCAAAGGTCGACCATCATGGATCGACTCTTTGGCAAATTGAATGATCGGGCATGGTTCCACATCGCCCCAAGGGCTGATGTGATGCGTGAACCCAGTTGCCGCCGGGCAAAGCGCCTGCCCTTCGCCGTCGTAATAAGCATCGATCACAACGATCGGCTTGGTGGCCCGCGTGTCGACGACGAATTGCCGCGCCCTGCGCGGCTGCTCGGGTGTGAGGCAGAGATCGGGATTCGGCAGGGGGCCGACCGCTCGATAGACATGGAACCAGCAATACACGACACCCATCTCGATCAGCCGGTCGACCCAGGCGTCGTTGAGTAGGTCATCGACATTCGTCTGACAGAGGCTGGTGCAGACTCCTGTCAGCAGCTTGTACTTGAGGCAGTTCTCCAACCCTTGCATGGTCTTGGAGTAGACCCCGCTCCGCCCGCGGCGCTGATCGCTGACGATCTCGGTCCCTTCGACACTCACCAGCGGAGTGACATTCCCCAGGCGATGCAATTCCTTGGCGACGTCTTCGGTGATGAAATGCGCGTTGGTGAATACCTGGAAGTAAACATCGGGATGGTCCCCCAGGATTTCCAAAATCTCGGGGTGCATGAAAGGCTCGCCGCCGAGAATGCCGAAGAAGGAGTTGCCCATCGCCTTCGCTTCGGTGATCAGCTTATGCATCGCGGCGCGGTCGATCGTTTGCTGCTTGGCGGCGACATCCACCCAGCAACCCTGGCAGCGGAGATTGCAGCTATTCACCAGCGAGATATAGAGGAACGGCGGAAAAAACTCGCCGCGCTCAAGCCGGGCCTTATGCTTCAGCATCGACCACATCCCCTTCCAGCCCATATTCCAGGCCAGATTCCAGAGGAGTCGGTGGTCGAGCTCGAAGAGGGCTCGGCGGGCCATTTCCAAAAGCATCGCGGTGCTCGATCGCTAGGGGGAATGCGGGGGAAGGTCGACTCCACTATTGTAGACGACCGCCCCGCCCGGCAATAGCTTCCCATAGTCGCCTTTCGCTCCGCGAAAGGGCGTTCTTTCGCGGAGCGAAAGACGGCTATCAAACGCCCCGACTTCGACCATGCACCCTTCCTCCATCCTCGCCGCCTACGAAAAAGCTCGCGACGACTTGCTCGCCGAGCGGATCCCCGCGGGGCATTGGATCGGCGAGCTGGCCAGCAGCGCGCTCGCCACCGCCACCGCGATCAGCGCGATGAGCCTGATGCGCAAGCATCGTGCGTCGGCGGATGGCGGCCCCAGCGACGTCGAACTAGGCCGCTTGATCGCCGCCGGAATCGCCCGTCTGGCAAGTCAGGCCAACGACGACGGCGGTTTCGGCGACACCGATCTCAGCCGGTCGAATATCGCGACCACCATGCTCGTCGTCGCGGCCATGCATCTGGCCGGCGTGGAAAAGGAACATGCCGAACTGCTGACCGCCGCCAATCGCTATATCGATTCGCTCGGCCGCATCGAAGGTCTGCGCAAGAGATATGGCGAAGACAAAACATTCGCGGTGCCGATCCTCACGAACTGCGCCTTGGCAGGCTTGGTTTCGTGGTGTGAAGTCGATGCGCTCCCCTTCGAGCTGGCCGCCCTGCCGCAGAGCTTCTTTCGCTTCATGCAGCTGCCGGTGGTGAGCTATGCAATTCCGGCGCTGGTGGCGATCGGTCAGGCGAAGTATTTCCATGATCCGCCGTGGAATCCGATCATGCGCGTGATCCGCTGGGCCACCGTCGGCACCAGTCTCGAAGTGCTGCGGATCATGCAGCCGGCCAGCGGCGGTTATTTGGAAGCCGTGCCGCTGACAAGCTTTGTCACCATGAGCCTGGCGGCGACCGGCCGGGCCGATCACGCCGTCGCCCGCGAGGGGCTGAAGTTTATCGTTGCTTCGGCCCGCGCGGATGGAAGCTGGCCGATCGACACGAATCTCGCCTGCTGGAATACCACACTCGCCATGAATGCGCTTTCCGCCGCCGGCGAGCCTCTCGCGGCGCTCGGTGCGCTTGATTGGGTTCTCGCTTGCCAGCATCGCGAGACCCATCCCTTCACCGGCGCCGCGACTGGCGGCTGGGGCTGGAGTGATCTGAGCGGCGCGGTCCCCGATGCCGACGACACGCCGAGCGCGCTCCTCGCGCTGGCCGCGATCCTGCGCGAAGGGAAGGTCGATTCGTCGGGAGAAAGTAGTCATCACGCTCCGCCTGATGAATCGGCCACGCGGAGCGTGACGAGTACTTTACCGCGAATCGAAAACGCCGCGGCGATGGGAATCACCTGGCTCCTCGATCTGCAAAATAGCGATGGCGGCTGGCCCACTTTTTGTCGCGGCTGGACGCGCCAAGTATTCGATCGCAGCGGCTCCGATCTCACCGCCCATGCGATTCGCGCGCTCCATGCCTGGCGAGATCGTCTGCCGAAACGGGTCGTCGAGCGGATCGATTTGGCGACGACCACCGGATTCACTTATCTCTCCGAGCAGCAGAAGTCCGACGGCTCCTGGCTCCCCCTCTGGTTCGGCAACCAGGATCATCCGCTGGAAGACAATCCAGTGTATGGCACTGCCAAGGTGCTCCTCGCATTTCGCGACCTCGATCGAATCGATGATCCCGCCGCCCGGAAAGGCCTCGCCTGGCTCGTCCGAAATCAGAATCCCGATGGGGGCTGGGGTGGCGGGCCAGGTGTCAAGAATAGTACTCATCACGCTCCGCGTGAGGAAATCGTGACACGGAGCGTGACTGATACTTTTCCCGAAACTTCCAGCTTGCAACCGGGTTCGATCGTAAGTAGCGTTGAGGAAACTTCGCTCGCAGTGGAGGCCCTGATTCCGGCCGCTGATGAGCCGCAAATCGGCTCGTCCCTCACCAGGGGACTGGATTGGCTGGTAGCGGCCGTCGCGGAAAACCGCCACCGGCAAGTTAGCCCGATTGGTTTTTACTTCGCGAAGTTGTGGTATTATGAGAGATTGTATCCGCAGACCTTCGCGGTTTCCGCCTTGGGTCACGCTGTCGCCCGATTCGCGACGGTGACTCCCCGGAATCCGTCCCGCCATCCCTGACGCAGCACCCGCCGAGGAATCCCTTGTCGAGCGTTCCCCTAGACGAGCTGATGAGCCGCGCCGCCGCGGTGATCCCCCCCCTGCTCGAGCGCGGGGAGGACGGCAAATATTTGGAGCAGCCGGCCGCGGAAATGGATGCGGATTCGGCCGACGCCGCCGAGAAGAAGAAAACTCGCCGCCGCCAAACTGCCCATCTCAAGCAAGTTCCTGCGACCAAGGTCCTCCGCGAAGATCTGCGCGAGCGCTGCCGCGCGGTCGCCGCCAAGCTCGATAAGTCGCGTCCATTGACCAAGGACGAAATGGAGCAGATCGCTCGGCGGATTCTCACCGAGGCTGGCCAGCCCGAAGTTTTCATGGGCTGGATGATGGTGATGCTCACCACCTGCTTTTGGGAAGATCAGGTCGCCTCGATTCCCCATTCGCGCCGCCTCTTCCTGCTCCCGCATTGCCTCAAGCATGCCGAGGGCTGCCCTGCTGACTACGACGACTTCGGGCTGGCCTGCAAAGAATGCGGCGCGTGCTCGATCGCCGATTTCCGCGGCGCGGCCGAAGCGATGGGCTACCGCGTGTTGGTGGCCGAAGGGTCGCCGATAGTGCTCAAGATCATCGTGAGCGGATATGTCGACGCGATCGTCGGCGTGGCTTGCCTGAATGTGCTGGAAAAAGCGATCGACAAAATCCTGCTGGCCGGCATTCCCTGCATGGCGGTGCCACTCCTCTCCAGCGATTGCCGGAATACGAGTGTCGACGACGACTGGGTCCAGCAGATGCTCCATGTCGAGCCGCGCGAGGCGAAGCAATCGACGAAGAGCTACGTTCATCTCCTCCGCGCGGCAGCCGGCATGTTTGAGCCCGACGAGCTCGAGCGGCTCATCCCGCGGAGCCGCGGCAAGCAGCGCATCGCAGCTAGTGACGCTACTTCTAAAAACCCTGCATCGTCGCTCGATCCGGTCGCCGGCACCGAGGCGATCGCTCACGATTTCCTGGCCAAGGGTGGCAAGTATTCGCGACCTTTCATCACGCTGGCGGTTTACGACGCCCTCACCGGCGGACATTCCACCGCGAAGGACGGCGCGGAAAAAGCGGCGGCCATTCCCGACGCGGTGAAGCGGGCCGCCCTCTCGATCGAAACTTTTCACAAGGCGTCGCTTGTTCACGACGACATCGAGGACGACGATGGCTTCCGCTACGGCGAGGCGACGCTCCATCGCCGCTACGGCATCCCGACCGCGATCAATGTCGGCGACTACATGATCGGGCTTGGCTATCGGCTGGTGAGCCGCGAAGCGAAAGCGATCGGCCCCGAAACGGCGGCCGATATCCTCGATCTCCTGGCCGATGCCCATCTGCGCCTCTCGGAAGGTCAAGGGGCCGAATTGCTCTGGCGCGACTCGGCGCAGAAGCGGCTCACTCCGCTCGACGCGCTGAAGATCTATGCGCTGAAGACCGCGCCCGCTTTTGAAGCGGCGCTCCTTTCCGGCGCTCGGCTGGCCGGACCGATCGATGCGCTCTCGCAGCCGCTGCGAAATTTCGCTCGTGATATGGGTGTCGCTTTCCAGATCCTCAACGACCTGAAGGATTGGGATGGCGACGACCACAATAAAATGTCGGCCGGGGGTGATGTGTTGGGGGGACGGCCGACGATTCTTTGGGCGCTCGCGCTCGCCGCGCTATCCGAAAAAGAACGCGACGAGCTTGAATCCCTGGCGGCCGAGCGCGAGATGCTCGCCGAAATGAAGGTGGCGAAGGTACGTCGCCTCTATCAAGCGGCCGGCGCTTTCGAGCAGGCGCGCCGCTTGGTCGACAAATACCAAGAACGGGCCGAAGCGGTGGCCGATGCGATCGAATGCGAAGAGCTGCGCCGCTTGATGTACTACCTGATCGACACGGTGCTCGAGCGTTCGAGCGATTCCGGCCAGGTCGTGGTGGTGCCGACGATTGGAGTGAAGGCGAAATCCTAGCCCGAAGCGTGAGTTTTGAAGTTGTGGCATTGGCATGACAGACGAGGGTTCGCTCGCGCCGTAGCTTGGGATTCCATCCCGAGCCGGGTGACGCTCTCTGCCGAAATGCTCGGCCGCTCGAAACCCGTATTGGCCGCCGCTTGCGCTGTGCGTATCCCCCCAAGTTTTGTGAAGAATACTGCTCGCTCGGCTCGGGATGGAATCCCAAGCTACGGGGCAGGAGGCTCCATGAATCTGCCGACGGCCTTTCCTGATCTCAGCGGGCTGGTGCGCCTCTTCTACACGTTTCAAAACGAGCTGGCCACTTTCGTTCCGATATCGGCCCCCGATTTGCCGCCGGTGCCGCGCCGCTTGCTCGCTCACGACGAACACATGACCATCACCGTCGAGAGCATCCACGGCTCAGCCGTCGATGTGCATGTGCTCGCTTCGCATACGACCGACGGCGCCTACTGCCGCAAGATTTATCTCACGCGCCAGGAAGACGACGCGCCGGTCCTCTTCGGGATCATCCGCGTGAACCTGAGTCTCCTCGATGAGCCGGTGCGGCGCGACATCCTCTCGCAAAGGATCCCGCTCGGCCGCGTGCTGATTCGGCATAATGTGCTCCGCAAAGTCGAGCTGAAAGAACTTTTTAAAATCACGCCCGGCATTGAGCTCGCCCGGCTCCTCGAATGCGAGGGAACGATCTACGGCCGCACCGGCTGGATCCATCTCAACGATCAGCCCGCGGTGGAGCTGCTGGAGATTGTGCCTGCGGAAATTCGCCCCACGGCTGGCACGTCGCGGAAGAAGGAGAAGCCAGCGCGAAGCTCCGCGGCCATTTCGCCGCAGCTCCCGGGGCTGCGCGAACGGCTAAAGGATTGGTGCGACGAACCGCACGCCTCCAAGCAGATCGCCATTTGCCTTGGCTTGATGACCGACGAGACATGTCAGTCGCTGGCCGCCGACGATCCCTTTTGGACGGACGATCCGCTGGGCGATATGCTTTTCGGCGCCCTCGATCAGCTCGTCGCCGCCGGCGCCGTCCAGACGAAGGAGATGGACGACGACAGCGAGCAATTCCGCTGGAACCCGTTTTTTGTCGGGAGCTGGGAGAAGGACAAAACATGAGCGGCACGGCGCTAGCCGCCGGTGGCGCCGCCGACAGACGTTGTCATCGAACACCGAGCGGAAATTGATAAGCGGGCTCCATTTGAAACGCAGAGTTCGGGCGGTAAGAGTCTCCATTCATGCGTGACTTACCAGGACTTTCTTCCATGCTCCGTGCGACATCCTGCGTCCTTCTGTCGCTCGCCATCGTGGTCGCGGCGCTCGCCGAGGAACCGCCGAAGGTCACCCCGGCCCCTTTGCCGGCCGAGGAAGCGGCCAAGCGATTTCGCACCATCGATGGTTTCTCCGTCGATCTGATCGCCGCCGAGCCGGACGTGGTCCAGCCGATTTCCTTCTGCCTCGATGAGCGCGGGCGAATCTTTGTGCTCGAAGCGCTGAACTACGGCCAATGGCAAGCGACCGGCAAAGACCGTGTGGTCATCCTGGAAGACAAAGATGGCGATGGCCGCGCCGAGACGCGCAAAGTTTTTTACGAAGGGTTCAACTACGCGACCGGCATCGAAGTCGGATTCGGCGGCGTGTGGGTGATGTCGCCGCCCGGGCTATATTTCATTCCCGATCGCGATCGCGACGACCGCCCCGATGGCCCGCCGGAAACGATCTTCGACGGCTTCGGCTACAAAGAAAGCCGCCACAATCTGGCAAATGGCTTCACCTGGGGGCCCGACGGCTGGCTCTATGCCGGCCATGGCCGCACGAGTCCGAGCGACGTCGGCCGCCCGGGCACTCCCGCCGCCGAGCGGATTCATTGCGATGGTGGAGTGGTGCGGATTCATCCGACGCGGCGCGTCTTCGAAAACTTCGCCGATGGCACGACGAACCCCTGGGGCGTCGATTTCGATGACTATGGCCAGTGCTTCGTCTCGAATTGCGTGAATCCTCATCTCTTCCATGTCCTGCAAGGAGGACATTACGAACCTTGGCGGAATCGTCCTTCGAGCCAATATGCCTATGGGCGAATCGACACCTGCGCCGATCATCTCCACTACCCCGGCAAAACGATCCGCGGCGATATCCCGGAGGTCCTTTCGATGGGAGGGGGACACGCCCATTGCGGAACGCTCCTCTACCTGGCTGACCAGTTTCCGTCGCAGTATCGCAATCATGTCCTGATGTGCAATGTGCATGGCCGGCGGATCAATCAGGATGTGCTGGAGCGAAAAGGATCCGGCTATGTCGCCCACCATGGGCCCGATTTGGCGATCTCCGCCGATCCGTGGTTCATGGGAGTGACTTTGAAGATCGACCACGAAGGGAGCGTGATCGTTTCCGATTGGTCCGACACGGGAGAATGCCACACCTACAAGCCACAGCGCGGCACCGGCCGGATCTACCGCGTCCGCTATGGCGAGCGGAAGCATGTGACCATCGATCTCGCCACGAAAAGCGACGCCGAGCTCGTCGCCCTGCATGCGCATGCGAACGACTGGTATGTGCGCACCGCCCGGCGCATCCTCCAGGAGCGCGCCGCGAAGACGGGCCGAAAAAGCGATGAAGTAAAAGGCGCCCTCCAAAAGCAGCTCGATTCCGACGCGCCAGCCACCCATCGATTGCGGGCTCTCTGGACCCTGTGGTCGATCGGTCGCATCGACGCCGCCACCTTGGAAGCGCTCCTCGCCGATCCGAGCGAATATGTGCGGGCGTGGTCGATTCAATTTCTTGGCGAAAGAAACGCCCCTTCGGAATCGGCACGGGCCAAATTCGCCGAGTTGGCCGAGAAAGATCCGTCGCCAGTGGTGCGGCTCTATCTCGCCGCCCTGTTGCAGCGTTTGCCGCTGGCCGATCGCTGGCCGATTGCCGCGTCGCTAGTCGCCCATGCCGAAGACGCCACCGATCCGAATCTGCCGCTGATGATTTGGTATGGCATCGAGCCCCTCGTTCCGACCGATCGAGCCCGTTCGCTTCAGCTCCTGGCGAAGTCGAAGATTCCGCTCGTGCGGCAATATATTGCGCGGCGAGCGGCGGAGGGGAAGTAATTGGTGCATATTCGTAAAAATTACGGCGTGTCAGCAGAAGCTTGCCGAGACTGCCGCAAAGACGTGGCCACTAAAGCCCAGACCGTAGGCAAGGCTTGAGTTTTGAAGTTGCGCTATTTGGCGTTCATGTTGACGAAAACGATGCAAAACGCCTCGTAGCTTGGGATTCCATCCCGAGCCGAGCGACGCTCCATTCCATT
>Ga0163144_10018322_pt1 | contig 14179 bp, 9 predicted proteins | sample OliLak19BULKMAT1_FD_123175 | JGI IMG/M metagenome (GOLD analysis project Ga0163144, IMG submission 123175) | Freshwater microbial mat bacterial communities from Lake Vanda, McMurdo Dry Valleys, Antarctica - Oligotrophic Lake LV.19.BULKMAT1 | ecosystem: Environmental > Aquatic > Freshwater > Lake... | reverse complement strand
AGGTGAAGGACCGCCTGATCAGCGGCGCGGATCAATCCGCCGCCCTCGACTACACGAGCGCTTCAGGCGGTGAATTGAACATCGCCAACGCCATGGCCGGCGCCCAGGGCACGCGCTACAGCGCGGAAAGCTCGGCCTCCACCCGCACAGTCTCATCGAGCTCACGCTCATACTTTTCCCAGACGCGCATCGCGCCGGTCTGGGGATGAACCGCTGTTCGGAAGTTTAGAGTTTACGTTGGTCTCCCACTCCCTCCCCCAAGCCCCGTGGCGTGTGTCGCGGGGCTTTCTCCTGCGCTATGCCTGGCCCCGGGCGCGCTCGTCGTGGGCGTACGCTTCGCGCTCAAAAGGATTATCAAAGTACGCATCGCAATCGTGAATCCAGAGATACGCCGAGGCAAACAGATACGCGGGAATAAAGAACGGCCCCCAGCGCTCCACCTGCCGCACATGCACGCGCTCATGGGCGCGGGTGCGATCATGCGCCGCCGCATCGCGCGCCAGCACCACATGCCCCAGGGTAATGGCGGTGGCGCCGCCAGGGAGCGGAACCAGCTTGGCAAGGAAGAACGTCGCAAATCCCCCGTGCGCTTCTACCACGCCCGTGACCAGGCGCGCCCGCCCGCCGGTCAGCAGGGTAAGCAGCGCGGCAAATAGGCCCACCGCCGTAGTAGGGAGTGCCCAGAGATAGATCAGCAGGCGCTTCATGATGAACTGATTGTAGCGAAGCGGACTTCAACACCCCCTCCCCCACCCGTATACTCCTCTCCTCACTCAACAAGGAATTCACCGCATGCCTCACCTTCTCGGGATTGATATCGGAACCAGCGGCACCAAGACCCTCATCTGCGACGAGGATGGCGCAGTCCTGGCGACGGCGATGGCGGAACACCCGATCTTTTCGCCCAAGCCGGGATGGTCCGAGCAGGCGCCCGAAGACTGGTGGCAGGCGACAATTCTCGCCACCAAAGCCGTTTTGAAAAAGGCGAAGGTGAAGTCCGCCGACATCTCCGCCATCGGCCTGTCCGGGCAGATGCATGGCTCGGTGTTTCTGGGCGATGGCCCCAAGGCGCTTCGCCCCGCGCTGCTCTGGAACGATCAGCGCACGGCGCTGCAATGCGCCGAGATCACCTCTAAAGCCGGCGGGCGCGATCGCCTCATCGACATGGTCGGCAACCCAGCCCTCACCGGTTTCACCGCCCCCAAGATTCTCTGGGTGCGCGAGAATGAGCCGAAGATTTACGAGAAAACAAAGCACATCCTCCTGCCCAAAGATTACATCCGCTACCGCATGACCGCCGAATACGCGACAGAAGTGGGCGATGCCTCCGGCACGCTGCTGCTCGATGTCGCCAACCGCCGCTGGTCGGATGAACTGCTTTCCATTCTCGGAATTGATAAAGCGCTCCTCCCCTCGACGCTGGAAGAATCGCATGTGGTTACCGGTAAGCTCACCAGCGCCGCAGCCGAGCTGCTCGGGCTCAAGGAAGGCACGCCGGTGGTCGGCGGAAGCGGCGACCAACCCGCCGGCGCCGTGGGCAATGGCATCGTTAGCGCGGGTGTTGTCTCAGCCACCCTGGGCACCTCGGGCGTGATGTTCGCGCATTCGGATTCGCCGGTAAAAGATCCGCAGGGCCGCGTGCATACGATGTGTCACGCCGTGGCTGGTAAGTGGTGCGTCTTTGGCTGCATGCTGTCGGCCGGGGGCTCATTCCAATGGTTCCGCAATCAGCTCGCGGGCGCGGAAGTGGCGGAGGCGAAGAAGAAGGGAATGGATCCGTATGAACTACTGATCGAACAGGCCGACAGCGCCCCCGCCGGTTCCGAAGGGCTCTTCTTCATGCCCTACCTCACCGGCGAGCGCTGCCCGCATCCAGACCCAAACGCCCGCGGCGGCTGGGTCGGACTCACCGCGCGCAGCACCCGCGCCACGATGATTCGCTCGCTGCTCGAAGGCGTCACCTACGGCATGCGCGATGCCCTGGAAATCATGAAATCGATGAACATCCCCGTCTCGCAGGTGCGCGCTTCAGGCGGTGGCGCGCGCTCCGTATTCTGGCGCCAACTACAGGCCGATGTCTATCAGCAGCCCGTCGTCATCACCAACGCCAGCGAAGGCCCCGCGTATGGCGTGGCCATCCTCGCGGGCGTGGGCACCGGCGTCTGGGATTCGGTCGAACAGGCCTGCAAATCAGCCATCAAGCAGGTGGAGAAGGTCGCGCCCAAAGCGAAAACCGCGGCCGTCTATGACCGCCATTACGCAGTCTATCGCAAGCTCTATTTCGATCTCAAAGAGCGATTCGGCGAGATGGCGGGTTTGGTCGGATAGCGCGCCCACCCGCGGCGTATAATCGCATCGGAGAACTTTATGTCAGTTATCCCCACGCCCCAAGCCTCATTGCGCCCGGCGGCGATTCCGCTTGGCGAGCCGCCGATCCGTCACCTGTTGGTGGAAGAATATCAGCGCATGTATGAAGCCGGCATCCTGGTGGAAGAGGGGCTGGAGCTTTTGAATGGTGTGATCTACTACAAAGGCGGTAGACGCCTGCGCCCTATCGGCCTCGAAGATTATCATCGCATGCTGGAGATCGGGATTCTGAACGAAGGCGATGCGATCGAATTGATCGATGGAGTAATGAGGTTCAAGATGACCAAGGGCACACGCCACGAGTCCACGGTTGACAAAATTGCTCGCCGGCTCAGCCGGATCCTGCCCGATATGATGGTTCGCGTGCAGTCAGCAGTCAGCTTCCTGGCACACGAGCCCGAGCCCGATATTGTGGTAGCCGTCGGCCCGGAAGGCCGCTACGACGACCACCATCCCCGTCCTCACGAGATCGCCCTGATCGTTGAAGTGGCGGATTCTTCGATCAACTTTGATCGCGGTCTGAAGAAGGCCGGCTACGCCAACGCAGGCGTCATTGAATATTGGGTGGTGAGCATTCCGGATCGCGTGGTCGATGTCTACACCGATCCCACCGGCCCCGAGGCCAGACCCCTCTATCGTGTGATGCATCAGTCCGGACTCGATGATTCCATTGCGGTGCGAATTGAAGGACGCGAAATCGGGCGGATCGAAGTGCGCGAAATCTTCCCCCGGGATTAATCTCAGGCGGAATCATGGATGAGAACTTTCAACGCGCCCAACCGTATCACCCGGACGCCGCATTGGCGTAATGCGGATAACCCATCGCCGGCGTGCTCACTTCAGTGCGCACGCGCTCCCCATTCGCGCATCTGGCATTTACCGTACATCATCCTTACTATGGTGCTCCGCCCCGCGAGACCTTTTCGCGGCCTACAGTTGTTCCCGTTCTCCTTCTGTCCGTCTCCACCGACATCCTGATGAGCAAAGACCTCAAATCCATCCGCATTCGCGGCGCTCGCGAGCACAATCTCAAGAACATCAACGTGGAGATTCCCCGCGATCAGCTTGTGGTCATCACGGGGCTTTCAGGCTCCGGAAAATCCACCCTCGCCTTTGACACCATTTTCGCCGAGGGCCAGCGGAAGTACATGGAATCGCTTTCCACCTATGCCCGCCAGTTTCTCGATCAGTTGCAAAAGCCAGAACTCGATGAAATTCACGGCCTGCCCCCGACGATCGCCATCGAACAGCGCGGATCAAGTCACAATCCGCGCTCGACCGTCGCCACCACCACCGAAATCTACGATTACCTGCGCGTCCTCTTCGCGCGGGCCGGCACGCCCCACTGCTGGAAATGCGGGCGGGTGATCGCCTCGCAGTCCGCCAGTCAGATCGTCGAAGCCGTCATGCGCTATCCGACCGCGACCAAGATGATGATCCTCGCGCCCATCGTGCGCGGGCAGAAGGGGGAACATAAGGAAGTTTTCCCGGCCCTTCATAAGCAGGGATTTGTGCGCGCGCGGGTGGATGGGGAAATCGTGGAGATCGCCAATGCCGCCAGTTTTCCCGTTTTGAAAAAGACCTTCGTCCACACCATTGAAGTGGTGGTGGACCGCGTGGTGGTCAAGCCGGAAATCCGCAGCCGAATTGGCGATTCGGTCGAGACTTCACTGCGCCTATCGCAGGGCCTCGTGGTGGTGGCCACGCAGGACGCCGAAGGCAAATGGATCGATCAAACCTTCAGCGAGCATTTCGCCTGCCCCGAACATCCCGAAGTCTCCCTGCCAGAGCTCGAGCCGCGCCTTTTCAGCTTTAATTCGCCGCACGGCGCCTGCCCAAGCTGTCATGGTCTGGGGACGGTCTTTGAGTTTGATCCGGACATGGTGATTCCGGATGAAACCGTCGCCCTTGAAAACGGCGCGATCGAAGCGTGGCGCAAGAACGGCAAGCGAATGAATATTTACTATTCGCGCGCCCTCCGCACCTTCTGCCGCGATTTTGGCTTTGGCTATTCGTCTCCCTGCAAGGACATGCCCAAAAAAGTGCGCGAAGTGCTGATGTTCGGCACCGAGGCCAAGGGCGACCTGGGAACGGGAACCGAATTCGAAGGCGTGATCCCCAATTTGCAGCGCCGCTTCGAAAGCACCGAAAGCGAATGGGTCAAATCGCGCCTGCACGGCTACATGAGCGAACAACCCTGCGAAACCTGCAAGGGCACGCGTCTCAAGCAGGAAGCCATGGCCGTGCGCATCGACGCGGATCGAGGTGGCATGGGCGTCTCGCCCATGGTGAAACTCACGGGCGTCGCGCCCATGCCACCTCAGGCGCCTGCCCGAAATGGAAACGGGAAGAAGAAGGCCGTAATCGAAGAATCGGCTCCTCTCCAGCTTCCCGGGCTATCCATCTACGACGTCACCAGGCTTTCCATCGCCAAAGCCAAGGTGTTCTTCGAAAATCTGAAGCTCTCCACCGAAGGCGAAGTGATCGCCGAGCCTATCATCCGCGAAATCAAATCGCGCCTGGGCTTCATGGTCGATGTGGGGCTCGGCTATCTCACCTTGGATCGAAAAACCGGCTCGCTTTCCGGCGGCGAAGCACAGCGAATCCGCCTGGCGACCCAGGTCGGCTCCGGCCTGGTCGGCGTCTGCTACGTGCTCGATGAGCCGACCATCGGCCTGCATCAACGCGACAACACCCGACTCATTCGCACGCTTCTGCGCCTGCGCGATATCGGCAACACCGTGCTGATGGTCGAGCATGATGAAGACTGCATCCGCGCCGCTGATTACCTCGTGGATATCGGCCCCGGCGCCGGCCTGCATGGCGGCAACGTGATCTGCGCCGGCCCCATGCCCGCGGTGCTGGAGAATCGGCAATCCGTCACCATCAAATATCTCGTGGGAGATCTGGCCATCATGACCCCCGCCCAGCGCCGGCCACTCACGCCCGACAAAGAATGCCTGGAACTCAAAGGGTGCAAAGAAAACAATCTTAAGAACGTTGACGTGAAAATCCCCCTCGGCGGCCTGGTGCTGGTCACCGGCGTTTCCGGCTCAGGCAAATCGACGCTCATCAACCAGACCCTTCTCCCCGCCCTCAAGCGCAAACTGCTCGGCTCAAAGCTCAAGGCCGGCGAACACAAGGCGATCAATGGCGTGAACAAGGTGGATAAGGTGATCGAAATCGATCAATCCCCCATCGGCCGAACGCCCCGCAGCAATCCCGCGACCTACACCGGCGTGTTCGATGACATCCGCAAGGTCTTCGCGCTGACGCGCGAAGCCAAGGTGCGCGGCTATGAGAATGGCCGCTTCAGCTTCAACGTGAAAGGCGGGCGCTGCGAATCGTGCCAGGGGCAGGGGGTGAAAGTGATTGAGATGCACTTTTTACCGGATGTGCATGTGCAGTGCGAAGTCTGCAAAGGCAAGCGCTACAACGCCGAAACGCTGGAGATTCACTATCGCGGCAAAAGCATCGCGGATGTCCTGGCCATGACGGTGGAAGAAGCCGTGGCGTTCTTCGAAAATTTCCCCAAGGTCAAGCAGATGCTCGAGGCGCTCAATGACGTGGGCCTGGGTTACGTCAAACTCGGCCAGCCCAGCACCCAGCTTTCAGGCGGCGAAGCCCAGCGCGTGAAGCTGGCGAGCGAACTCGGAAAAACGCCCACCGGCCACACGCTCTATGTGCTGGATGAGCCCACCACCGGCCTGCATTTCGCCGACATCCATAATCTGATGGGCGTGTTGAATCGCCTGACGGACCTGGGCAACACGGTGCTGGTCATCGAGCACAACCTCGATGTGATCAAGTGCGCCGACTGGATCATCGACATGGGCCCCGAAGGGGGCGATGGCGGCGGACAGGTCATGGCCGCGGGAACCCCCGAAGAAATCTGCGAAGTCGCCGGCAGCTACACCGCCGAATACCTCAAGCCCAAACTCGAAGCCGATCGCGCGGCGGCGCAGCGAGGCAAAGCCGTCACGGTGTAGTGGGGATTGGTGAAACCGAGCTTGATCGAATCCGCCGCTTGCGGCTTCGCACCGCAGCCCTGGCAAAGCATTCAAGCTCCCAGCGCAGGCAAGTTCGCCGGAACTCCCGCAGCCCCCCCGGTCTTCACGCTCTTGCGCGGAAGCATCATCGCTGTCATTACCATCAGCGCCGCATACGGCGCATAAATCGCAAAGCCATGCTGGCCGGCAAGAAAGGCGAAGGGTAGCCAGCGCAGGTGTTTCACGCGGGCAGTTGTATCACAGACCTTGAGGCGCGCGGAGGGAAAATTTGAGTGATTCGATGGAATCAAGGTGAAGATGGGGGAGGAGGGAGGGTGGTGATGGGAATCGCGGTGGCAACCGGTGAAACAGGGCAAGTAGGGGTGGCACGCTTATGCCGACACCCTCTAAACGTGTTACACTCCCGAATATTATGTCCGAAGCCAACGGCTCATTACCTGTTGCGAATCCGACGACCAGCACGTCGGCCCTGACGGATCTCACGCTGGCGGTGCGGATGGAAGGTGTGCCGGAGCAGGAGGTCTTTCTTCAGCATGGTCTTTCGATCGGGCGGAATCCATCGAACACGATTTGCGTGAATGAGCCCGAGGTGGAGCGAATTCATGCGATGGTGGCCCGTCAGGCGGATGGCTCGATGCTGCTGGAATGCACCGAGGCGCATCTGCGAATCGTGCTGGGGGACGGGTCAGAGGTGTACTCTCTTGTGCTGAGGCCGGGGGCGACATTCAAGGTGGGCAAGGCGACGATTCGCTGTCTGAAGCGCGAAACCAAGCCCACGCTGCTGATGACGGAAAATCCCTGGGAAGTGCGCTGCCCGCGCTGCTATGGGGTGATTGCCGATCTGCCGCATCAGGAACACACCTGCCCCTATTGCCAACTGGAGCTGCAGTATTTTGTCTCCCATCATTCGGTGCATGCAGCGGATGAACCACAGTCGGCTGCACAGGATCAGACGCCTGATGAACCGGAATTTTCAGGCTGGCTCCCGCGCCATGTGGGGCCTTACAAGATTCGCGCATTCGTGGCCCAGGGAGGGATGGGGATCATTCTGCGCGGCCTGCATACCGAGGCCGATCTGCCGGCGGCGGTGAAACTGCTGAAGTCTGATCCCGCCGAAGATCCTTCGTGGCGCGCCCGCTTTATGGCGGAAATCGATACGCTCAAAACGCTGCGCCATCCGAATGTCGTGCATCTGCAGGATTCGGGAAAAGAGGACCAGCTCTTGTGGCTGGCCATGGACTGGATCGAAGGCCAGGCGCTCACGAAAGTGGTGGCGAACTATCGGGCGGCGGGGAAGGAATTTCCGATCGATGAGCTGCGCCAGATCATGGCGCAGGTGGTGACGGGGCTGAAGTATCTGCATGATAAGCAACTGATTCACCGCGATCTCAAGCCGTCGAATGTGCTGATGGCGACGGATGGTCTGGTGAAGCTGGTGGATTTTGGCATCGCCAAGGGAGCGGGCGCGCAGACGGGGGTAACGTCGCAGTTAACGCAGACCGGCATGGTGGCGGGGACGGAGTCTTATATGTCGCCGGAGCAGGCGGAGGGGCGGAGCGTGACGCCAGCTTCGGATATCTATTCACTGGGAGTGCTGTGGTATGAGCTGACGACGGGGCGTCGGCCGGTGGGCTCGTTCGCGGCGCCGCACGTGGCACGTGTTGACTGCCCGATTTCCTGGAGTCATACGATCACGGGGTGTATGGCGACTGATCCGCGCGCCCGGCCGGCGCTGGAGCGGATTCTGCAGGTGCTGATGACGAATCAGGCCGAGCCGCCTCCCTTGCCAGCCAAGCGAAATCGCGGCCCGGCAGGGGGGATGCCCCCGGCGATTCCGCCCGGCGCGCCGCGGGCGCACGCACCTCCGGCAACGCCTCCGGGCGGGCATCGCGCTCAGTCCCCCGCGACTCCGCCTGGGGGAAATCCGATGCAGCCCATGCTCACGCCTCCGGGCGGAAGGCCGGTGCAATCGCCCCAGCCGCCAGGGTCGCATCCGACCCAGCCCGCGCGCCCCGCAGCTATGGCGCCGGCGGAAGCAGAGCAGATGGCGACGCAGGTGCGCCCGGCGCATCGGCCCGCGCACGGAATGGAGCAGGGATCGGGGCATGGGGCAGTCACACCCCCCGGCTCAGATCGCGCAGCCGTTTCACAACTGGCGACGCAGGTAACCCCCGCACGCGGGCCGCAACCCCCGCCCCCGCCGCCGAGTCGAACGAGCATGCCCGCAGCGGGGGGCGCGGCGCAGGAGTACGCGCCAAACCCTTATGCCGGCGCCGGGGCGCGTGGATTTGTCAACGCACCGGGGGAACATCTTCCACAAGGCTCCAGCGGTGGTTCTCAACATTTTGTCCCCAAAGGCGGCCCGGCCGGCAAGCCGATGGCGATCGCGGCGATTGTCGGGTTGGTCGCTATTGTGGGGATTATTCTACTGGTGCGCGGTTGTTCAGGAACCACCACGAACGTGACTCCCACACCGGGAACCGGTGCGGGAGTGACTCCAACCGAGCCGACCCAGCCAGTAAACCCCCTGACAAAGCTACGGCCCATGCCGAAGGTCGAGACAGATGACGATGACCCCAGGCAGAAAACGATCGTCAATTCTCCCAAAATTCCCAGCTACACCTACGACCCGTACAAGGTGACAGATTTTTACGCCATGAAGCCGCGATTTGATGACGCGATTCGCTCGGGAAACCCGGATCGCGTTGACGCGGCGCTGGCGGAGATGTCCACCCTGGCGAGTGAGCGCAAGAACACGCTGGCGATGCTGTATCTGGCGCAGTTTTACGGAGCGCGGCAAAGCGGGCAATACTACGACCGCAACCGCGGCCTGATGTGGGCCCACATGGCGCGGCTTGAGGGCGATCCCAACGCAATGCCAATCATCAACTCTATCAACGCACAAAAAACGATGAGTCCTTAAGCGTCAGAGTTGCCCGGAAGCGTCCGTACAAACCCATGTGAAGCCGTTGACAAGCCGCGACGCGGGCCTATGCTGGTAGGCCTGAATTCAAGACGCGTTCGCGGTCAAATGCGAGCGCGAACGCCGGTTCACTGGAACCTACCGGGGCGTAGTTCAGCTTGGTTTAGAACGCTAGACTGGGGGTCTAGAGGTCGCAGGTTCAAATCCTGTCGCCCCGATCATAAGAGTCGGTTTTACAACGGTTTACAACTGTCGTAAAACTGACTCTTTGTGTTTGCTAACTTGTGGCTCCTATTCTGACCCCTATTCCTGTCGAAATGCCCCTATAATGGCGGCATGGGCAGGAGCAATCAGCGCGGTCTCGAACTTTCCTTCAAGCCGGTTCAGGGATCGCGCGGCCGGGGCCGGTGGTACAAAAAGATTCGCGGCTGCGCCGCCTACTTCGGGTGGGGCGATGGAGTGTCGGACCGGGCGAGCTACCAGTTGGCCCTGGCGGCGTATCGTCAACATCAGGCAGCGGAAACCCGACTCTCACAAGCAACTGTTCGGACGGCTCGCTCAAGACAACTACAGCACATGCTTTCGTCTGTGGATCATTTGCCGCAGGCGGTCAACCTGAACTCGGTCCGATCCCTGATCGCCGACCTTTCCCAGATCGGCGGGCACACAGATGCCTACGCGCAGGCCGCTGATGCCGAGGAACGGCGGCGGATTCTCGAGGAGCTGACCCAGCAACTTGGCGGTTCGACGCTGGAGGAACTGCGCGTTCAGGTGCAGCCATTACCGGCGAAGCGCCCATCTACCAAGACCCTGTCGAGCCTGCTGGATGAGTTTGTGGCGGCTCAGCGCCTGCGGATGGAGCGGCGCGAGAAGCTGGATGCCCTGTGTGCCGAGGGCCAGAAGGTGCGCGAGGCATCGCGGGAGAATCTCTCCCCCGGCCGGTTCGCCGAGATCACGTACAATGTGGCGAGTTTCAAGGAATGCTGTGGTCAGGAGACTTGGGACGGCACAGAGGCGACTGCCGCACGGATCGTTGGCAAGTTCAGAGCGTTCTCTGAATCCAAGATGCTAGCCAGCGAACTGAAGCCGCGCACGTTCAACAAATGGATTGTGCTCGCGAGGCAGTTTTGTGGATGGTGCGAATCGACCTACCGACTCGACCGCCTGCCGCGCGACAAGAGCCTCTTTGCGAAATATGAAGTCGGCGGCTCCCAGGCGAAGGCCATTCCCCTGCCGGTACTGAAAAAGTTGTGGAAGGAAGCGGACGATCGGGGCCGGTGTTTCATACTGCTGGCGCTCAACTGCGCATATTACGCCGTCGACATCTCAGACCTGCGCGCTGAACAGGTTGAAAAAACACATCTGAGTCACAGGAGAGGAAAGAGCGGGGCGCGGGTTCGTTACCTTCTCTGGGCCAAGACACGCGAACTGCTGAAAAAGGTGGGGACGCGAACAGGCCGTGTGTTCACCACGCGTGACGGCACCCCGCTGGTCCACTACTCCAAGCTCTCGAAAAGCGGCAGCCCCATGCGGATCGACAATGTTCGCAACTGGTGGGTGCGATTGTGCGCCAAGCTGACAGTCGCCGGTTACAGCTTCTCAAATATCCGCGATACCGCTTCCACTGCAGTGGAGTCGATTGATCGCAGTTTGACCGACCTGTTTCTGGCCCACAAAGACGACCGCATGGCCGCCTTCTATGTCGATGGGGAGATGGTTGACACGACAGCACTTGATCGGTTGATTAGTCAGCTCGAAACACAATTCTCCGTTCTCTGGACGAAGGCCCGGAAAACGAAAGGGATGGCTCGTCCAGCCCGACTGAAACAGATATTCACCTGAACGCAAGATGCGTGGGGTTGATTGCAAATCGGTTGAGCGTGCATGACCAGGCGATTGTCAAGCTGCCCACGTTTGGGTTTGGAGTTACCCGCGTCTCAGCCAGAACGCTTGTCCAGTTGCTCAAGGAGGCTTCGTGGAGCCCGACGCCGAGCCGGTCCGCGCTGGCATTCGTACGTGCTCGTGCTGCGCTGAACGGCCACGAGCTTGGTGTCAGGCATGGCCAGATGGTCAGCGTTCATGAAGAACGCCCAGAGGAACTCGGCCAGTCGAACAATCACGCTATCGAACGGCGGGATTTCGGCAGCGAGCTTCCCCCGCTTCACGAAGGCTGTCCACTGCGCACGCTTGGAAGCGTCCGCCGCGAACGCCGCTGTCAAGGCGAGCGGAGGCGTCTGGGGCAGGGTCGTGCGCCGCCGGCGGAACGTCGCTGCCACCGCCCTCGCCAGTGTCGAGCCGTCGAATGGGAACGTATTCGCCAGCACCCAGAGGTCGTAGAAGTCCTTCATGCGGCTGTTGGCGATGCCGAGCGAGACCATTGCCTCATACTTCTCGGCCACGACCGTCTCCCTGGGGTACGCCTTGAGCACCGGTGCGGGCATTGCCAGAAGCGTCGGGTATTTGATCTGGCTCGCCTTCGGCGTGACGGCATCGCCGAACCCGATGTCGATCTGGATTGGGATGCGGGCCGTTCCCAGCATCGCAGCGGCATGGATGCGAACCCCGTGGTATTGCTGGTCTTCCCTGATCTCTTCGCCTCGGACGGACTCGGGCGGGAACGTGAGGCCGTCATCCTCGACCAAGAGACCACAGACCTCTCTGAAGAGGGTCTCGTACCGTGCCACGGCATCATCGGCCTTGGCGAGCAAATCGAGGTCGAGGGTCGAGCGGTGGGGCTGGCCCGTCCAGAACTGGAAGAGCATCGCCCCCTTGAGCACGAAGTTGTCGCCGTGCGGGGAGCGGCCGATCCGGTACATGATGCGTTCTAGGCCGTACCGGATCAGGACGAACTGAAATTCTTCCTTGCGCTGCCGGGAGATATTCAGCAGCCGCTGGCGAATCGACGCTGCGACGTTCGTGGGGTTCGCTGTGCTCACGCCACCGACTCCATGTACGGGCGCATCACGTTGGCGACCCGGCAGACCTTGGCCGCGTCCCAAAGCTGATCGATGGTCGCCTTCTTTCGCCGCAGACAATCCCGGAGCGCTTCAAGGGCCACGTCGAGACCGACCTTGTTGCGGTACTTGAAGCAGTCAGCCACCGTCTTGGCGGCGTCGAACACCCGCACGGGCACCCCTTCGATCTTCCGTCGCTCGACCCCGTGCGTCAGGGCGTCACCGGAGAAGCGCACGACGTGCAAGGGCGGGTACTCGATCCGGGGTTTCCACGCCTTGGCGTCGATGGCGATCCAGACCTCAAATGGGGACTGTGTGGTCAGCCCGTGGAGGCGCAGTGCCGTGAGCAGGCAGACGATGCCCTCGGGCACCAGCTTGGCAGCTTGGGCGATGGTGTGGCCCTCGGTCAGAGCGGCTTGGTCGTGGACGTATAGACCTCGGCCCGCCTTGCGGATGATGCCCCGGCCTTCGAGGATACGGAGGTACTGCCTCGGGATGCCGTGGGCGTCGAGGTCACGGGGGCGCAGCATCCCCGTTTTGCGGGCGAGCCGTTCGAGCTTGTCTGCATGGCCGATGGTCATGGCGTGTACGAAACCTCAATAGATGTTAAGAAGTCCCGAGGTATTGTAAAGATCGGCGATCCTTGTCTTGAGCTTCAGCCTGGACAGGGTGAAGATGCCCAAAACGCAGAAAGTGAGCCATCAACGAGCCAAAGGGGCATGGGGAACAAATTACGCCCCGACAGCATATCGATTGGCAGAAGAGGCACCCCTGGGTACCTGCAGCCAGCGCTTGTAACCCTTGCGCCAACGTTCTTTCAGCCATTGGTGGTAAGAGCGAAGAGGTATTCCGAAGCGGTTACCCACAGTAAACAATCTGGCGAAGAATTTGTCGCGGTGTTCGGTCAGGTATGCAGGCCCAAGTTGACCGAGCCAGCTACCGATCGCAAGGACGGGTGCGGGGATCGAATCGCCCTCATTGCTTACATTCAGGCGGCCTTGAGCCAACCGCGAACAAAGCCGCTCGTCAAGCGTGTCCCAAGCCCGCTCGGGGACATAGAACGCCAGTTGATTCGAGCCAAGCCCGATCTCGAATCCCAGTACATGGGCGGTCTCTACTTCGCCCAGGTTGCGGAGCGTGTGTTCATGCAGCTTTGCTGGCTTGAGGCGGAAACCGGCTGACGACGGCAGGTCGAGCATGAAGATGCCGTCAAACCGCTCGGCGCGCGAGAACTCCGGCCGCAGCTTGCTGATGTCGTTGGCGGTCATCACGACAAAGACCTCACTGGTGTGATCGGACAACCAATGAAGCAGTGTGCCGAACAGTCGGGCACCGACACCGCTGTCGCCCTGGCCCGATGCACCGGCCAGGCTTTTTTCTGCTTCATCTTGAGAATGGAGAGTTCATCGCCGGAAGGCGGCAAAGTGATAGATGAGAAAAAGGCCGGGCGGAACGTTCGGCTATTCGCCTACCAGGGCCGCCCGGCCCTACGACGCAGATTCGGCCGGTGGTCGAGTGACCGCAGGCGCAGGAGCGAAGGATTGGACTTCCAACGCCACGCCCGCCGTGCCCTTGAGCGCGGCGGTTCCGGGCGCGCAGCCGCCAGGGCGACCTGAAAGTGCAGGGCTAACCGGAAGCCGATGTTGTTGTTCCGGTTGTCGGGCGTGTTCCTGTTGCGGTACGCCGCGCGGCAGTTCTGTGGATTGTTGTTCCACGACCCGCCGCGCAGAACACGCGACGTTATGACCTTCGCCCCTCACAAAAACCCATTCGCGGCTGAGTCGTTTCAGCAGCCGCCTGCTGTCGGCCTGATTTGCGTGGCCGATCCAGCTCGTCAACCGCGGGCGCACGTCGCGCCAGCCGATCTCCCTCCGGGAATACGCCCGGCGCATCCACGCAACGCGGCGGCGAAAGTGCCGGATGTT
>Ga0163144_10018320_pt1 | contig 14180 bp, 7 predicted proteins | sample OliLak19BULKMAT1_FD_123175 | JGI IMG/M metagenome (GOLD analysis project Ga0163144, IMG submission 123175) | Freshwater microbial mat bacterial communities from Lake Vanda, McMurdo Dry Valleys, Antarctica - Oligotrophic Lake LV.19.BULKMAT1 | ecosystem: Environmental > Aquatic > Freshwater > Lake... | reverse complement strand
ATTGCGCCCTCTTTTTTATGGGCATCCGCTGTTGGCTATTCACGCATGGAACTGGGAGTGCATTACCCCAGCGATGTGCTGGTCGGGGCTATAATCGGAGCAGGATCAACCTGGCTTATGTGGAAGATAAATAAGAGGATACAGCAAAAAAAAATGATATAATATTTCTAAACCCAAATTTTTCAGTCTCCGGCAGAGGTTTCAATTCCGCAATTGCATGTGCATAGGAAATGGGATTATTCCTGCGCCTTTATTCCCAATTCTGAATTGATAATAACGTAATATATTTGCCCGTTATTTCATAGTATGAAAATCAACAATTCCTTTATCCCTTTACCCGTTTATTTGCTGGTTGCTTTTCATTTCACATGCTTATATTCTTTTTCTCAAACCCTCACTCAAACCATCCGCGGAACCGTATCCGATGCAGACTCAAAAGCACCCATTGAGCAAGTGGGTGTAAAGATCATTAATATCGATACAAACATTTATGCCATTACAGATACTGAAGGAAAATTCCGATTATTGAATGTCCCTGTCGGCAGGCACAGTATAAAATTCTCATTCATCGGTTATGAAGATGCCTTGCTTCAGAATATTATTGTTACCACAGGAAAAGAAGTTGTGTTGCAGGTAGAAATGCACGAAAAACTGTTCGTAGGGAACGAAGTAGAAATTGTTGCCCTAAAAGATAAGACCAAAGCAAATAATGACCTTGTAACAAATAGCGCACGTAATTTTCAAAGCGAAGAAACCGAACGTTATGCAGGCAGCAGAGGCGATCCTGCTAAAATGGTTGCCAACTATGCGGGAGTAGCCACGGGAAATGACGCCCGCAACGATATTATAGTCCGCGGCAATTCCCCACTGGGAGTTTTGTGGAGGCTTGAAAATACTGACATACCAAGTCCGAATCATTTTACTGTTCAGGGTGCCACCGGAGGGCCGGTGAGCATACTGAATAACAGCCTTTTGGCAAGCAGTGATTTTTTAACAGGCGCTTTTCCGGCAGAGTTTGGCAATAAAATGGCTGCTGTGTTTGATCTAAAATTAAGAAATGGCAACAACGAAAAGATGGAAGTAATGAGCCAGCTGGGGCTTAATGGATTAGAGGTCGGGATAGAAGGACCCATTTCGAAAAAGAACGGAAGCTCTTTTTTAATAAACTACCGCTACTCTACTCTTAAACTCTTTCAATTGGCAGGGGTCAGTTTTGGAGTGTCGGGACTGCCGCAATACCAGGATCTCACCTTTAAAATAAATATTCCTACTTCAAAAGCCGGTGTGTTTACCCTTTGGGGTATCGGTGGAATAAGCAAAATAGCTTTGCTTGACAGCGAAAAAGATACTGCCGACTGGAGCTTTACAGATTCCGGTGAAGACCTTGTTTTTGGTTCTACGATGGGTGTTGCGGGGTTGTCACATTTGTTTTTTTTCTCAGACAAGCTTTCCGGCAAACTAAATCTTTCAGTTTCAGGAACTCGCTTTAATGTAGAAGTTGATACACTATCGGCAAATAAGGTTCCATACCGGGTATTTACCAATGATTCGAAAGACGGGCAATATTTTGTTAACTACACACTGACGAATAAAATAAATTCTCACCATCTTATTAAAGGAGGGATCACCGCTAAAAATATATTTTTCAATTACAGGTCTTATTATTGGTCACGGCATAATAATGTTTACATAGACCAGTTCAAAGATAAAAATGATGCTAATGCGTTTCAATCGTTCCTGCACTGGCAATACAGGATAACAGATAAACTCACACTTAACAGCGGTTTACATTACAATGTATTTGCGCTTAGCAAATCCATTGCCATTGAACCTCGGGCGGGAGTTCGCTGGCAATTTTTAGCTAAGCAAGCTCTATCCGGTTCCTATGGAATGCACAGCCAGGCATTGCCTATGATCTACTACTTCTACAATGAATTTGATTCTGCTTCTAACGCGTATGTACAAACTAACAAGAACCTTGATCTGAGCAAAAGCATGCATTATGTACTGGCGTATGATTTTAATTTCGCAAAAAATTTCCGCTTCAAGCTGGAAAGCTATTATCAGAATCTGTATAATATTCCGATTGAAAAGTACCGGAAAAATTCATTTTCTACGATCAATGTAGGCAACGAGCTAAACGGAATTACGCTTGTTGACTCCCTAGAGAACAAAGGCACTGGATTTAATTACGGAACTGAAATCACCATAGAGAAATTTTTCAGCAAAGGATATTATTTTCTTAATTCCATATCGCTTTATGAATCCAGATATAAAGCAAGCGATGGTATTCTCCGGCACACCGCTTTCAGCGGAGGCTATGTTTACAATGTTCTGGGAGGAATCGAGATACCAACAGGAAAAAAGAATCGCATAATCGGCTTTGACCTGAAATTCACACTTGCAGGAGGGAACAGGTACACCCCGGTAGATTTACCTCAATCCATTCTGCACACAGATGCTGTTTACATTGATGCTCTTGCCTACTCCAAACAATTCCGAAGCTATCAAAAGCTGGACCTGAAAATTTCTTACCGGATCAACCGCAAAAAAACATCACACTACATGTATTTCCATATAGAGAATATTTTAAATCACAAAAATGTTCTTCAGCAGGTGTACGATGACTCTCAAAAAAAGATGGTGGAAGAATACCAGCTTGGATTGTTCCCATATGGAGGTTATAGAATTGAGTTTTAAACCCAAAAGTTCAATGAACTTTTTGCCCCATGGGCAGACGATTGCCTTCGGACCGCCTGATAAGTTGCGTCAAATATTTGTAATATATCCCTTCTGAATTTGCAAAATCCGGGTTAGAGTCAGGGTTCGTGCCTAATTCAACCACTTATCTGCTATATATCACCACTTCCTAAAAATAGTTTGCGTCTTTTTAATTCTTTTGTACCTTTATAAAATCAATATATAGCAATGCGATATACCTCTTTATACTCAGTGTTTTTTGTTTTAACATTTTCGGCATTTGTGCATGCTCAAATGCCAGAAGAGCCATTTGAAAATAAAAAAAAGCCTGCTCCGGCTACACCCCTCTTTCAATTATCAGGTGGAGTGGTATACTCCAGCATTGATCTGAGCCGCTATGCTTCTTCCATTGCCTATCGCGGCTTTCACGGACGATTGGTGACACATCTTGGAGGAATGTTCTTTCTCTCCACCGAATACTCAAAGTTTGGATTGCATGATTCCCCTCCTGCCTGGAAGGATGTATCCACGCATAAATTTGATATTAACGGACATGTTTCCTTTGCTACCAATAACAATCTCACCCGCATTTTTGCCTTAGCAGGAGTGAACAGACATGTGTGGCATGCTACACGGACTGCATTTGGAGATCAGAACCAACTTGCAAAAGGGATCCCCGAAGGCACATTTATAACCGCGAACAGATGGGGTGTTAATCTGGGATGCGGATTCACCCAAGCTCTTTATGAGAATATTGGCGTGTTTGGAGACTACCGGTTTTGTATAGCGAACGCGAAAAATTTCGAGAAGGTAACAATCATGGATGTCATGACCACCATTGGGATCAATCTCACCTTTCCTCATCCTGACCGGTCAAAAGGCAGAAAAAGCTACGGTATAGGAAATAAGATCTACAAGTGGACACGCAAGGGGGCTAAGTAATTAAACCCAAAATTTGCAGTAACCCTGCAAATTTTGCCCAAAGGGCGCACGCAAATGATTTGCTCCTGTTTAACCAAGACATCCAGGCGGTCTGGATCGTCTTCCCATAGCGCAAATTTTTCAACTGAAAAATTTGGGTTAAATACTCAGTGGCTCATAGCAATTACCTTTTCATACAGGTTAACATACATGGGCAGCACCTTCTCAATGGAAAATTTTTTTGCCTGCTTATATGCCTTGTGGCGATAAAGCTCCAGAACTTTTTCGTCTTGTAAAATGCTGATCGAATTTTTTGCCATATCATCCACATCGCCCACATTGCTTAACATACCTGAATAGCCGTGAATATTCACCTCCGGAATTCCACCGGTATTAGTGGATATTACCGGAACACGCGCAGCCATGGATTCCAGCGCAGCCAAACCAAAACTTTCAGTTTCAGAAGTAAGCAAGAAAAGATCCGCAATACCAAGCACCTTTTCTACATCCTTTATTTTTCCAAGGGAGTGAATATCCCCGCACGTATCCAACTCTTTACAAAGCTTGTCAATATTCGCCCTCTCAGGGCCATCGCCAACCAGTACAAGTTTTGATGGAATTTGTTTTCGGACTTTATCAAATACCCGCAGCACATCCTCTACCCGCTTCACCTTACGGAAATTGGAAACATGGATTAAAATTTTTTCTCCGTAAGCAGCATGTTTTTTTCGTTGCTCCGCTCTGTTTTCAATTTCATACTCTTCAAGACGGACAAAATTGGGAATAACTGAAATGTTTTTTTTGACTCCAAAATTTTTCAAGGTATCGTCTTTAAGGCTTTGAGAAACCGCAGTAACTGCATCGCTGGCATTGATGGAAAATGTTATTACAGGTTCAAAAGCTGGATCCTTTCCTAAAAGTGTAATATCCGTTCCGTGCAGAGTAGTTACAACCCCAATCCTCCTTCCTTGTGAGGATAGCACTTGCTTTGCCATGTATGCTGCTGAAGCATGTGGAATTGCATAATGCACATGCAGCAGATCAAGCTTGAATTTTTTAGCCACCTCCACCAGTTTACTGGATAGAAGAATTTCGTAGGGAGAATAATCAAACAGCGGATAATCAATGATAGAAACCTCGTGAAAGGTGATGTTTGGCGTATGATCATCCAAACGAACAGGTTTACTGTAAGATATAAAATGTATCTCGTGGCCCTGTGCAGCGAGAGCAATGCCAAGCTCTGTGGCAACTACTCCGCTACCGCCAAAAGTAGGATAACAAACCATTCCAATTTTCATTGTACAAATAGCGAATTTTTACGAATATACGAATTAGAGAAGCAGGAGAATCTCATTGTACGGATAGCGAATTTTTACGAATATACGAATTAGGAAAGCTGGAAATTTGACAATGGAATCAATAATCAATTGGCTGCCTTTGTGTACTCTGTGTGTATTGCCTCTGTGAAATCTGTGGTTCCTGTATTTAACAGCCATTAACCACAGAGGGCACAAAGAAACGATCCACAGAGCACAGAGGAGATTTCAGATTTGTCGTACATCCGTATATATGATGGCGCCACCAACTTACTTCATATTCCCATACACTATCCTCAATATACCAGAACGTATTCCCATTTTGGTGATCTTTTGATTTTCCGCATCGGGATAAACGCGGTTGGAGAGGAAAACGTAAACTAATTCCTTTTCAGGATCCGCCCAGGTGATAGTGCCGGTGAAACCTTGGTGCCCAAAGCTTAAATAAGAAACACAATCACAAACCGGGCTGTCTTTTTTAGGATCTGTTTCAGGTTTGTCAAATCCTATTCCCCTGCGGTTTCCTTCGCCTCCTTTTGTAGGATCTGCGCAAAACTGACATTTGGTAAATTCCTTTACTGTAGCAGAATCAATGTATCGCTTACCTCCATATTCACCCTTCTGCACAAACATCTGCATCATCACTCCCAGGTCATTTGCACTGGAAAATAATCCTGCATGTCCGGCTACCCCACCCAGCATTGCCGCTGCGGGATCATGTACATCGCCATGCACCAATTGTTTTCTAAACGTTATATCGTATTCTGTAGGAACTATCCGGGTAAGTGGGAATCTTTCACGGGGGCGAAATCCCATGGTGCTTAATCCAAGAGGAGTATAAAATGTATTCTGCACGTACTTTTCTATCGGCATTTTAGCTTCTCTCTCAATAATACGCCACATCAGCAAAAGACTGAGATCTGAATATTTATATTCCATCTTTTTACTCAAAGGTGATTCGATAATACTTTTCCAAAGGGTGTCTGTATAGGATTTTGTGATAAACAATTTATTTGCTACTCTGAGCGGAAACTGATCACTTTTCACCTTGCTGTATATTCCGGGCATATACTCCCCTCGCTTCATTGTCTTTTGATAGAAGGGTATCCAGTCACGCAAACCCGCCTGGTGAGCCATCATTTCACGTATGACGATGTTCATTTTATTGCTGCCTTCCATCTCAGGCAAGTGATAGCATAAATAATCATCTAAACTTATTTTTTTCTGATCCGTGAGCTTCATCATGGCAGCTGTAGTAGAGGCGATCTTAGTGACCGAAGCCAGGTCATAAATATCATCGCGCTTCACCGCACGTTTATTTTCATAGGTATGATAGCCGAATGATTTATAATAGAACACCTTTTTATCTTTTGCCAGGAACACCTCACATCCGGGGAAAGCCTTTTCATTTATTCCTTTCATCACAAGCGTATCTATCGCTTCCAGCCTTTTAGAATCCATTCCGAGTTCTTCGGGCACTGTGTATTTATATCGGATAGGTGCAGAAGTTTTAAGGCCGGAACCCAACGTAAATCGCGAGGACGCTGTTATGGGCAGCTTGCCTTTTGCCGATATTCCTCCGAATATCATTTGTGCGGAGAGATTCAAGAGGTATTCGTTGTTTTCGTACGAAGCAATGATCGCATCAGCATCCACGCTGTCCAGGAGTGCAAGCGCATAGGGGTTTGCAAAAATATCTACAATCACTTTTGATTGCTTGCAAACATTCTGTACAAAAGCAATATTCTCTTTGTCAATGCCGAAGTTTTTATCGGGATTAGAAAGAGAACCTGCTATTCCTACGATAACGAGATCATATCCTGTAAGTCTTTTTTGAAGCGTATCCCTTTCGCTTTGCTTTGAATCTTTGGAGAGATAAAAGAATTTTATAGGAGCATACAAAGAAAGCATTTCCTTAAACTTATTTTCCTGCTTTCCTCCTATCATTACACAGGCAATGTTAAGTGTATCCAGGTTTTTGATAGGAATGATCTTGTTCTTATTCTGCAAAAGCGTTACAGCATTTTCAGCAAGCATAATATTTAAATATTCCGAGCGGTATGAATTCAGGTCACGTGATAAGTTTACTGTATCAATAGGCGTGAATTTATCCAGCCCGCACCATTGCTTTGCCAACAAGATCTTCCTACAGCGTAAGTCTATTTCTTCCTGTGTGATCTCCCCTCTTTCGATGGCCTTTTTGATTTCCCGGATGGCACGGGGAACATTCTCCGCAAACAACAATACATCATTTCCCGCAATAAAAGCTTTCACATCCACTTCACCGGGACTGTAAAATTTAGAAACCCCCTGCATATTCAACGCATCCGTAAAGATCAGTCCCTCAAATTTCATTTCCTTCTTCAACAGATCAGTAACTATTGCCGGAGAAAGTGTGGAGGCCGTATTTTTGGAAGAATCATACGCAGGAATGAACAGGTGTGCGACCATTACACCTCCCACTCCTTCGGCAAAAAGTTTTTTGAATGGGAAAAGTTCCAGCGTATCCAGCCTGGTTTTTGAATGAGGGACAACAGGAAGTGTTTTATGAGAATCAGAATCTGTATCCCCATGCCCCGGAAAATGCTTTGCTACCGCCATAACGCCTGCGTCCTGCATTCCTTTCATGTACAGCAGTGATTTACGTGTTACGTTGTATTTATCTTCCCCAAACGAACGGCTGCTGATAACAGGATTAAGCGGATTATTATTTATATCCACCACCGGGGCAAAGTTTACGTGAATTCCAATTCGCTTACATTGCCTTGCAATTTCTTTACCCATTAAATAAATAAATGAATCTGCTTCAGATGGTATCGCACCCAGCGTCATCTGCCTTGGAAACTGTACGGTATTTTTCAGGCGCATATCCAGGCCCCATTCCCCATCGATGGATATCATCAGCGGCACTTTAGACTTTGACTGAAAATAATTGGCAAGCATCACTTGCTTTTCGGGTGTACCCTGCATAAAGATCAGTCCGCCAATTCCGCAGGAGTCTATCAGCCTTCTAATGCCTGCTGAATCCGCTTTATCATTTGAATAGGCCGCCACCATGAATAGCTGCCCAATCCTTTGTTCCGGAGTAAGAGTTTTAAGAAGGGAATCAGCCCACCTCAGCCCCTGCCCCTCTCCTGGAGGAGAGGGATGAAGAAAAACTGCTTGAGAAAAGGAATGTATAGCCACGAACAAGAAGTACGTAACAGGCAGCAAGCAATATTTTAACCCTGACCAATTAAGTGCAAAGTAATTAGTTGCGTCAGATTGTTGTCTGATATTCTTTTTGAATTGAGCAATCCAGGTTAAATTAAATTTCATTCGCAAACAAAGTTATCCCATCCCATAGCGCAACTATCGCGCCATGCTTTATGTTTTCAACGAAGGAATGTTAATGGGAAAAAGCCTTAAAAAGGAGATCAATATTTCACACGGCTTCCCTTAAAGAACGGAACCATGAAGGCATCTTTATATCCTTTAGCGCGCAACTCGGCCTTGTATTTTTTAGCTTCGGCCAGTGAGTTCATCTCTCCCGCAGTATATTTATAAACTCCGTTTTCTAAATATTCTTTTACATTGGGTACATCTTTGAACTTAACCTTATATTGTGAAGCAGGCACTTTTTGAGCGCTTGTAGTAAGCTGAATACGATATGTAATACCCTTTCCTACCGGGATTGGATTATCCTGCTGGATAGCTTGTGCGTTGCCGCTATTTGAAGCTGCTGCAGTATCTACCAGGATCTTTACATTTTTAAGTGTATCCTTGCCTGCAATAATGAAGGTGTTTGGCGCTTTTACAGTTGAAGGATTTGAGGGATTCACTGAAGCCGGGTTTCCACCATTCATATTTATCTGACGTTTTTTCTCATTGAAAACAAAATCTACCTGAAACTCTTTTGCACCGTTAAATGCAACAACATATTCAGATTCCTGCTGTACAAATTGTTCTCCGAAAATATTATTTACAACCACTCTGTAATAACCTGCCTTTGGAACATACAGTGTATATGAACCATCAGCGCTGGAAAGTGTAGGATAATTATTTCCGACAGAATCGGTTGCAACAATCCTTACGTTACCGGCAGAAACTGCGCCTTCAGAAGAAAACTCATCACGGTTCAACACTATCTTCCCAACAACACGGAAGCTCTGCACAAAAGGAACGTAAAAGGTTGTATCCCTTAAAACATTCACCTTTTGATTTTGCCCATTTACATTGTACAGATCTCTGAGGTTGATAAGCGGAATTATACTTAAATTAAATTCACCTTCCGGAATATGGTAATACACCACCTGGCCAAAGTTATTTGTCACCATTTCTGTAGGAGAGAACTGCCCCGGCTCACGTAAAGATTTTTTGGAAATAGAATCGGTTCTTGACTGCCTGTCCACAGTGATCACAATATCAGAAAGTCCTTGCTCATTATCATCCTTTATCTTGTTGCCGTTAACATCGTTAAAACACATCACCTTCAGATCATAATATTTTACACGGGGCTGCGGAATATCAAATGTTTTTTTAACTCCCAGGTTCAGAAAATAGCTCCTGGAATAAATTTTATTCCCTTCGGAACTGATAATGCTGGACATATACAGGTTATTATCAACAAAGAATTCCCAATCATTTCCTAAGAAAAATTTCAATCTTGCATTCAGGGAAATACGCTCGCTGTTGGACAACACCTCGTAGTAATAGCTGTTGTAGGAACTAAAAAGCATGGTTTTGTTAAAATAATATTTTTGAAAGAAGGGCATGATACGAAGCGATTTGCTGTATCTGCCGAAATAGTAAAAATCACTTTGAGTAACATAATCACGAGGGCCTAAATAGTAAAATATATTAACTCCCCAGTTGCTTTGGATAACATTTAAGCCTGCCTTCGCATTAAAGAAAGCCGGACGCGGTGTAAACGTAGGGGAAACAGAAAGGGTAGAGTCGGAAGCGGATGTAATATATGTATAGCCAAACAACACATACGGGTTAACAAATCCGGATGGCCTATTCTTGTAACTGGCGCGCACAGATAGTTTTGGAGAAATGGTCCTGAAATAAGTATACGTACTGTCACCAGTGGTACTATTGATCTTAAGCGCATCAAAAGATACATGTTCAAGCACCGGCCCTGTGAAAAATGTTAATTTGTTGGTTAACTTAGCAGCAACCTCCACCCGGTGCAGTCCGGCTAAATACCTGTTTTGCGGATAGAGCACTCCGCGATTATACATCCGCGGGTCCTGCAGGTATACACCCGATGAACCTACCAGGGAATATTTGTTATTTAAAAAATACTGTGCAGTCCCATTGACATTTAACCTGCCGCTATATGCCTGATAGAAGTCCCTGTTTGCAAAAAGTACATTTACGCCCGCATTAATTTTTTTACGGCTCAGCTGATAGTCAATCTGGGTGGCAAATCCTATTCTGGTCGCACCCGGATCGGTAGTTATTACATAATTCCCGTTATTATCAAGAAAAGTCTGATTATCGTAATTATGTTTTGTAACTGAAGATGCCAACAGAATAGAAATGCTTTGCCCGGGCAAAAAAACATAGTTGGCCTGTACAGATCCTCCAAAAGTATTCAATCGGTTGTTATTATCCAGGATTGCGTTCAAGGTGGAGCGAAAACCTATTTTTTTCCTTATCACTGTTTCATGAAAAATTGTTCCGCTGTACAAGGGGCTTCCAACTGCTGCAGTGAATGCAGCACCAATGGTATTATCCTGATTGATAAAATACTTACCACCTATCCCCCGGCCTACCACGCCAAAAAAGCTGGAACCATACGAATAAATATCTCCGATGCTAACCTCCCACTTCTCCGATTTATAGGTTGCCAGCATTCTGCTATACCTCCATAATTTTGCGCCAACATCAGCCGTATTTTTATAGGTTCCTACTGCAATATTCATAAACCGAACGCTGTAATCGATCACATCATCATTTTTTAACAGGATCATGCCATAGGCATTCACAACAAATCTGGGACTGCCATCGGAAAGCAGGTTTTGAAGCTGTACTTCTACCGTCAATGGAGTTATCTTGCCATAAAGAATATTATGGTACGAACTTTCAAGATATTTAAAATTTACGGATGAACTTTTGTATACAGTATCTACCGTAGCCGTTACACGTACAGTGAATTTTTTAAAATCCCTGTTCCACAATTCAGATCCATCATAGGGAATGTATTTGATGGGGAAAGAAACAATTGTATCTGAATTAGGTTTTAATTCAATAGAGGTAAAATGGGTGTTGCCGAGTGCGCCAAACATTTCCAGCGAGCTGCCAATTTCAAATTCTAATTTAACAACCTCCGATCCGTTTCCGTGATTGGTCATTCTTAATTTTAGGGGAGAATATGGGGAGTATCGGTCAAAATAGACATTGCGCTGGACGGGATATACATCCCATCTTCTTGTTTGCGGTACGGTAATATAACAAGCTTTACTTACAGATGTCTGGTTCCTGCCGGCGTAAAGTGAACGGTCTGAAGTAAGAGTAGCATTGATCAGATAAGATACACCGCCCGTAACTGACCGTGCCATTGAAACACGAATGGGAATATACTCGGTACTTCTGGGAGAAATACTCACCGCAGTTTTTTCCTGCGAGATCACTTTCCATCCCTGTGGCGGAGCAATGGAAACTGTACCCACAATTACAGAGCCGCTATTATTTGTTATCTTGAGAATATTAAAAAAAACTGAATCGGGGCTATGTGATACTTTATCTTTCACATATTCCATTTCTACTAGGCTATTTGCCAGGGACTTGGTATCGGGAATCACCGGTGCTACGGGTGCAGGAGCTTTAACAGTGGTATCAGGTGTAATTACTACTGTAGAATCAGGAACAGTTTGAGAAAAGAGCCCACCTCCTGCCAGCAAGAAAAAAAGGAGAGATAAAAAACCTGTATTTATTTTAAACTTTAAAATTCTCACAATTAAATATTCATTTTTAAGGAGACATAACCAGATCAAACCAAAGCTCATCCGAATAATAATCAGCCTCTGCACTTAAATTCAATAAGCTTGTTGAAACTCCGCATCGATAAGAAATATTGATCTGATCAATACCAAAAACCAGGTTTTCGGCAGATGGAACATCCTCTATCTGATCCGCACCCCCACTACTACCATCTACAAACACGGTGGGCACTGCGGGCAAATTTACCCAAGGTGAGCCCAAAAAATTACAAGTGCCGCATCCAGCGGAAACTGTGCTTCTCACTTGTATGGCATTTAAAGGCAATTTGTTGGTAGGAACCATCCCGTCAAGCCCATCAGCTCCAGGATCATCTGCTGAAATGCTAAATGACCACGTTGTATAATCATCCCCTGCAGGTGGATTAATATCACCTGCCTCATCTCTTACAGAGATACCAATGAGGGTCCAATTGGTAAGGGTGATACCTGCTGTATAATCGCTAATGGAATTAAAAACAAAATCAACATTGCCTCCGCCAAGTACTGCCAACCGAACAGATCCCCCGGGAGTTGAACTTTGAGCATGCAATACTACCTCTGTATTTATCAAAAAAATAATAGCCACTGCCAAGCGCGAAATCGCATTCCGAAAACTTTTTAGTATAAATAAATTCTGAAAATATTTTCTCATATAATCCAGGCCAAATCAAACTACCAATCGATGAAAGTGCTTACACTCAAACGTGTATAACTTCCTATGAACCATTGAATTGATAAACAACTAAAAAGAATGAATGCCCCCCGCTAAATACTCCGCAAGTTAATCATAAATTCTTAAAAGAAAGCAAAAGTAACGATAATAATTAAGTGATGTAAAGAAAAAACCCCGATAAAATTATCGGGGCTTTTAAAACCATCCTGCTTATACAGGAAGGCAAAGGATCAAACTCTTAGTTAGAAACAAGATCTATGAACACGTTAGTTACATAACGGTCAGGAGCTGGCCTTTGTGCAAGTAAAGTAGTCGCAGCCATTGGAGTAGTTCCAGCAGCTAATGTACCGCACTCCCAGTTAATAGTAAAAGCATTGTCAAGAACATCTCCACCACTACCGGCAGCGATACCAGCATCCTGATACAAAAGGTCTGTAGCAGCACCTGTGAACACTTTCAATCCGCACGCAGCACCTCCAGTGGTTGCTGTGTCATAGTTACCCGTAATACCGCTAACTTGAGTAACGGCAGTACAGCAGGTATTTGTTCCTGTCCACACTGCAGTAAATCCAATGTTAGTTATAGCAAGAGTGTTCAATGGATTATCTGTTCCAAGCAACGTAGCATCTTCAGCACCAAAGTGAAGATCCCAATCCGTTGAAGAAGCGATAACTACTTGAGAATCATAAAAACCAGTACCGCCATTGCTAATGCCGGTAACATAATCATCGATGTCATTGAAAACGAATTCAATGTTTCCACCGTTGATAACATGGATACGAAGAATTTGCTGCAAGGTCACTCCAATTGGAATAACTGCTCTGTCGGACACCGGTTGTGCAAATGCAGAACCCGCGATTATCAGCGCAACGGCTGATGCTAGGATAGTTTTTTTCATAATTTTTGTTGGTTTAATTCGTTTGTTTTTAATTAGGGAACGGTTGCAAATATAATAAAATCTAATGAATCGCTGTTTTCAGTGAAATTATTTATGAGCTGTCGTTTGCCATCTTTTAGTGTGTAGGGTTGAATTAGCTATCTTTACGTGAATACCTTATTAAAGGTTACATAGAATTAATTATTTATCTTTGTATACTATAAATTAATAAAAAATATGCGCAAACCTCAATTATTAAGCTTTTTCTCGGTTTTTAATAAGAATATAGCCGGATTTAAAAAAACCATCTCCCTCTTATCAATATTTTTTTCTTTGATAACTCTTTCAACTGCCCAGGACTTTGAAGTGGCTCCTGTAAAAATGAACTATGATTGTGAACCGGGAGAAGTACAGACTAAAACAATGACTGTGCGAAACCACGCCAATGAAAAACAGCAATTTATACTCACACTGGCTGATATGAAGCTGGATTCGGGAAACAGCGGTAAATCCTGCAAAGACTGGATGACAATTAATCCGTCTTTCTTTGACCTGAACCCAAATGAAACCAAAGAAATAAAAGTGGTTATGCAGGTTCCACCTAATGAATCCAGTACACGCGGAGCCATGATATATGTTAGCGCTACCGAGGAACAAAACGCACTAGGAGCAGACAAACAGATGAAATCCGCTATCAAAGTGAGGCCACGGATTGGTGTGAAGGT
>Ga0163144_10018318_pt1 | contig 14181 bp, 11 predicted proteins | sample OliLak19BULKMAT1_FD_123175 | JGI IMG/M metagenome (GOLD analysis project Ga0163144, IMG submission 123175) | Freshwater microbial mat bacterial communities from Lake Vanda, McMurdo Dry Valleys, Antarctica - Oligotrophic Lake LV.19.BULKMAT1 | ecosystem: Environmental > Aquatic > Freshwater >... | reverse complement strand
CGCAAGCGCGCCCTCACGAACCTCTCGACCGTCACAGCCCCAATAATCGGCAAACTCGCCCTCACACTTTGTCACTTATCAAACAACCACCAGAAAATCCTCACGATTTTGTCCAGTTTGAAACAAACGGCTCGCGGAAATGCCTGGAGATTACCCAGTGTGACGTGTGTGTGACTGCTGGCGAACCATTGCGGCCATGTGGCGTAACCCAATGCAAGCGCGAGACTGCGGTCATGCCAGTGGGTTGGGGTAGGTCTTGAATTCGTTGACAGCACCTCTGATCCAAGTAGGATAAGAGGTAAATCCACCTCTGCCCCGGGGTGCGCGAATGGGGGCTTGTGGCTGCTGGTTTCGCACCAAGAGTGGATCTCTCAGATCGTGGCGGATTCCTGCCGCGACACTCGAGTGAAATGCAGCATACGAACTGAGGTCCGGCGACCTCATTCCAAATCAGCGGGCGTGGCATCTTTTCTGGCCAGACTCCTTTGTCAAGTTGGTGAGCGATGAAACGGCTGAACGTAAAGCTGGCGGCGTGGCTCGTGGGAACCACACTGGTATTGGTCGTGGGCGTGCATCTCCTGCACGGGTTCCAACTGGACCGCAATGCCGAGAGCTTGAAGCGGATGGCCGAGCAGGCCAAGGAAAGCGGCGACTCCAAAGAGGCCATCAAGCAATACAACCAGTACCTGAAATATCGCGACGATCCGGAAGGTTACTCGGCGCTGGCCGACTTGGTGGTCGAGACCACGGACGACGCCTCGGCGACGCGCCAGGACTGGAACCGGGCCTATGTGATCCTGGAAGAGGCCATTCGCCGGCACCCCGACCTCAAGAATGTCCGCCGTCAATTGGTCGACTACACCATGCGCGGGCGGCGGTTTAACGAGGCGACCGAGCACATCCAATACCTGAAAGAGCAGGGCGAGACCGACCCCGAGCTGGACTTTAAGGCCGCGCAGTGCAGCTTGTACAGCGGCGCGGACAAGGACGCGGTCAAGAAGTTGTCGGAGTTGGTGGGCTACGACTATGCCACGGATCAATTCAAGCCCGGCACCAGTTCGGGCGCCAAAGAGGTGCAGGCCTATGACCTCTTAGCGCAGTTACTTCAGCGTGAACCGGACGGCCTCAAGAGGGCCGAAGGGGTCATGAAGCAATTGATCGCGCTGAATCCGGAAAGCGCCGACGCCTACCTGGCGGAAGTTAAGCGGATTTACGCCGAGGCCGACAAGCTTCGCGCCAGATTGCAGCCGGGCGATGCCGACGGCATGGCGAAATATATGGCGCTGGTTGACAACGCCACGCCGTCGGTGGAAAAGGCCTTTGAAGTTGGGCCAGACGACGCCGACGTGCTGCTCGCCGTCGCGTTTCATGCGATGGTCCAGCAGCAGTATCCGAAGGCCGACAAGGTCTTAAAAACTGCGCTAGAAAAATATCCCGACCGGCAGGACGTCTACATTCGGCTCGCGCAATTAATGCCGATGCAGGGGCAGCCCAATAAGAGTGCCGAGTACCTTCGGCAAGGGGTCGAGAAGTCGAAGGACGTGCAGATGATTCTGCCGATGCTGTTCGACATCCAGTTCCAGGCCCAGGATCTAGCTGGGGCCAAAGAGACCGCGCGGTTGATGGAGGAGAAGGGGACCTTTTCGAAGGAGTACGTGCGGTTTTGTCGCGCCTGCGTCGACTTTGCCCAGGGGAACCATTGGGAAGCAAGCCGCGAGTTTGAGTCGGTACGGCCGGCCCTCGCCCGATCGGCCTTCGCCGTGCAGGTGGAGCGATTGGACGTGTTGTTGTCGCAGTGCTACGAGAGCCTGGGTCTGTACGACCGGCAGCTCGAGGTGGCTCGGCGCGTGATACAAGCCAACCCGGGTCAGGCGGGCGCGCGGCTGCGAGAGGCGTTCGCCCTGCAGGCGTTGGGGCGCTACGACGAAGCCGAGACGAGCTTGGAATTGTTGCTAGCGAACGTCGAGGAGTATCCGGCCTTGAAGGCGCCCGTGCTCCAGTTACTCACGGTCGATCAGTTGCACCGCCCGGCCGACGAGCGTGATTGGTCCAAGGTGGAGAAGTTGGCCGAAGCGATTTATGCCGATCCGGCCCGTAGTCCGGTGGACAATGCGGTGCTGAAGGCCGAGTTGCTGATAGCTCAGGAGCGCTTGGAAGATGCCCAGGCGGCGCTGATCGCCGCTCGTAAGCAGGACCCCAAGGACGTTCGCGTCTGGACCGGGTTGATCAAGCTGATGCTCCGCAACAACAAGCCTGAGAACGTGTCACGGCTGTTGGACCTTGCTGACAAAGAGGTGGGGCCATCGGTGCCGCTGCAGGCCGAGCGGATTCGCATGATCGGCCGTGAAGGGGGCGACGACGCTGTTGGCAAGCTCGAGGCGATTGAAAAGGAAGTTGAAAAGCAACCCGACGCCGAGCGCAGGGCCTTGATCGGGCAATTGGGCACCGCCTACCTGCAGATGCGCAATTACGAGGGCACGAAACGGTGCTGGAATTACCTGATCTCGAAGGACGAGACCAACGCTCAACTGCGGCAGTTGTTGTTCGAATTGATGTCGGACAACAAAGACGAAGAGGGCATGCAGGCGATGCTCAAGAGCGTCGGCGAGGCCAAAAACTTCGGCACGAACAGCTCCTTGTATAAGTACCTTCAGGGCATGCTGATGGTCCGGCCGATTGTGGCCCGGGTCGCAGGCAAGCCGGGTGCATTGACCGACGACGAGACTAAGACGCTCTCTGAGGCGCGGCGGATTATCGTCGAGGCGATCTCGGTCCGGCCGGAGTGGAGCGTGCTGCATCGCGTGCGGGCCGAAATCGATCAACTCGAAGGAAGCATCGATAGCGCGATCACCAACTACCAGCGTGCGCTGGATTCCAGCCATACGGGACAGACCGCCGTGGCGCGGCGGCTGGTGGCGCTGTTGTGCCAGCAGCGGAGATTTGCCGAGGCCGACAAGGTTCTGAAATACGCCGGCGCCGCATCTGCGACCGATCCGCTGCATCGCTTGACGCAACAGATCAAGGTGGAGACCGGCGACGTTGGCGAGGCCCTGGCGATGGCCGAGAAGGACGTCGAGGAAGACCCCAAGAATCCGGCCGGCTACATTTGGTACGGCCAGTTGCTGGATCAGGCGGGAGGTCGCAATGACGAGGCGGGCGCCGCCTATCGCAAAGCGGTCGAACTGGGCCCCGAGTTGCCCCAGGCCTGGGAATTGCTGATTCGCCACCTGATGGCCAACAAGAAGAAGGCTGAGGCCGTGGAGGTGGTTCGCGAGGCGACGGAGAAGTTGCCGAAGAACCCGGTAGCCCTGGGAGTATTCAACGAATTGATTGGCGATCAGGCGCAGGCCGAGAGTCTCTATAAGGCGGCGGTGGCCGAAAAGCCCGACGATACGACCGCGCAGCGGCGAATGGTCGAGTATTACTTCAAGAGTGCGCAAGCGGGTCCGCAGGCTCAATTCTCCCAGCGGATCGCGCAGGCCGCGCCCTACCTGGAGAGGATCGTGCAGAAGACGTCTGGCTCCAACGATGCCGCTGCCCAGCGCGAGTTGGCATGGGCGCGGCGGACCCAGGCGGAGGTTCTGGCCGCGAGCGGCAGCTACGGTGATCTCGTGAAGGCCGTGAAGCTGATCGAGCAGAATGGCTCGGGTGACAAGTTGGCGCAAGAGGACATCGTGGCCATCGTCAACCTGTTGTCGAAGCGGTTTGAGCCGGAGTCGCGTGCCAAGGCGACGAAGCTGCTCAAGCAGCTACAAGAGCTGCGTCCGAAAGGCCTGTTTCCGCGTGAACAGTTGTTGCTCGGTCAACTCTACGAGAGCGCAGGCGATTGGCCAAATGCAAAAGAGCAGATGGTCGGAAGTTTGGACAAACAGGCGAAAGATCCGGAAGCACTCTCCGCCTTTATCCAGTCCTTGATTCGTCACGAAGAATATAAGGATGCGGGTATTTGGTTGGACAAGCTCGATGAACTTTTGGCCAATGCGCAGCCGCGGGTCCGCGACGCACTGTCGCCGGCCGCCCGTGAGTCGCGGGCCCAGGCGCTGGTTGGCGACGGACAGCTCGAACAGGCGGTGGCTACGCTGATGAAGCTTGTGCCGAGCCCGCTGCCGCCCAATCAGCTCTACCGCTTGGAGCAGGTTTCGCGGATGTTTGAGAATCTGGCGAACATCAAGCGGGACAAAGAGCCCCTGAGCGACGAGGAGAAGAAGACGCTCGCCGACGTTTCGCGGAAGCTGTTGGACGAATTCGTTCAACAAGAACCGCGCGGCACGATCGCCCTGGCGGCATATCTGGGGCGTCGCGGCGAACTGGACGAAGCGATGAAGTTGCTCGACGAATCGCGCACCAATCAGAGCGTGACGGAGGTGCTGCCGGTGGCGCTCGAAGCGCTGCGGCGCAATCCGGAGAAGTCGACTCCCGAGTACCTCAAGAAGCTGGAAAGCTGGGGCCAGGCCGCACTGCAGGCCGAGCCCAACGCGGTGCAGATTAAGCTGCTTTTAGCCGAACTGTACGACCTGCAAGGGCAGTACGCGGAAGTCAAGAAGATCTATCGCGATGTGCTGAGCTCGAAGTCGATCACTCCCGTCCAATCGGCGATTGTGAAGAACAACCTGGCCTTTATCCTGGCGCTAAACCGCGAAGAGTCGGCCGAAGCAATCCAAATGATTGACGAAGCGATTCAGATTGTCGGTCCCACGTCCGACTTGCTCGACACTCGCGGGCTGACCTATCTGGCCGCGGGCAAGGCAAACGACGGCGTGAAGATCCTGAAGCAGGCCGTCAGCGAGGTCAATCCCGCGCCAACGAAGTACTTCCACCTCGCGCTGGCTCACCAGGCCGCAAACGACGTGGATGCTGCCCGCGAGGCGCTGGCCACGGCCGACAGCAAGGGTCTTGACCCGAAACGGCTAACTCCGCTCGAGCGAAAGAGCTACAATCAGTTGATCGAGGACTTGAAGTAGCTGCCGTCCGAGTGAACGATGTTCCCGCCCGAAAGGATTCCTGCAGATGGCCACGGACGCAGCCGAGATTTGGCAGCATTGCTTTGAGAACTGGCCGGCCGAGCTTCACCGTCGCGGCGTCCTGGTAACGTCGTTCGGCGAGCAAATCCCGTTCGAGAATTTTGCGGCCAGCGACCGGATGCTGCTGCTCGAACGGCGGGCGCCGGACACCATGGGCGCGCGAACGGTGCTGATCGCCTTCCATCACGTCGTGTCCGTAAAGATCGTGGACGTCGTTAAGCTCAAGGCATTTTCGTCGTTGGGATTCTCCGCCCCGCCGGCCGCCACCGCCCCGCCTAAGAAGTAGCTTCTCGCAGTCCAACGGCCGCGATCCTCGCGCTTGCTTCGCGAACCTCACATGCCCGCCAGGGCTCCTGTCTCGGACCATGAGCGACACTTCGCCGCCAAACTCGGATACCGCGCCCCAGATGGCCGCCGGTTCGTGCCGTCAATCGACCGGCGTGACGGGGCTGGACGAGCTGCTGGGTGGCGGACTACTCCCCGGCACTTTGACCGTGGTGGTCGGCTCGAGCGGCATCGGCAAGACCCAGTTCGGACTGCATTTTCTCGACGCGGGTCGCCGCCAGGAAGGACGGCGGGGCGTGATCTTCGACATGAGCGCGCGGATCGATCCGCAGAGCCATGCCGAATATGCCCAGCGAATGTTTGGCTGGTCGCCCCGCGAACACGCGGAGGCTCGATTCGAGCCCACGGAATACTTCGATCCCAAGCGGACTCCTGGCGAGTACCTGCACGTGTTTGAGCGGGCAGGGCGGCGGGTCACGCAACGAGAATTGGGATTCGACGCTTGGCACGACTGGCAAGCTGAGCTGGCGGCGCGGCTGGAGATCACGATCGATTTCTTCTACGGCAACTTTGTCCGCGGCGCGCGGCGGGCCGTGATTGACGGCATCGAACCGGCCGAGCGACCCAGCGAGTCGATCCAGCACGAGCTGTTTGAATATGTGTACCACCAGGTGCTGCGCAAGGAATCGTCGTGGGTCGCCCGCGACTTGTTTCGCCAGTCTTATCGGGCTCACGCCCCGGACATTGAAGCCCACGCCTACGAACAGCGGCAGGTGGGCGCAATGCTGCTGTTGACGGCGCACGAAACAATGCTCGAGCCGCTGGTCGAACGGCCGTTGGTCGACGGCGACGTGCTGGCCACGGCCAATACGTTGATCTATCTGGGTAAGCTGCGAGAAGGCCTGCGAACCTCGCGGGCCATGTACATCGCCAAGCATCGCGGCAGCGCCTGCACGGACGACATCGTGCGCTATACCATTGGCGACGACGGTCTGCGGGTCGGTTGAGCGATCGCCTGGCGAGGGAACCGGCGCTTACTGCTGGGCTTGCAGCATCCGGGCCCGGGCCATGGCGTCTTCGGCCTCGGGAATCTTGCCGGCCCGCTGGAACGTCACGCTCATGGCCGTGAAGCTGAAGGGCTCGTTGGGCTCGAGCTCGCAGACGGTCAAGCCGTGGCGAATCGCCTCGTCATGGCGGCCGAGCCGACCCAGGATCACCGCCAGGGCCGAATGGGCCAACGAGTACTGGGCGTCTTGTGCGACCAGCGACTGGAGCACCTCGGCGGCTTCGGCCATTTGCCCTGAGTCCTTGAGTTGTTCGGCCTGGCTATAGAGTTCTTCATTGGTCGGCATGACGGCTCCGGGCTCACAGGTGCGCTATTTCGCTCGGCGTGCATTTCGCCGGGCTTCTGCCGGCAAATTCTACCAAGTTTGACCCGGTTCTGCGTGGGGTGAGATTAGGCGGAGTTTGCGGTCCCGCGCCGGCCCATTCAGGGTGGGATTGTAGCGAGGACGACGAGTTTGCCATCTCCCGACCCGTGCAGACGATAGAGCCCTTAGATACCGCATTTTGGGTTGGACTGTCACCGGCGGAACATCCGATAAGTAGTGGCAGCTAGTAAGTTCTATCATCCGCCCTCCGCGGCGCCTCAGAAGGGCGCCGACCTTGCCTTAGAACGCAGCCTGCCTACCCATCCCCACGGCCGTTCGCGCCGCGATTTCACGCACACCCGCCTCGGAGAACCGCACGGTGAATATCCACACCCAGGCCATCATCAGTCCGCAAGCGCAGATCGGTCAGGGAGTCACGATCGGACCGTTTTCGATCGTCGAGTCGGACGTGACGATCGGCGACCACTGCACGCTGGCCTCCCGGGTAGTCATCAAGAGCGGCACGACGCTGGGATCGCACAATCAGGTTTTCGAGGGAGTGGTGATTGGCGGCCCACCGCAGCACACGCGGATGCCGGAGCGGCTGGGACGCACCGAACTGGGCTCGCACAATACGATTCGCGAGAACTCAACGATTCACTGTGCTCTGCATGATGGCGCGACGACCAGGATCGGCGACCACAACCTGTTGATGGTCGGCGCTCACGTCGCCCACGACTGCACGGTCGGAAGCAATGTGATCCTGGCCAACAACGCGCTCTTGGGCGGGTTTGTCACCGTGCAGGACCGGGCCTTTGTGTCGGGCGCGGTGGCGGTGCACCAGTTCTGCCGCATTGGCCGGTTGGCGATGATCGGCGGTTGTGCCCGCATTGTGCAGGACGTGCCGCCCTACGTGATGGTCGACGGTCACAGCAACCTGATCGTGGGTCTGAACCTGGTTGGCCTGCGCCGCAATGGCTATACGCCCGAGGACGTGGCCCAGCTCAAGGCCGCGTATCGGCTAATCTACCGGCGTGGTCTGCGGTGGAACGAAGTGCTCGAGACCTTACAGAAAGAGTTTCCCACGGGCGCCGCCGCCGAGTTTCAACCGTTCTTGTCGCAAGGCACGCGAGGCTTCATCCAGGAACGGCGGATGCCGCCGACCGCCACGCTCAAGCTCCGCCGGGCCGCCGACGACGAGGGCGAGAACCGCGGCATGCGAGCCAAGGCCGGCTGAGCCAAAGTCACCCCGACCGCCGCGTGCCAGCGCGGGCGGTCGCGCGAGGAAGATGCCTGGCGGAGCCAAGGTGAGCGCACCATTCCTCACCGCACTGCAAAAATAGCAGCGGCCAACCCCGGCATCCGACCTCTAGCCCCCCGTCCGCCGTCGTGCAGTCCGCGCGACGGCGGGGGGAGGCTATTTTTTCTTGGCCGTCTTTTCGGCCACGGCCGCTTGTGCCGCTGCCAGCCGGGCCACCGGCACGCGGAAGGGCGAGCAACTGACGTAGTTCAGCCCGATCTCGTGACAGAAGATCACGCTGGCCGGGTCACCGCCGTGCTCGCCGCAGATGCCCAGCTTGATGTCCGGGCGGACCTTTTGTCCGCCGGCCACGGCGATCTTCATCAGCGCGCCCACGCCGTCCTTATCAATCGTCTGGAAAGGATCGTTCGGCAGGATATCCTTCTCGCGATAGTCATTGATGAACGCGCCGTAATCGTCGCGGCTCATGCCCAGCGTGGTCTGTGTCAGGTCGTTGGTGCCGAAGCTGAAGAACTCGGCATTCTTGGCGATCTGGTCGGCGCAAACCGCGGCGCGCGGCAGCTCGACCATCGTGCCGACCAGGTACTTCACTTGCAGTCCCTTTTCGGCGAACACCTTTTCGGCCGTCTCGCGAACGATCTTCTCTTGGTCGCGGAACTCCGTGGCGAAGCCCGCCAGCGGGATCATTACCTCGGGCAGCACGTCGATGCCGGCCTTCTTCACGTCGCAGGCGGCCTCGAAGATGGCCCGGGCCTGCATCCGCGTGATTTCCGGATAAACGATGCCCAAGCGGCAGCCGCGGTGTCCGAGCATGGGGTTGAACTCGTGCAACTCCTGCACGCGGCGAGCGATCGTGTCAGCGGGCACGCCGATCTTCTTGGAGAGCGCGGCTTGCTCGGGACCGGTGTGCGGCAAGAACTCGTGCAGCGGCGGATCCAGCAGGCGAATCGTGACCGGCTTGCCCTCCATCGCGCGGAAGATGCCGTCGAAGTCCTTGCGCTGGTGCGGCAGGAGCTTGGTCAGCCCCTTTTCGCGGTCCTCCAGGGAATCGGCCAGGATCATCTCGCGGAAATCGTCGATGTGGTCAAAGAACATGTGCTCGGTGCGGCACAGGCCGATGCCCTCGGCGCCGAAGGCGATCGCTTCCAACGCCTGTTTCGGCTCGTCGGCGTTGGTGCGAACTCGCAGCTTGCGGGCTTCGTCCACCCAGGTCATCAATTGGTTGTACCGCTTGAAGGTCGGAGCGGCGTCGGGCTTGAGCGTCTTGGAGATCAGCACTTGCAGGATCTCGCTGGGCCGGGTTTCCACGCTCCCCTCGAAGACTTCGCCGGTAAAGCCGTCGATCGAGATCGGGTCGCCCGCCTTCAACACCTTGCCGTTGACGGTCAAAGTGCCGGCGTTGTAGTCGATATTCAGATCGCCGCAGCCGACGATGCAGGCCTTGCCCATCTGGCGGCTGACCAGCGCCGCGTGCGAGCTGGCTCCGCCAAAAGCGGTGAGAATGCCCTGGGCGATCTTCATGCCGCGGAGATCCTCGGGGCTGGTCTCGCGGCGAACCAGGATCAACTGAACCTTGTTGTCCTTGAGCCACTGTGCCTCGGCATCCGAGGCGTGAAACACGATCTTGCCCGAGGCGGCGCCCGGCCCGGCATTGATGCCCTTGGCCAATAGGCGCCCGGCGCTAACCGCCACCTTCTTGCTATCAGGGTCGTAGATCGGCTGGAGGAGCTGATTCAGGTCGTCGGCCGGGATGCGCTTGGTCGACAACGCGTCTTCCTTCGTGATCAATCCTTCGTTGACCATGTCGACGGCGATTCGCACGGCGGCAAACCCGGTCCGCTTGGCGTTGCGGGTTTGCAGCATCCAGACCTTGCCGCGCTGGATCGTGAACTCCACATCCTGCACGTCGCGGTAGTGGGCCTCTAGCTTTTTGCCGATCTCCACCAGCTCGGCATGGCCGGCCGGCATGACCTTGGCCAGGGTCTCTTCGATGCGCTGCGGCGTGCGGATGCCGGCCACGACGTCTTCGCCCTGGGCATTGATCAGGTAGTCGCCGTTCAAGCCGGGCTCGCCCAGCGCCACGTCGCGAGTCATCGCCACGCCGGTGGCGCAGTCGTCGCCCAGGTTGCCAAAGACCATCGCCTGCACGTTGACGGCTGTGCCCCAATCGTGCGGAATGGCGTAGGTGCGGCGATAGACCACGGCCCGATCGTTCATCCAGCTGCCGAACACGGCGCCAATGGCGCCCCAGACCTGCTCCATCGGCTCGTTGGGAAAGTCCTTGCCCGTGCCGTCCTTGATCGCCTTCTTAAATTCGGCGACCAGCTCCTTGAGCTGCTCGGCAGTTAGTTCGTAGTCGTTCTTCACGCCGACCTTGTGCTTCTTGGCGTCCAGCAATTCCTCAAAGGGGTCGTGGTCGTTCTTGCTCTTGGGCTTCATGTCCAGCACGACGTCGCCGTACATCTGCACGAAGCGGCGGTAGCTGTCCCAGGCAAAGCGGGCGTTGCCCGACTGCTTGGCCAGGGCCTCGACCGTCTGGTCGTTCAGACCGATGTTCAGCACGGTGTCCATCATGCCGGGCATCGAGTCGCGGGCGCCACTGCGGCAGGAGACCAACAAGGGGTTGGTGGTCGAGCCGAACTTGGCTCCCATCGCGGCCTCAATCTTGACCATCGCCTCGTCGACCAGCTTCTTCAGGTCCGGTGGATACTGGCGGCCGTGGTCGTAAAAGTAGTTGCAGACGTTCGTGCCGATCGTGAATCCGGCCGGGACGGGCAGGCCGAGCTTGGTCATTTCGGCGAGATTGGCACCCTTGCCGCCGAGAAGTGCTCGCATCGAGGCTTCGCCATCGGTGCCTGCGGGTCCGAACGAAAATACGAATTGTTCCTTGGCCATGGATCCACTTTCCTGTGCAGAGAAACTTGGCGACGTGGGCGAGCCCGACCTCGGGGGTCGGTTGCCAGACGCCCGGCAGACGCACCGCGAGGGCACACCCGTCGGCGAAAAATAATCAAACGGGTCAATCTATCAGCCCAAGCGGCGGGTCGTCAAGGAGCCGTAAGTCCAGTGAATCCAAGGAAATAGCTTGATCCATAATCCTGTCTGGCGACGTTCGACCGCCGCGCGCGATAATCCCCTCGCCGGTTGCCCACGGGCAGGTCGGCGCACGTCCACAATCTCTCGCGGTAAAGGTCGCGCCGGCGCCGCGCTCATCGTCACAGAAGGAGCTCTTACGTATGCCCCAGAACCCCGCACCTTGGGCGGCGCCGCTCGGCCGATTATTGCTGGCACTCATCTTCATCCTGAGCGCGGTCGGCAAACTCAACGACTGGCCCGGCACTGCCAAGATGATGACCGACCGCGGGCTGCCAGCGGTGGACATGCTGCTGAGCACCGCCGTGGGTCTGGAACTGGTCGGCGGACTGCTGGTCGTGTTGGGGCTATATGCCCGCTGGGGCGCGATCGCGCTGTTGATGTTCCTCGTGCCGGTGACCGTGATCATGCACAACTTCTGGGCCGCCGCCGAGGCGGAGCGGATGATGCAGTTCATCGGCTTCATGAAGAACGTCTCGATCATCGGCGGTCTGCTGCTGGTGCTCTCGCTGGGCGCCGGACCCTGGAGCATTGATGCCATCCGGTTACGACCCCGGCCGACTCCGCTCTGATGGCAGACCCTGAACAACGGCAATCGCCCCTGGGCATGGCGCTGGCCTGCGAGATCGGTCTGGGCGTGGCGGCGCTGGGCGTGGGGCAGATGGTCGGCTTTTGGCCGCTGGAGCGATTTGCCTGGTCGGCGCTGGCCCTGGGCCAAGGCTTGCTGGCGACCGTGCCGCTGGTCATCGCGATGTGGCTGGTGACCCGCTGGCCGGTCGGCCCGCTCAAACCGCTGCAGGACCTGGTCCGCGATCTGATCGTGCCGATCTTCGCCGGCGTGCCCAAGTGGCAACTGGCGGTGATCTCGCTTGCCGCCGGCTGGGGCGAAGAGTTGTTGTTTCGCGGGCTGATTCAGGCCGGCGCCGAAGTGCAAAGCGAATCGACCTGGTTCGCCGTGGCCGTGGCCAGCGCCATCTTCGGCCTGGCACATCCCCTCTCGACCGCCTATGTGGTCATGGCCGCCGCGATCGGTGCCTACCTGGGCTGGCTGTTTGTCGCCACCGACAATCTGTTGCCGGCGATGTTGACCCACGCGGCGTATGACTTCGTCGCGCTGGTCTACCTGCTTCACCGCTATGCGGCCGACGGCGCACCAGTGCCTGACGAAGTTCCGCGCGACAACCGTGGATAAGAAAACCCGCGCGGCGGGCCGAAAAGTTTCCAACCCTGCCGCGCGGGCTGATTCGCTTCGCAGACGCCTGGCGAATTCTATCGCACCCAGGCTTGTCGCTCGCGACTGGTCTCGCGCCAGACGAACAAACCGCAGATCACGAGCGGCACCGCGAACTGCGCCAGCTGTGCCGGGCTGGGAATCATCTTCAACCCGAAGCCGAAGCTGAGCGAGCCGTTGTGGTCCACACCGGGCAGGACCATTCGCACCATGGCCGCACCGCCGACCACCGCCACCAGCGCGCAGCCTGCGATCAGCCATTTGCGATTGACCGCCGTCCGCCTGGCCAGCCAGCACAAGAGCGCCGTGCACAGTGCGATCGGCAACACCAGCGACGCGAAGGTCACGCCCGGCACAGTCCATTGTCCCCATTGGTCCAACACCGGGCTGGGAGCCTGGCCGCTTTCGAAGCCCAACAGCTTCGCCACCAGCAGCACCGCGGCGATTGAAGCTGTCCACAACAGCGGCAGCAGCACGACCGGCAGGACGACGAAGGACAAGATCGGGTGGCGACCGCCAAAGTGCGCTGCGCGCCTTTCGCGGACCGCCGCAGCGGCAATGTGTGACGGCACGCCCAACTGGCGCGCCAGACCTCCGAGATCTTTAGTAGCATCCATGCTCATGGGATCCTCCAGAAAATCGGTGACGTGATCGGACAACTCAGACAGAAGCCGCTCCGAATAGAGCGACGGAAGTTTGCGGCGGGCCAGTTCAGCCCGCAGTTTTTCAAGCCACGGCCGTGCGTCCACGTTCGCCTCCTTGGAAAGCGTGGTTGACGGCTGTCACGACCCGCGCCCAGGCGTCCTTGGTCGCGGCCAGTTGGGTTTTGCCGGGCTGAGTAACCCGGTAGACGAATCGCAGCCGCCCGCCAACCGACTGCTGGCTGGCCGACAGCAGGCCCTGGGACTCCAGTCGATGCAGGATCGGGTAGACGCAGCCCTCGCCAAATTCCAGGCTCTCGTCGGTGGCGGTCTTGATGGCCTGCACCAGCTCATAGCCATACATGGGCCGCCGCGACAGCAGCTCCAAAATCAGCATCTCGGGCACGCCGTTCAGAAACGACGGATTGCTTTTGCGTATTGCCATGGAGACTCCGGTGGATAGGCGGTCAGGCCTCGGACTACAGGCTTCCGGCTTCAGGATGCGGCAACATGTCGGTCTGTGCTTCTGCGTCCCGAAGCCTGTAGCCCGAGGCCCGTAGGCTTCCTCGCTGCGATGCCTCAAAGTTCGAGGGTGGGCTTGTACCTCAAGGCTTGAGGCATGACAAGGGCAGTTTGCCGCGGCGTATTTGCCGGGAGCGCGTCGTAAGTTTGCGCAGGAATATCGCCCGCGGCGCCAGCAGTCTCCTGGCCCCACATCTCAGTTCGGCCAGGTAACGGCCCAGACAACCATGCCGAGTTGGAGCACAACCAGGAACGACCAGAAAAACGGCATTGGCAATTTGGCATCTGGCGCACGATTGGCTTTTACCGTCAAACAATGCACGCCAAAGACAAATGCCAAGAGCAAGCAGCCGGCCCAGGCTATATGTTCCATCAGTGCATTGAGTGGCGGGTTCGGAAAAAAGAACACCAACCCCAGCCAAACGAGCGATACGCCGGGTCCAATGGCTGTCACGATCGTCAAGTACGTGCGCCGCCTGAGCCAGCCGTCGGCAACGCCGTTCGGGAGAAAGTGAGCGGCCACGGTGTCCGGCAAGCGGCGTGCGGATACGACCAAGTGCAGGATGAACGCCACGTTCAGCAAGAGCAGGAGTGCTACGCTCATGCCGGCATTGTAGCAGGGAGATTTAGCTCCCAATCGCCGTGCCCGCGCTGTTAGCAGTCCGTTGAAAAAGCCTGGTTGACGCTGCGGCGCGGGTTGCGACAATTTCGGCGGTCGGACGCACGCAGTTTCTGTGAAAGGATGCACATGGCATTG
>Ga0163144_10018317_pt1 | contig 14181 bp, 15 predicted proteins | sample OliLak19BULKMAT1_FD_123175 | JGI IMG/M metagenome (GOLD analysis project Ga0163144, IMG submission 123175) | Freshwater microbial mat bacterial communities from Lake Vanda, McMurdo Dry Valleys, Antarctica - Oligotrophic Lake LV.19.BULKMAT1 | ecosystem: Environmental > Aquatic > Freshwater >... | reverse complement strand
CACACTTCCCGTGAAATTGTACCACTCGTCGCGCTTCCGCCAGCGGGTCGGTAGGTGCCGCGTAGCGGGGTGGTCACGGACTTCCGTCCTGACTTCGGCCCAGGGCGTATGCTGCGGAAACAGGGTGTGGTCGAGGAAGTACGTACCCAGCATCCGATGGTACCAGGGCCAGTCGGCTTCGGTGTCGGCAGCGGCGTGGATGCCCGCGTAGCCCCCGCCGTTTTCGACGAAATCAATGAAACTGCGTTTCTGCTCCGGGGTAAGCACCTCGCCCGTGGTGGAAAGAAACACCACGACTTTGAACCGGCTTAGGTACTCGTCGTTGAAATAAGCGCCGTTTTCGGTGCTGCGCACGTCCCAGCCTTGCTTTTTCCCCGCCGCTTTGAGGGCTTCGACGCCGGCCTCGATGGATGCGTGTCGGAAGCCATTGGTTTTCGAAAAAATCAACACGCCTTTCGCGCCCACCGAGTCGGGGTCGGGCGGGCGCACCGTGTCGAAAACCGGATGCTGCCAGGGAAGGGTGCGGGTCAGGTACTTGGCCGCGATGACCCCCGCGCCGAAGAGCAGCACGACAGACACGGTCACACCCAGCAGGATGTTGAAGATTTTTTGAAGCATGGTTAGGATGGTTTAAAGAGGCCGACTTTTACCGATAACGAATTGAGCGCGGTTTTCGCTTTCATCCTGCCTATCGTCCGGACGTTGGGTTTGGGCAACCTGATCCATTCGGGAACCCGCCGCTTTTTCAACCAGCCAGCCTCATTTTCCCGCCATTCTTCCTTTTGAAACCGCCTTTCGGTGCGAATTTAAAATATCCGCTGTTCTCCGTCCGACTATGGGGTAATTGGGTAATTGAGAAAGCCGCCTGATTCGACCACACCACTTACCTAATCCCCCAATTACCCCAGTCCCCGGTTTCCAACCCATGCAAACGCTTCTCAGCACCCTTCCCCTTCCCAACGAGGCCCCGCCGCCGGATCTTCAGGAAACCGTCCGAAAGGAACGGGGCCGGTTGCTGGACTTCATCCGTCGCCGCATTCCCGACCGCGATGAGGCCGAAGACCTGGTGCAGGACGTGTTTTACGAACTCACCGAAGCCTATCAGTTGGCCAAACCCATCGAGCGCGTGGCGTCGTGGCTGTTTGCCGTAGCCCGCCACAAAATCAACGACTGGTACCGGCGGCCCGCCTACGCCCGGAACACTTCACTCGATGCACCTCTCACGGAGATGGAAAGCGCCCCCGAAGACTCGGGGCTGCTTCTGGCCGACCTGCTGCCCACCGACACCCGCTCGGCCACCGATGAGTTGATGCGCGAAGCCGTGCTGGAGGCCCTCGACGAAGCCCTCGACGAACTGCCGCCGGAGCAGCGCGAGGTGTTCGTGCGGCACGAACTGGAGGGGCAGTCGTTCCGGGAAATGAGCGCCGAACTGGGCGTACCGCTCAACACGCTGCTCTCGCGAAAGCGCTACGCCGTGCTGTACCTGCGGGAGCGGCTGCGGGAGTTGTACGACGACTGGCTGGGAGACTGACCCGGCAATTTTTTAATTCACTTGTTCACTTTTCACTTCAAAAACCATGTTCACCCTCAAAATTCTGGCGTTCGTCGCCCTTGGAATTCTCGCTTTTCTGGCCGTGGCCTACGTGGTGATGCGGCTCTGGAACTGGCTCGTGCCGGGGGCCTTCAACGGGCCGCGTTTGCAGTACAAATACGCCATCGGGCTGCTCTTGCTCAGCCGGATTTTATTCGGCGGTGGGGTTGGCGGCGGTTTCCATGGGCACGGCTGGCGGGGTGAGCATTGGGGTCGCGACGGGCAGCACCACGCGCCCTGGCACCGGGGCGAGACCAAGCCTCAACCAAACGCTCAAACCAGTCCGGCCCCGGTGCGCTGAGCTTTTTTAACCACCCGATTTTTCTAAAAAGACCATGAAGAGACGATTCTTGCTGCGAGGCGGATTGAAGTTTTTTGCCTTCGGCCTCGTGTTTATTCCCTTAGTCAGTTTGGCTGTGATGGGCCTTTGGAATGCCCTGCTGCCCGCTATTTTCGGCTTGCCCGCCATCGGCTTCGGCCAGGCACTCGGCCTGCTGGTGTTGTCGCGCCTGCTTTTCGGCGGGTTTGGCCGGGGCGGTTGGCGCGGGCCCCGTGGTTACGAGTGGCGGCAGGATGGCCCCGGCAACTGGAAACAGAAAATGGAAGAGCGCTGGAAAAACTTGACGCCCGACCAGCGCGAGCAGATGCGCCAGCGCTGGGAATCCCGCTGCGGCGGGCGCGGCCCATGGCGGCGGGAAGAACCCCGCTCCGAAGTCCAACCACCAGCGGCACCACTTTGAATGAAAAAGCCTTCCCAAGCAACGGGAAGGCTTTTTCATTCAAAGTGGAACCGCTACTTGTCCCACCACACGGGCGTATCGATGTCATCAATACTTCGCATTCCCTGACCTGAGATGGCCGCTTCGAGGTTCGTGCGGTTCACCGAGTTTTCCGAATCGGGGTACGACATCCGATTGATAAAGGTGCCTTTGATGGTTTTGCCCGGATACGGATTCGGAGCCAGTACCGGGAGGTTCGACCGGCGGAAATTGGCCCACGTTTCGGGGTAGTTCAGGAACGAGGCGAGCCAGTACTGGGTGCCGATCTGCTCCAGGGCGCGGGCCGTCACGAAGGGGTTGGCAACCAGGTAGGCGTCGATGGCCGCCTGCGAAATGGCTGAGCCGGCGTCGTACTCGCCCAGTTGCTGCATGTGAGCCGCCACACCCGCGTTGTAGAATGTGGCCGGGGTGCCGGTAGCCCAGCCCCGTACGGCGGCCTCGGCCAGCAGCAGTTGGGTTTGTGCGTGGGTGACAAAGTAGTTGGGCGAGGCAATCTTACCCATGCGCGTACGGTCGAGCTGTGAATACTCATAGAAACTCACCAAGCCGTCGCGCGTGGCCTGCGCCACAACCGTGCTGTTGTCGAAGCCCATCGGCATCCCGATCTGCACCGCCACCGTACGGTCGGCGCGGGCCGCTGTTTGTGCTGCTCCCGAAGCGGCCCCCACGTAGCGCACGGCAATGGCCGGCAGGCGGGGGTCGCTGGTGGATTTGAGTTGGTCCACAAACGGTTTGGTCAGGTAGTAGTTATTTGCTTCCGAGCCATTGAGGGTAGTTCCCGTCGAGTTGGTGTAGTTGGCGTCGTTCCGAATCACCGCATTGTCGGCATTCGACTGCATGACGCCACCCGCCACGGCGCGCTCCACGGTGCTGCGGGCCAGCGTGGGGTTGACGGCCGAGAGCCGCATCCCGGCCCGGAGCAGGAGCGAGAAAGCCAGCCTCCGCCACTTTACCACGTCGCCCCCGTACATGATTTCGCCCGTTTCGCGGGTTTTGGTGGCGTCGAGGCCTGCGGCTGCTTCGGTCAGTTCCTTAATAATGTCGTTGTAGACGGCTTCCTGCTTATCGTACTTTGGGAAAGCGGTGCCTTTCAAATACCCTAAACCGGCTTCCGTGTACGGAATGTCGCCGTAGGTGTCGGTCAGGATCATCATGGCGTTGGCCCGCCAGATTCGGGCGGCGTGATAAAGGTTCGGGCGGCTGGCGTTGCTGCGCGTTTGCTCGATTACGTCGACCAGGTGCCGGTTCGCGTTCTGAAAGTAGTTGTTCCAGTTTGCGGCGTTGCGCGGCTTGTTATCAACGTTAAAATTGGCACCGGCCAATACCGTGCCGTTGGGCGAAACGATTTGCTGGACAATGCCCGCTTCAAAAACCAACGCATCACCCCCTGGGTAGTTGCTGCTGAGTATGCCATTGTTCAGGAGCAACACCGGGTTGAGGGCCGTGGGTGAGTTGGGGTTGACGTTGAGTTCGTCGAAACCCCGTTCGCAGCTTGTGCCGATCAGCAACGCCGCGCAAAGACTAAGGATGGAAACGATATTTTTCATGGTTTTTTAGAATCGGGCGTTTAGGTTGAAACCAATGCTGCGGGTGGTGGGCACGCCGGTGGCCTCGAGGCCCACCACGTTGTCGGACGAGAAGCCGAACTGCTCGGGGTCGATGTTGTCAACCCACTTTTTGAGCAACAGCACGTTGTTGCCCACCGCGTTCAGGCGCAGGCCCTTGATGAACATCGTTTTGGGCAGGAACCGCGTGAAATCGTAGCCGAGCGATACCTGCCGGAGCTTCACGAAGCCCCCGTTGAACACGACCGCTTCGCCCAAGTTGTTGGCTACCATCGTTTCGTAGTACAACTGTGCGTTTACCCGGGCCGCGTTGGGTTCGCCGCTGGGTCCAACCCCGGCACCCGCCATCAGGTGGTTGGGGCCATCCCGCCCGACGAGGGTCATTTGGTGCAGGCCGTGGCGGATGGCATTCCGGTTCGTACCCGAAATCATCTTGTTGCCCAGTTTGTAATCGATCAGGAACGAGAAGGCAAGACCCTTGAAATTGAACGTGTTGGTGAAGCCGCCGAACCACCGGGGTAGCGCCGAGCCGAACGATACCTGCTGGGTCCCACGTTGGGGCAGGCCGCTGGCCGTGTGAATGAGCTGGCCCTGGGCATTGCGCAGCAGCGGGAAGGTGTACACCTGCCCGAGGGGCCGCCCCACCACCTGCCGCAGTTCGCCGATGAACACCCCACCGCCCGTAACGATCTGCGCAGGCTGGCCGTTGCCGTCGTAGTCACGGCCGGGGGTGCCGTCGTCGTCGGTCAGCAGGCGCAGGAGTTTGGTTTCGTTGTAGGCCGCGTTGAAGCTGATGTCCCAGTTGAAGTTGGTGCTGCGCACGGGCGAGCCGGTCAGCAGCAGTTCGATCCCCCGGCTTTGGCTTTGGCCGCTGTTGATGAGCTGGTCGAAATACCCCGAGGAGCTCGAGATCTGCGCCGCCACGATTTGGTCGCTCGTGATTTTGTTGTAGTAGGCGACGTCGATACCCACGCGGTTATTGAGGAATTTCATTTCCAGGCCAAATTCGGTTTCGGCCACGCTCATGGGCTTCAGGTTGGCGTTAGGTACGCGGCTACCTGAGATGAAGCCCACGGGCTGACCCTGAAACAAGTTGGCACCCACTCCGTAGAACAGCCCGTTGGCGTACGGCGGAACATCGGTGTCGCTGCCCACCTCGGCGTAGGCGGCCCGCAGTTTCCCGAAGCTGAGCCAGCCCGGCAGGCCGCTGAAGGCCTGCGAAAACACGAAGCTGCCCGTCACGGAGGGGTAGAGAACGCTCCGGTTGCCGGGGGCCAGGGTCGAGAACCAGTCGTTGCGGGCGGTGGCGTTGATGAACAGGTAATCATTGTAGGAAAGCCCCAACTGGCCGTAGAGCGAGTTGACCTTCCGCTCGTTGTAGTTGAAGGTGGGGTCTTTCACGCGGGTGTTCTGGGGCGTGTACAGGCCGCGCACGACGAAATCCTGCGCGAAGGTGCTGTTGTTGTCGCCGTACCGGTAAAGCTGGTTGCCGCCGAGCGTCACGTCGACCCCGATTTTGCCAAACTTGCGGTTGGCCCCGATCAGAAAGTCGGCGTTGACTTCGCGGAAGCGGCGCGTTTCCTGCACCACCCAACCGTTGACGAAGCCCGCCGGTGCCGGTCCCTGCGGCGCCGATCCCGTTGGGAAATTGTAGCTCTGATCGCGCGCCCAGTAGTCCTGCCCGATGCGGCCCTGCACGTACAGCCAGTCGGTCAGGTTGTAGCGCAGGGCGACGTTGCCCAAAATGCGGTCGCGGCGGATTTTCTCAAACTTGTCGCTGAGGGCGAAGTAGGGATTGGTTCGGTTGCGGAAGCGTGACCACACGAACTCGTCGCCGTTGGCATCGTACTTGTTGGCTTCAAGCACGTCGAACGGCATCGAGTTGGCCATCGTATAAATGACCGTCGGGATGGTGAAATCCTGCTGGGCGATCTGGGGTGGGTTGCGGTTGTCTTCGTAGGAGTAGTTGATCGTCCCCGTCACGTTCAGCTTGGGTGTCACGTTGTAGTTGAAGCCGAAGTTGATGCCCTGCCGCTTGAAGGTGTTGTTAGGAGTGATGCCCTTCGAGTCGAGGTTGGAGACCGAGATGTTCATCCCGCCTTTTTCCCCGGATGTCGACAACTGAAGGGTGTTGGTCCAGTTGAGGCCGTTGCGGTAAAACTTCCGAATTCGGTTGCGCACGGGTTCATAAGGCACCGTAACACCGCCAAAGAGTACCTGCGTCGTGCCCGGCTGGAAGCGTTCGCCCCAGCTCCACACCCCGGAGGTGGGGTTGGGGGTGGTGGGCCGCACGCCGTTTTCGCCCTGCCCGTATTCGTACTGGTAGTCGGTGAAGTCCTGCGGCTGTTCGACGGTCATGTTACTGTTGAACATCACGCCGAGGCCCGCGTTGCTGCCTTTGGTTTTGGTCGTGATCATGATGACTCCGTCTTTGGCCCGCGAGCCGTAGAGGGCGGCGGCGGTGGCCCCCTTCAGCACGGTCATCGTTTCGATGTCGTCGGGGTTGATGCTGCTCAGGCCGTCGCCCCCGTCGGAGTTGTTGTTGCCGCGGTTGCCAATCGAAGCATCGGACCCATTGTTGCCCGAGTTGATGCTGAAGTTGGTGTTGTCGATGGGCACGCCGTTGATGACAATGAGCGGGCTGTTTTGGCCCGAAAACGACGACTGCCCCCGGATGCGGACTTTGCTCGTGCCGGCCGGCCCGGTGCCCAGGCTCGAAATCTGCACCCCGGCCATTTTGCCTTGCAGGGCATTCATAAAGTTGGGTTGCCGGTTTACGGTGATTTGTTCGGAACCCAGCGTGGCGGTAGCGTAGCCCAGAGTTTTGGCTTCTTTCTTGATGCCCAACGCCGTCACGACCACTTCGTCGAGGCCCGCCACCGACTCGGCCAGGCTGACATTGAGCACCGTTCGCCCGCCCACGGCCAGTTCCTGCGTAGCATAACCCACCGAACTAAACGAGAGGGTGGCATTGGAGTTTGCCGGAATCGAGTACGCCCCGCTGGCATCCGTGACGGCCCCCGTGGTGCTGCCTTTCACAAGCACATTGACCCCCGCCAAGGGTTGATTGTCGCGGATGCCGATGACTTTACCGGTAATCCGCGATTGGGCCAGGCTGGCTACGCTGAGCAGCAGCCCGGCGGCGACCATCAGCAGCCGATGGCCGACGTTCGTTTTTTTCATGAGAATGAATAGTAGAAGGTTTGGAATAAAAACAGGTTATGGAAAAAGGTGTAGACGACCACGGCGGAGTCCGCGACGAAGTACGCCAATTTTTTATCAAAAAACTGCAAGTCAACTATCCGGGAGTGTTGATTTTTTAGTCCACTAATGGTGCTTTTCTGTTGGCTACCCTGTCAAGGCGCAACAGAAACCAGACCGGGGCGCTTCTCAAACCTAGTCTACTTGGCTGGATATACCAAAAAATTTAAACGAGTATTGAAAGCAGCCGGGCAAACTACCTATCTTTGCGCCCTGAATACGGGATGTGGCGCAGCTTGGTAGCGTGCCTGCATGGGGTGCAGGAGGTCGTGGGTTCGAATCCCGCCATCCCGACAATCGCTAAACTCCCTGGAAGTTTTAAACTTCCAGGGAGTTTTTCATTTCGCCCTGAACCTATACCTGGTGCAGCCTGGTCGCGTGTCCCGACACCGGTCTGGAAGGTCGTGGACGGTCGTCCGCTGCCGTTCGCCCCCCCATCCCGACATTGCTTAACCCCGCGAGAGTTAAAAAAACTCTCGCGGGGTTTTTGTTTTGCGGATAATTTTCTTCCCCTCCCCGAACAACCTATCCTGATTTCCCTACATTTGAACGCCGCTTTCTCAAAAACGCCACTGCCATGCCCCAGCCCGCAGCCCGTCTTGGCGATTTGCACGTTTGTCCGATGCTCACTCCCGGTCTGCCGCCCATTCCGCACGTGGGCGGGCCGATTGTAGGCCCCGGAACCCCTACCGTCCTCATCGGGGGTATGCCTGCCGCTACGGTGGGCGATATGTGTGTTTGTGTCGGTCCGCCCGATGTCATCGTAAAAGGCTCCGCCACGGTGCTGATCGGGGGCAAACCCGCCGCCCGCATGGGGGACACCACCGCCCACGGCGGTAGCATTACCCTGGGCTGCCCTACCGTCCTGGTCGGGGGGTAACTCGTACCGTTCGCTCAGTTTCACGTTTCAAAAACGCCCTTTTCACCGTTATCAGGCCCGGTTTAGTGATTGGTTGAGCAAACGGTACCCGCCACCGTTCCCTCCCTGATTAGTTTTAGCTGCTTATTCACGCGACAATCCCGCCCCACCCCCTGCCTGTGGCAGTAGTTTACTTTGTCATTTTCAAGCCCTCATCAAAACCATGTACAACTACGGCATCGGCGGCCAGGAGCGCAAGCAGGACGCCAGCGAAGGCATCACCGAAATTTCGCAGAATCGTACCCTGCTCCTCGAAAAACTCACCGACGACCCGGCCATCCGGCCCGAAATTGTGGGGGATTTGAAAACGGTGGACGAGGTGTTCGCGCATTTCAAGCCCGAAAAAGAAGTGGAGTTTGAAAGCGAAGACGGCAGCACCTACTCCGAAATGCTACGGTTCCGTAACCTGGGAGATTTTGGCAAGCGCGGTTTAATCAACCAAAGCGCGGCCCTTCAGGAGCTGAACACCCAGTACGAAGACTTCCATAAGTTTGTCAAGCAGTTGAAATCCAACAAGATTTTGAAAACGCTGCTCGAAAACCCCGATGCCCGCCAGCAATACCAGGCCGCACTGCGGGCGATGGTCAAAGAATTGGAAGACGCCGAATAATCCTACCCTCATTCCCTCATCCAACTTCAACTGGTATGGCAGCAAGCGATAAAGAAGCACAGGAAGGCAACCGTTTTGCCGAAAAAGAAGCGCCTGGCGAGGCCGTTTCCCTCGAAACGAGCGCCAACAAACTGGTCAAATTCGGCGGGTTCGCCATTCTGGAAACCACCATCGACGGTGCCCAGAACCTGAACCCCGAAAAAAAGGCCCGCAAAAAAATCTTCCTCACCGAAGAGGCCAAGAAAACCGAACGCCACGCCCTGAAACGGAGGCTCCAACTCCTCGACGGCCTGCTCGACGAAGCCCAGGCCGTGCCCGACCTCATCGAAAAGGCCCAGCAAAAAGCCGACGCGGCTCAGGAACTACTCCAGGCCAACCTGCTCAAAGGGCTGGAGGCTACGCGCCAACTCGAAACCTCGTACCGCTCGGTCAATAATTTTTACAAAAACACCGACCAGGACAAGCTCAAGAACGTGTACCTGATGAACGCCGAGATGGATCAATTGACCGATCTCGACAACACGACCTTCATCGACGCTGTCAGTGAAGAACTGGAAAGCAAGTACGATCGCCTCGATTTGCGCGAGAGCTATTCAATTTTGTCCATTCCGGGCTACCTGGGATCGAAGAAAGTCGTGGACAAGTGGGCGCGCATCGCCAACAAAAATAAGGTGATGCTCGTGACCGATTTTCAGCACCTCGACGCCCCTGAGGACGTGGTGGATATGTTCGAGTCGGCGGATCTGGCCGGAGGCGATTTGTACCTCTCCAACGTGATGATGGCCTGCAATTACCTCGTGGGCCGGGGCAAAGAGCAGACGGTGGGCGAAGAAGAAGACCTCTACGTGCCCGGCTCCACGGCCCTTGCGGGCAAAGTGTACAGCACGTTGATGTCGCAGGTGACGGCGGGCCGCAAGCACGGGGCGCTCAACGAAGTGGAGGGCGTGCGGTTTCCGCTTAAAAAGTCAGAAATCGCGGCCATCGAGAAGCTGGGGCTGATTCCGATGGTGAACGAGTACGGTAAGGTGATGCCCTTTTCGGCCAAAACCCTTTTCAACGGCGACAACGTCGGCCTACAGACGTACTCCGTGGTGCGGGTATTCGACTACATCACCAAAGTGTTGATTGATTTTCTGAACCGTCGGGCTTTCGAGAATTTCAACACCAACACGCGGATGGACATCCAGAAGCAAATCGTGAAATTCCTCGACAGCGTGACCGGGCCAGGCAAGCTCATCGAGAAATTCAAACTGCTACGATTTGAACAGGATCCGAAGCAGAAAGACCGGATTTACCTCGACATCCACATGGTGCCGTACTTCCCGGCCAAGACTTTCCTCATCAAACTCGACGGGCAGAAGGGCGACGATCCCGATTCGGCGGAATGGAAGGCCGAGTATGGGCAACAGTAATTAACCGGAAAAAACGATCCTGGTTCCAACCCATTTATCCCTACCCTGATGGCTTCGTTCCTGGTAAATCTGGTCATTGACGGGGAAGAACTTCCGCTCAACCGGGTCAATTTTTTTGCAATGCGTAGCCGCGACAGCAAAGGCCGCGTGTCGTCAAATTTGGCCTGGACCGTCGCGGTGAGCCTCGACACAACCCCCGAAAACACGTTCACGGACTGGATGATCGATCCCAACAAAAAAAAGGATGTCTCGATTAAATTTTACGAGGGCGACGAGGCCGAAAAAGAATGGCAATTCAACCAGGCCTACTGCATCGGTTTTAAAGAAAGCTTTATCGCCGATTCCGGCAAAATGGAGACGAGGGTTGTTATTTCGGGTGAACTGGTCACCAACGGCAACGCCACCCTGAAATACGATTGGGCAAGCTAAGTTGAAAGCGAATTCAAGCCTTTATTACCATGACCAGCAAAGCGATTTTGTCCGTCTGTGGGCGTGACTTCAAAGTCCTTGAATTTAGTATCGATCTGCTCCAGCAAAGCGACAATCAGGGTCGGCCCGCCTCGGGGGTTTTCCTGGGCGATTTTTTCCTGATTCTGCAAGGCGGTTCCGATCTGTTTTTCGAGTGGATCAGCGAACCGACCCGCCTCGAAAGTGGCGTGTTGAAAACGTACCGGTTCGATCAGGATTCGACGTTCGTGGAATATTCGTTTACGCAGGCCTATTTGACCACGATCCTCGAAAATTATTTCCAGGTCGGTGCCATGCAGAACCTGTTCAATCAGGTCAGCATGGACGACGACACCGACGAAGATTTCGGGCGGTGGGTCAAAGCGGTAACGAATACAAAATCGAACGAAGTCGGTATCAATCCGCTGGATAAATCGCTCGAAAAAACCCGGAAATTTCAACAGCGAACGGGGATTCCTTACGTGCTGATGATTACGCTTTCCTGCGAAAACATCAGCATTCGTGATATTGAACACAAAAACAAATGGGGTCGGTAAATGAATCAGCGGGGGGCTAAAATCTTGTGCCCATCAGGCAAGCCACCCAACCACGCCCGCATTCTGTTTACAAAAAACTGCATCGTCATGGCATCGTTTCACGCCCAATTGGAAGTCGACAACAACCTGTATCCCATCAACCGGGTGTTTTTCACGGCCTCCCGCAAGCGGGATGACCGCGGAAAACCCGCCTCCGGCACCACCTGGCGCCTGATCATCAGCATCGACGCGGTGGAACAGGGACCTTTCGCGGCCTGGATGTTTGATCCAAAAATGGAAAAAGACGTGAAATTGGTCTATTATAACGCCGAGGGGGAAGACGAAGGAGAAAAATTAAAGGAGTGGAAGTTCAAGGGTATTTATGCATTCGGTCTGGTTGAAATGTTTATTGGCGACGCTTCCGTTCAGACCACGAATTTTATTCTCACCGGCAAAGAAGTTTCCAATGGAAACGCAACGTTTACCCACGAGACGAACCTGTAGTAAACGCGTTATCGAGCGAGACAACCCGTGTGACCAAACTCGTTAAAAGAGCAGATTGAATTTTAAAACCTCAACGTCATGGCTCACAAAGCAGTAGTAAACGTGGCTGGCCAGGAGTTAAAAGCGCTGGAATTCGTCGTCGCGTTCAAGCAAGCCTTCGACAACGAGGGAAACCCCGCTTCCGGCGTCATGTTGGGCGACTTCTACTTGATTTTTGACGGAGGAACTGATTTGTTCTTCGAATGGCTGGTGGACGCAAAACGACTTGAGAATGGAACCATCAAAACGTATCGGGACGACCAGGATTCGGTTTTCCTGAGTTACGAATTCGAAAATGCGTTCGTGACCGATGTTTCGGAAAGTTTTTACGAAAATGTCGGCGGTATTCGGAATCAATTCAACCAAATCAGCTCATCTGAAGACATGAGTGAAGATATTGTTGAGTTTGGATACCAGCACGACCGGCTCAACAAATTGGAAAGCTCGGTTCAGATGAATATGTGGAAACGCGTACGAAAATTTCAGGAACGTACCAAAACTCCGTACTGCCTGTTTATCACCATGTCGTGTGAAAAAATAAAGCTTTATGACGTTACCTACGATAATAAGTGGGGAAAATAGACGCCTGATTTGTAAAGTTAACGCAGTCTTCTGAATCCGTAACTTCTTGCATCACGACCCGTTCAAAGCCGAAGCGACCTGGAGTGAACTGCCGGTTGACGGCCGGTTTCTTCATTTTTCAATCTCCTAAATCCCAGTACGCCATGCCATCCTTCCGAGCCGAAATCGAAGTGGACGCGGTAGCGCTCCCTCTGAATTCAATGCACTTCTACAGTACCCGAAACCGTGACCCGAAGGGTCGGCCTTCCTCTCACACAACGTGGGTATTCGTGTTGGATGTTGACATCCAGGAAGATAGCGCATTGACTGCCTGGATGGTAGACAAGAACTCCAAAAAAGACGTGACTATTACCTTTTTTAATGCCGACGATGATAGTACCTTAAAGAAATGGCAGCTAAAAGAAGCTGTGTGCTATTACATGGTTGAAAAGTTCATATCTGATGTGGGGTACATGAAAACAATCCTCAAGATTGCCGGTAAGGAAATCACAAACGGAGAGGCAACCTTGGTGTACGACTCTAAATAAAAGAAATATAAACCAACCTTCTGCTCTATCATGGCAAACAAGGCCTCATTATCCATTGCTGGAGAAGAATTCAATGTACTTGAATTCTCTCTGGGTCTCCAGCAAAAGCACGACAATCAGGGTAAACCCGCATCGGGCGTTTATCTGGGTGATTTTACTCTTATTTTAGAGGCTGGAAACGACCTGTTCTTCAACTGGCAAGCCGATCAAACTCGATTAGAAAGCGGTAAAATTACCATTTATCGTTCCGATCAAGATTCTAAGTTTATCGAGTACGCCTTTGAAAAAAGCTTTGTCACGAGTGTGTTAGAAAGTTATTATGCCAACGATAGTTTGACTAATATTTATAACCAGATTGGTAGTGTCGAAGATTTAGGAAACGCGCTCTTTACGGAAGTAATGGGTGGAATAAACCAGGAAAGCAACCCCGGAGCATTGAACCTGATCGCGCAAAGAAACGCGATAAGTGAGTTCCAGAAACGTACCGGTAATTCCTACTGTATGTACGTCACGCTATCCTGCGAAAAAATCAAAATACGGGATGTGGATCATGATAATAAATGGGCATGAGGCTTACCAATAGGTGATCTGGGAAATTGCAACCAGATGTAACCTGAATCACCCTCAAAAAGGACAATGAGGTGTATGATCGAAAAATCGCCCATACATTACTCTAATTTTAAAATCATATCTATCTCATGGCCTTCGATGGAACTCTTAACGTGGATGGCACCGCCTACAACATAAACTGGATGATGTTGATGGTAGCTCGCGATGAAGATCAACGGGGCAAACCCGCTTCACGGCCTAACTGGGGGGTGTACATTAGCCTTGACGCTATGGACGACAGCGCCATCAAGAATTGGATGATTGATCCTAATATGCAGAAAGACGGCAAAATCATCCTCAGCCGCATCGACGAGGCGGCGACCTTTAAGGAAATTGAGTTTAAGAAGGCATTCTGCGTTTTTTACAGGGATGAATTCTTTGCCGACATGGGCTACCTGAACACCTTGCTACACATCACTGGTGGCGAAGTAACCATCAACAAAGCCACGTTGAAAGTGTGAACCTTCGCATGATGGCTGGCTCGCCAAATTTTAACAGGTTTCAACCCACTATTCATGTCGTTCCAAGCTATATTCACTGTCGAAGGCAAAACGTTTAACGTCTTGGAGTGCCGTCATTCACTGACCCAAAAACACGAACGCGGTAAAGTCACATCGGGCGTACGGGGTGGGGTTATCACCTTGATTCTTGATGGTACCGACGAAGACCTGCTTGGCACCTGGGCCACGGGGGCCACAGTCAAAAAAGACGGCGACATCACCTTCAATCGCATCGACCAGCACTCTAAATTCCAGAAGCTTGAGTTTGAGGGCGCGTACGCCACGCATTACTTCGAGCTT
>Ga0163144_10018315_pt1 | contig 14181 bp, 11 predicted proteins | sample OliLak19BULKMAT1_FD_123175 | JGI IMG/M metagenome (GOLD analysis project Ga0163144, IMG submission 123175) | Freshwater microbial mat bacterial communities from Lake Vanda, McMurdo Dry Valleys, Antarctica - Oligotrophic Lake LV.19.BULKMAT1 | ecosystem: Environmental > Aquatic > Freshwater >... | reverse complement strand
GCGAAGCGGAGCGCGAGCGCATCTCGCGCGTCATGGCGCGGCCCCGGCGACGGGCGGCGCGCTCGGTGTGCCGGCGAGCGGCGTGAGCGTGACGTCGATGACCTCGGTCTCGCCGGTCACCACGCGCACCTCGCGATCGACCTCGGCGTAGAAGCGGTTCTTCAGCTTCAGGTAGTGGCGCCCGGGCGCGAGCGCGACCGCACGCGCGGAAGGCGTCGTCACGACCAGCTGGCCATCGATGTACACATCCGCCCATGGATCGACGACGAAGCGCACGTAGCCAGCCAGGCGCGGAACGACGGGCGTGCCTGCTGCCGCGGCGGCGTCGCCTGGATCACCGTTGAAACGTCCGGCGCTGTATTGGATCGCGCCACCGGCGCCGACGATCGTCAGGAACAGCGCCGCTTGCGCGAGGCCGACCGAGCGCAGCACGCGTCGATCGCCGCCAGCCGAGCGTGCGGTGCGCGACGCGCCGGCGGCGAGGATTTCCTCGGCCTCTGCGTCGGGCACGACGCCCGTATCGCGCAGATACATGACGAGGCGCGCGTTGTAATTGATGGGCACGCGCGCCGCGAGGAACTCCATCAGATCGTCGATCAGCGCCTGCGTCGTCGGGTAACGATTCGCCGGCATCTTCTCCATACAGCGACCCAAGATGCGCTCGAGCGTGCGCGGCACCGCGGCGTTGACCTTGCGCGCGTGCGTGTAGCGATCGAGGCGGATCTTCTGCATCACCGTGCGCGCGTCGTCTTCGATGAACGGCTTGCGACCGGTGACCATCTGATAGAGCACGATGCCGAGCGAGAAGATGTCGCTGCGGAAGTCGAGCTTGTCGCCGAGGATCTGCTCGGGGCTCATGTAGCTCGGCGTGCCGAGGCCGGTGCCGGTCTCCGTCAAATCCGCGAGGGTGTCGTCCCGCGCGATCCCGAAGTCCATGAGCTTCACCTCGCCCTGCTTCGAGATCATGATGTTCGCGGGCTTGATGTCGCGATGGATGATCCCGCGGAAGTGCGCGTAGTCGAGCGCGCGCGCGATCTGCAGCGCGACGATCGCCGCTACTTCGATCGGCAAGCGCGGCGTCTTCTCGAGCAAGTCGTACAGGTCAATCCCCTGCACGTACTCCATGATGATGTACATCGTCCCGCCTTCTTTGACGAAGTCGTGGACGTGCAGAATGTTCTCGTGCTGCAGCGCCGCCATGAAGTGCGCCTCACGCTCGAAGCGCTTGGCGAACTGCGAGTCGACCGCGATGGACGGCTTCAGCGCCTTGATCGCCACGGGACGACCAAGCGGCTCCTGGATCGCCTTGTAGACGATGGCCATGCCGCCCGAGCCGATCTCGCCGAGCACGCGGCAGTTGCCGATTCGTTCCATCATGAAGGCGGCCGCGAGTCTATCAGCGAGGCATGAAAGGTCAACGAATTCGCCTCAAAAGCGCGCGCCGAGCCACGCGGCCATCGGCGCGAAGACCTGGCTCGGCGCGCCATCCGCGACGAACAAGTCGGCGTGCGCCCACCAGGTGCGCGGGTCGCCGACGCGAAGCACCTCGACGTCGGTGCCGCCCCACGCCTTGAGCACGCTGAGCGCCGCGCGCTCCGGCACGATGCCATCGCGGTTCGACACGACGACGAGCAGCGGCAGGTTCACGCGCTTGAGCGCCGCGCGCACGTTGACGCCGCGCACGACCAGATCGCGCGCGGTGATCCAGCGCGCCAGATCGGCGTTCACCGCCGGCTGCGGATCTTCGACGGTGCGGATCATGTGCGTGCCGGTCGAGAGATCGACGTGCGTCGCGTTGACGTACGGCAGCAGCAGCTTTGGCACGAGCTGCGCGAGCGGCAGCGCGGCGCGCGCCATCGACTCGACGCCGCGCACGCGCACCATCGACGCGAGCCGCGGCGAGCCGAAGACGAAGCGCACCGCGGGATGCACGTCGTCCCAGCGCAGCGGCGAGCCCATCGCGATCACGGCAGCGACTGGCGCGCTCGGCGTGTGCACGAGGTACGTGTAGGCGAGCGCCCCGCCGAGCGAGCAGCCGACCAGCACGACGCGCCGATCGCTCTGGTGCGTCGCGTCGATGACGGTAGCGATAGCGGCCGGCAGATCGGAGAGCGCGTAGGCCGCGAGGCTGGCGGGCTCGGCGCGTCGATCGAGCGCGCGCGCGCCGCGCTGCGCACGCAGGTTCAGCGTCCACACCTCGTGACCGCTCTCGGCGAGCGTGCGCGTCATCGAGGTACCACGCGGGTGAAAGCCGAAGATGAAGCCGTTCATCCCGTAGCCCGGCACGATCAGCAGCGGCGGCTGGCTCGAATTGCGATGAAGCGTCGAGTGGGTGCGCGTCAGCTCGAGGAGCCAGCCATCGTGCGTTCGCGTGCGGAGCTGATCGATTCGGAGGTGCGCCAAGTGCCGTCATCCGATCGTAGCGACTTTTCCCGCGGCGCCTTCTGGAAATTTTGCCGGCGTGTCGTCCCGCGCGCGCGTGCGGTATCGTCCGCCGATGCCTCCTGCCGGAGCCCGTGGGCCCTACGTGGTGCCGCCGCCGCTCTCCGTCGCAGCGCTCGCGGCCGCGCTGCCGATCGCGGCGCTCGCCGGCTATTGGCTGCTGCGGCGCGATGCTGCGCCTTGGCTCGCGGCCGCGGTCGCGCTGGCGGTGGCGCTGCTCGTCTACGCGCTCGGCTCGCGCCGCACGAGACGTCGACGGCGACTCGCGCGCGCGCCGTTTCCGCCTGCCTGGCGCGAGGCGCTGCGCGATCGCGTGGAGTTCTATGCGCGGCTCGAGGGCGCCGACCGCGCCCGCTTCGAATATGGCGTGATGGTCTTTCTCGCCGAGCAGACGATCCACGGCCCACGCGGCGCCGCAGTGCGCGACGAGACGCGCGTGCTGGTCGCCGCGAGCGCGACCATCCTCGCGTTCGGCCTGCCGCCCGACACGCTCTCGGCGGTGCGCGACGTCGTCATTTATCCGGAGGCGTTCGACGAGGAATATCGCGTCGCGCGCGGCGCCGAGGTGCTCGGCCAGGTACACGCGCAGGGCCCGGTCATCTTGAGCGAGCGCGCGCTGGTCCAGGGCTTCGAGCGCGGTCACGACGGCCTCAACGTCGGGCTCCACGAGCTCGCGCACGTGCTCGACTTCGAGGGCGGCGTGGCCGATGGCGTGCCCTCGACGATGCCGTGGAAGCGCATCCGCCCGTGGCTCGCGCTGGTACACCGCGAGATGCGCCGCGCGGGCAAACACGGCTCCGCGCTGCGCGGCTACGGCGCGACCAACGAGGCCGAGCTGTTCGCCGTCGCCGTCGAGGCGTTCTTCGAGCACCCGGCGCAGCTGCAGAAGAAACACGGCGCGCTCTACGCGATGTTGGTCGAGGCGCTCGGCCAGGACCCTGCCGCGCAGCGCGCCGACCAACGAGCTTCGGGGCCCGCTGCCGATGGGTGAGCGCTGCGCAGGCGTACCCTAGACGACGAGCTCGTCGATGCGTCCGCCGAGGAGCGACGCGTCGCCGAAGTCTTCGACCGGTCCACCACTCGCATCGGTGCAGCCGACCGCGGTGATGATCGTGTTGAGGATTCGCTCGTAGGTCGGGTCGCCCGGCACGTCGATGTACTGGCCCAGGCGCAGATTGCCGCCGGCACCGCCGCCGATGATCCATGGAACGTTGTTGCCACCGTGCGAACGGCCGGCCGAGAGATCGTTCAACCAGACTGCAGCGCAATCGTCGAGCAGGCGGCCGCCGTAGGGCGACTCGTACGCGTCGAGGCTCTCGAGCAGATGGCGGAAGAAGCCGAGCTGAATCTTGTCGATCTCGTGATGCAAGAGATCGGCGTTCGGGATCGGCTCGCCCTCCGAGCCGTCGCCTGCCAAGCGATGCGAGATCCAGTGAAAGCTCGGCAGTCGACTGCCCCCGACCATGTATCGCGTCGAGTCGTTGCCCTGGCCGATCTGCAGTGTGGCCGCGCGTGTCCGCCCGCAGCTGAACGCGAACGCGATGAGTTGGTTGTGTACGCGCACCACGTCGGGGCGCACGTCATTGTCCTCGAAGTCGGTGAGCGCAGCGGCCGCCGCGCCGAGCTCCGCATCGAACGGGATGCACACGCCGCCCGTCTCGAAGTCGCGGATCGCCTGGAAGTGCTGATCGAGGCGCCGACGGTCGCGGCTGCTCAGCTGCGGGCTCGACATGAGCGCGGTGAGATCCTCGCGCACGTAGTCGTTGATGCTGTTCTTGCGCGAGTTGATACGGTCTTGCAGCTCCGTCGGCAGCTCGGGCAGGCCCATCAGGCGAGAGAAGGCGCGCGCCGGTGAGTTCTCTGCCGGCGCCGCAATGCCCGCAGCGCTCCACGAGAGCTTTGGGCCGATGTACGACGAATTGGGCCCTGCCATGAGCGTCAGCGGATCGTCGCCGGGGCTCAACTGTTGGGCGATGCGCCAGTCCGCGCTCTGCCCGAGCGCGTCGGGCTCGTTGCCCGTACCACCCGTGCTGTCTGCCGCGGTGAGGCACTGCGGGATCGACTCGGAGTGGCCACACGCCGGCGTGCCGAACGGCCGACGCAGTCCCGCGATGATCGACACGCGACTCGCGAACGGTGCGAGCACGCTGGTCGCGCGGTCGGCGAGCGTCGCCGTCGTGATCGCGCCAGTCGCCGTGGGCCAGAAGCGCTCCGGCTCCGAAGCCTCCTGCTGCTGCACCCCGTTGCCGGAGCGCATGAAGACGGCGAAGCGTCGCCGCGCGGGCTCACCGCCAGCAGCCGCGTGCGAGCGGAACGATTCGAGCATCGGCAGCGTCACCATCGCGCCGCCCAGACCGACGAGAAAACCGCGACGTCCCAGCTTCATGGCGTCACCTCCGTGGTGTCGACGAATTCGTTAGAGGAGCGAGAGATGAACGGGCCGCTCGTGACGATCTCGAGGATCATGTCGCGCACGCTGGCAACGCCGGCGAGCGAGCGTTCCGCGACGCGCGCGACGACCACGTCGTCGACAGCGCTGAGGCGCCGCGCGTAGAGGTATTCGAGCCAGTGTCCTGCGTAGCAGCGGTGGGTCGCCGCGTCGGTCGCCATCACCGCGGCGAGCGCGACGGCGTCGCCAAATTCACGCAAGCCGCTCTCGAACTGATAGCTCCCCGCCGCATCGACTGGCAGCCCGTTATCAGTGTCCTGCCAGCGGCCGAGCGCGTCGTAGTGCTCGAACGCGAAGCCGATCGGATTGATCATCGTGCCGTGGCAGCGCGCGCCGCACGTGCCTTCGCCGGTGTGTGCGTCGACTCGCTGCCGCAGCGTCTGCGGCACACCAGCGACCGCCTCGGGAAGCGCCGGGAACTCTATCGGTGGAGCGGGCAGGCTCGAGCAGAGTACGCGCCGATTGAGCTGCACACCGCGGTGGATTGGGTCCGACCCCGTCAAAGTGGCCTGCGCCGCGAGGAAGCCAATCTGCGTGAACAGACCCGCGCGCTGCGGGCCGAGCTCGATGCGCTGCCAATCGGCTGGCTCGGCCACACCGTAAACGCGCGCGATTCGCGCGTCAGCGACGGTGAACGAAGCGGTCAGCAGCTCGTCGAGCCCACCGTCGTCTTCGTAGACGACCGCGTCGACGAAGCGCAGCGCTTCTTGCCGCATCGACTCCGGCAGCTCGGGATCGTACTCGGGAAAGAGCGTCGTCGAGCGGGTGATGTCTTTGTATTTGCGTGCGTCGAGCCACTGGAAATGAAAGTTGCCGACCATGTCGCGGGCGCGCGGATCGTCGATCATGCGCTCGGCTTGGACGCGCACACCGGCCGAAGTGCGCAGCGAGTCTGCGGCCGCCGCGGCGAGCAGAGCGTCATCCGGGATGCTGTTCCACAGCGCGAACGAGAGCCGTGATGCGACCTCGTACGAGCTGAGCTGCACTGCATCTCCTGCGGCGGGCGCCATCTCCGGCCGGTAGAGAAAGTGTGGCGACTGCAGCGTTGTCTCGATGATCAGCCGCGCGCCGCCGGTGAACGGGTCGAGCGTCGGGTGAAGCTCTGCCGCGCGCGCCGCGAGCGCGGTGAGACGCGTGGTCTCCGCGCCCGTCAGCGGGCGTCGATAAGCGCGCAAGCTGAACTCGCGGACGAACGTGCTCAGCCGCTCGCTCGGCGTGCCGGTGGGCGGTGATAGACGATCGAGCGCGATCGGATCCGCGGTCACTTCGTCCGCAAGCTGTTCGGCCGCGCGCTGGTAGTCGCTCCAAAGCGCGCTGTTGACCGAGAGGCCGGCCGTGTCGTTGTCGAAGAGCCCGGAGACCAAATCGGGAATGAACGTCCCAGAGAGGCCGCTCGGCGCCTCGAGTTGCAGCAGATCGCGCGTCGCGTTTTCCCACTGGGTGTGGCTGAGGCGAGGCACGCGCGATGTCGGCGAGGTCAGCTCGGCGCAGCCGTCGGTGCACCGCACCGCACCGCGCGGTCCGGCGGGCCCTTCATCGAGCTGACCGCGACACCCGCTCGCGAGGGCGAGCAAACAGCCGAGTGTGATCAGGATAGTTCTCGTCACGGTCCCTCCATACTTCTACCAGCGCCTCAGGATACACAAGCTCGCCATTGGAATCTCTCTTCGATCGCAGCGGTGAAATACGCGCTACTCGCGTGCCGCACCCGCGTCGATCCACGCGCGAATCGGCACCAGAACCTCCTCCGGAAGATACGGCCCACCGAGCGGCATTCGTACCCCGCACACCGGTGAATCCCCGAGCTTCGCGAGGAAGAACGAGCCGGCGGCGTCACCAGCGACGATGTGCGTCAGGCCGCGATTCTTGCAGAAAGCGCCGATTGAGGTGACGCCGACGAGCTGGTCGTAGGCGACGTCGGCGGTCGACAGATCGATCTGGCTCTCGACGCGATAGTCGCGTGGACCGGCCGCATGGCAGCCCACGCAGAGCGGCACGAGGACACCCGCGTAGATCGACGGCCAGCTCGGATCCGGGACGTCGACTACGCGTGGCGTCGTGTAAACGCAGTCGCCGCTGAGCCCATCGCCGCAATAGTCGCCCTGCGCGCGCGGTGGTCGGATGTCTTCTGCGCGCTCGACCACCGGTGTCCGGCAAGCGAGCCAGTTGCGCAGGATCTCTCGTCCATCGGGCGTGTCGATGCCTGGAAGCGGCGTGCCATCGTCGCGCACGAAGCTCGGTGCTTGGTCGCGCACGGCTTTGGCTTGCTCACGCGGCGGCATCGTCCCATCGAGCACCGATTCGTAGATCCCATGGCGCCGATCGTAGACCGTATTGCGTCCAAGCCGCAGCCGGCCGAGCTGCGCCGGATCACAGCCCGCTGCGCCGGTGCGCTCGTCGCACGCGATGCCGATATCGAAGTCGAAGCCGCCCGGCACGCCATTTCGCGGCGCGCCATCGGCGACGCTAGAGTGACACTCACCGCTGCCACAGCTGCTGGCGATCAGCGCCTGACCCTCGAACATGGGCTGGCCGACGATACCCGTGCTGTCGCGCGCGTCGGGGTCGCCCGCTTTGGGCTCGGAGACGAAAGCCGCACGCCGCGCGCGCATCGAGTCGCATGCGCCGAGATCCGGCGCGCACGCCGCCGCCTGGCAAGCCAAGACGCCGAGTGAAAGCGCGGCCGCGACCTCACGAGTGAAATGGCGCACGACTCCCTGTTACAGGACAGCGGCGTGCGACTGCAACCCTTCATGTGCCGTCATGTAGGCGTGTTGCGCACTGAACTCCGCAGCGCGCTGCGCCCGCAACTCAGTCGGCCGAGTCGATCAGTCGCCCTGCGGCGCCGACTCGACTGCCTGCATCGCGCGCGCATGCGAGCGGCGCACGACGGTGGGCGCGTCATCCGAGAACTCGTAGGCGCTCGGCGCGGCGCCAGGCGCGCTCGGCGCTGTGCTCGCCAGCGACGGCAGCGCACCGGAGAGCGTGCTCATGCGCTCGGCTTCCGCTGCGAGATATTGGTCGTTGGTCGCAGCGGCACGCTGCCGCGCTTCGGCGACGGCGCTGTCGAGCGCGGTGCGCGCTGCGTCGAGCTCACCGCCACGCGCGAGCGCGATCGCCTGAATCTGCGTGGCCGCGGCCTGCATGCGCGCGGCGTCGCGCTCGACCTCTTCGTTGCGGCCGGTGGTGATCTCAGTCTCGCTCGCGGTCGACTTCGCGCCGAGGAACACGCGGCGCTCGAGGCGGCCGGCGCCAGCGACGGCGTCGTCGAAGGTCATGACGGCGTCGACGAGCTCGACGTTCGCGCCAGCGCGGCGGCCATCGGCGTTGAGGCGCACCAGCAGGTCACGCGTGTCGCCCTCGCTCACATCGCCGATCGAGACGCTGACGCTGCCGTTGTTCTGCGACACGACCTGCCCGACGACGCTCTCGATGCGCACGCCCGGGCCCGGCGTGAGCGTCACGACGGCGTTGCGACCAACGATGCGCTGCAGGCGCAGCACCTCGTCGCGGAACACCGCGGCGACCGTCGCGCTGTTCTCGATGTAGTGGAAGTGCCCGCCCGAGAGCTGCGCGATCTGACCCATGATGGTCTCGTCGTAGTCGACGCCGAGCCCGAGCGAGGTGATCGCGATGTGGCGCTCGCCCGCGGCCTGCGCGAGCGCGGCGATCGGCGCGGCGTCATTCGGCACGCCGTCACCGAGCAGCACGAGGCGATTCACGCCGCCCTCTTGGTAGTTGCGCAGCAGCTCTTCGAGGCCGACGCGCAGGCCATTGGCCATGTCGGTGGTGCCGCTCGAGGCCATGGCGCCAATCTTCGTACGCGCATCGGCGCGCGTCTCGTCGTCGAGCACGACGCTCGGCACCATCAGCTCGGTGCGCGAGTGGAACACCACGACCGCGAGCCGGTCGCCATCGGCGAGCTGCTCGAGCAGCGCGAGGCTGGCGGTGCGCGCATCGGCGATCGCGCGGCCGTCCATCGAGCCAGAAGTATCGACGACCAGCGCGAGGTTGATCGCCGGACGCGCGAGGTTGGCGAGCGAGCGCGTGCCGATGCGCAGCCGCGTGAGCACCGTGCTCGGCTGCCCAGCGGTGACGAAGCGATTGCCGAGCGCGCCCTCCATCACGATGGCGCCCGGGTCCGCGACCTCCGCCGCGACGTCCGTCCCGCCACACGCGCAGAGCGCGAGGACACACACCATCACCGCCGCCGAAACCATTCCCCCAAGTGCAGATCCCATGTCGCGATGCCTCCCGTTGCGTTCCGTGGGGGCATCGGACGAGCGGCCGCGGCGATCGGTCTAGCGGCGATCGGTCTAGCGGCGATCGGTCTAGCGGCGATCGGTCTAGCGGCGATCGGCGGGCGACGCATCACCCGACGGAAAAAAGAAAGGCGGAGTGCCGCTGTGGGCACACCGCCTTTCAGGCCCCTTACCGGGAGGGCCCTGCCGCCATAGCTCGAAGGATCGAGATCACCTCGAGCGGCGCGGCATCAGCTGAGGCAGACCTCCGTCGAGAAGCCGTTGGTACTGTGCATTTGGTTCATGCCTCCCCCGGCAGTAGCCGGCGCCCTGGGGTTTCCGGTCGAAAAGTCGGCCGGTCTCTCAGCAGGGCGTTTCTTGATGGCGTCGACGTCCGTTTTCGAGAGCACCATGCCCTCGCGAGCGAGCGTAAACGACAATCGGCGTGACCGAGTCCACGTCGCCGCAGTAGCCTGACCAGCAGGCACCGTGGAAGCGTGGGTCTTCGGAGAATTCCGGAGCGCGAGGCTCATCGGTCACGTGTTGATGTCCTTCGTCATGGATAGACGCCGAACACGCCCATCATAATCCGCTGCCCCCTGCGCACCAACGAATTTCTTGCGACGGGGCGGTGAAATATCTGTGCGGTGGAAAGAACGTCCGCGGCGACTGCGTGTTCGGCAGTGCTCTCGCTGACTGCGTTGCTTGCTTTCGCGCGGGTCTGTACGGTCGCGTGATGCTGCAACGTCATGGCTGGCTGGTGTTCGCGTTCCTCGTCGCGTTTGGTGGCTGCGATTGCAGCGATGAGACGATGGCGGGAACGTGCTCGGTGAGCAGCGACTGTCGCGCCGGGCAGGTGTGCGTCGATACGCGCTGCACGACGCGCGGCGCAGGCGACGCGGGCGACGATGCTGCGCTCAGCTGCGACGATGGGCGGCTCGGCTGCGGTGCCGCGCTCCTCTGCTGCGCGCCGACCGAAGCATGCGGCGCTGGCGTGTGCCTGCCGGACTGCGGCGGGGTCGCGCTCTGTGGCGGCGCGTGCTGCGACACGGCGCAGGAGTGCCTGACGAATCGCTGCGTGGCGCAGTGCGCCGATGAAGCGCAGCGCTGCGGCGCCGCCGACGAGCTCTGCTGCGCGACCGGCGAGGCGTGCCTCGGCAACGCGTGCATCGTGCTCGGCAGCGCGTGTACCGTCACCGAAGAGTGCCCGCTCGACGCGCTGTGTGATCCGGTGCTCGGACGCTGCGTGCCGCGCACCGCCGTCGAAGTGTGCGAGTACCGCCCACCCGTCGGCATGTTCAGGCCGGTGGTCGGCTGTCGCTGGCAGCCGATTGCGGGCGATCGCCGCATGTCCGACGACGTCGTCATGGCGCCCGCCGTCGCGAATCTCACCGATGACAACGGCGACGGCGCGACCAACACGCTCGACGTCCCGGACATCGTCTTCGTCAGCTTCGATCGGCCGACCGACGGCTGCTGCACGCCGCGCGGCACGCTGCGCATCGTCGACGGCCGCTGCGCCGACGACGGCTCGATGCGCACCATCGCGACGATCACGACGCCGTTCTTCGACAACTCCACCGGCATCGCCATCGGCAACCTGCACCCCGACACGATGGCCGCCGAGCGCGCGCCGGAGATCGTCGGCACGCTGCAAAATGGCGGCACGATCGCGCTGCGCCGCACCGCCGCCGACGGCTCCACTTGGGAAACCCTCTGGCAGAACACCGCGCATCTCGCGGCCGGCCGCTACAACGGCTCAGGCGCAGCTCCGGCGATCGCCGACGTCGATGGCGACGGACAGCCCGAGGTCATCGTCGGCAACGTCGTGCTCAATGGCCTCGACGGCATGCTGCTGTGGGACGGCAACGTCACCGTTCGCGCGGGCGCGGGCGTCGGCAACAATGCGTTCCTCGGGCCGACCTCGACGATCGCCGATCTCGATCTCGACGGCGCACCCGAAGTCATCGCCGGCAACACCGTCTACGACGCGGCCACCGGCGCCGAGCGCTGGACCTACGCGTATGTCGGCGATGGCTCCGCGTGTGGCGGCGGTGTCGCTTGCGACGGCTACAACGGCATTGGCAACCTCGACGCGGACCCGGAAGCAGAGGTCGTGATCGTGCGGCGTGGTGAGGTGTTCGTGCTCGAGCACACTGGCGTGCTGAAGACGCGCATCACGATCCCGCGCGTCGCCTGCGCCAACAACGAAGGTGGCCCGCCGACGGTCGCGGACTTCGACGGCGATGGCCGCGCCGAGATCGGCGTCGCGAGCGCCGACTATTACGTCGTCTTCGATCTCGACTGCACCTTGCCGCTGCCGGCCGGCTGCGCGGCCCAAAACGTGCGCTGGCAAGTGCGCAACACCGACTGTTCCTCTCGCTCCACCGGCTCGAGCGTCTTCGACTTCGACGGCGATGGTCGCGCCGAGGTCGTCTATGCCGACGAGACCAACTTCCGCATCTTCGACGGCAGCAATGGCACCATCTTGTTCGACGATCCGACCCATCGCAGCAACACCCGCCTCGAGATGCCGATCGTCGTCGACGTCGACAACGACGGCAAGAGCGAGGTCCTCGTCGCCGAGGCGCCAGGCGACGACTCCCCCGATGGACTCGTGGTGTGGACCGACGCCGGCAACAACTGGGTGCGCACCCGCCGCATCTGGAATCAGCACACCTATCACGTCACCAACGTCACCGAAGATGGCCAAATCCCGCGCATCGAAGAGCGCAATTGGAGCAACCCGCGGCTCAACAATTTCCGCCAGAACGTGCAGCCCGGCGGCCTCTTCGACGCGCCCGATCTCTACGTCGCCAGCGTCGAGCTCGCCGAGTGTGACGCCCTCGCCGCGCGCCTCGACATCGCCGTCACCGTCGGCAATCGCGGCGCCCTCGCTGTCGCCGCCGGCGTCCCCGTCGTCCTCCGCGCGACGCCAATGGGCGGCACCGCCCAGCTCGTCGGAGTCATGCGCACCTCCACGTTCCTCCTGCCCGGCCGCACCGAGCGACTCGTGTTCTCGTGGACGCCACCCGGCGGATTCACCTTCACCGACTTCACCGCCACTGCCACCGTCGACGACGACGGCATGGGCGGCGCGACCTACAACGAGTGCAACGAAGCCAACAACGACGGCACCAGCGCCACGCTGATGTCTTGTACGTTTGGCTGAGCGCGGCGGCGGCGCGTCGGGTCGAGCAGCGTGAGCAGTGTGAAGAGCGCGGGATTGCCGACCAGCGCGCGTCTGCCCGCACCGAGGGCGGACTCGGCGGCGATGCGATTGCTCAGCCCGTCCGCGCTCACGGAAGCCCGCGTCACGCGCGGCGTGCGACCACGTCGCGCAGCGGCGCGAGGAGACGCTCTGTGATCGTGGCGCCGTCTTCGAACGACTCGAGGTCCACGGTGCTGACCGTGAGTCGTAGCCCTGCGCTCTCGCGATGCGCTATCGCGGTCGGCGGCTGCAAGACCTCGAGGGCCGGCACGCTGAACTCGGCCGCGAAGATCTGATGCCAATACAGCTTCCACGTCGCTGCGGGCAACGGCGCGACAGTCTCGACGACGAGACAGCGCAGCAGGCTGCGGCTCTTCTCCGGCTCACCGAGCTCAGTGAGCGGGTCGAGCTCCGGCAGGCCGACGCGGCCGAGGATCTTTGCTTCAAAGGCGCTGTCCGCGACGTGGTCCACGAGCACGCGGATCGCACCAACGGTATTCTGCTCACCGCGCTCCCACGAATAGCGACAGATGTAGTTGGGCACGTTGTCCCACGCCCAGCTATCTGCCGACCAGCTCTTCGATGGGAATGCACGGTATAGCGGCGACCAGCCGTGTGGCTTGACCCGCTCGAACCCACCCTCTCGCACGCTCTCGTCAATCTGGGTAATCGTGTCGAGCACGCGGCGCTCATAGGCGACGACGTAGCGGTAGGCGCGGCGAATCGTGGCTAGGTCGCTCATCTCGTCCTCCAAAGGCACAAGGCGCCGTCGACGTTGGGCAGCGCGAGCGCGCGCAGCTGATCGAACGTGCGATCCCGCGCGGTACGGAGACGCGTTCGCCTAGGGAATCGAAGTGCTGTCGTCGCGTCGAGAGGTGGCAGCGCCGGTAACGGGAACGTGCGCATCGCTCGTGGGCGGTGGAATCCTCTGTCGCTGAGATCGTCGATCAGGTCCTCCACGATTGCGCGTTGGTGCGAGGGAGTGCCATCGCGGACCTGTTTCGTGAGCAGCACATCCGCCTGCGCTGCAGCCACGTGCCAGCTCGTCCAGAAGACGTCCGACTGACGCGCCTCGTGCATCTCGCCCAGGTGCGCGCGCGCCTGCTCGAGTGCACCGACGTCCTTTTGGCGTCCCTTCGTGATGAAGACGACCGGCCGATGCACGGGGAGTGCAACGTCAATGCACTCATCCTCGAACTCGCCGTCCAAGAAAGTCAGGCCGTAGTGCGCTATCTGGGGGCGGCCGTCGATGAAGTGCTGATCAGCGTCGAGCTTCACCTCGACGAGGACAGCCAGCTCCGCCTTCTCCGGTGATGAGCCAAGCACGACGATGAGATCGGGCTCACGCCCGGCGAGCGTCGGCCAGAATGCACACCACACCACGGTGAGGGACGACCACGCGATCCCGCACGATTCGGCCCACGCCGCGAGGCGCAGCCCTTCAGCATTCTCCGCACTCGCGAGCAGAGGCCCGAGCGCGGCCTGGAGCGGCAGATACCGATACGCGCCGAAGACGTCGGCGGTGAGCAGATCCTCGCGTCGCCGCCACGCGTGTGCGTCGTCAGCGGCGAGGTGCAGCTTCCCGTGGCGGCTCGCGATGCTCATGTGCTTGAGACTACATCGAACAGGGCCAACGAGTGTGTGCAGCCGTATCCCCCGACGCGGGCGCGGTCGGCGTCGGTCTGGAGTCTGCCGATCATCCAGCTCGGCGCGATCGTCAAGCGCCTCGGCCCGCGCTGGTTCGTGGTGCGGAGCGCGAAGAGCGACCAACCGAGTCTGCTCAACCCGCGCTGGGCGATGTCGTATTTGCGCGGCCCGATGACGCAGAGCGAGATTCG
>Ga0163144_10018313_pt1 | contig 14181 bp, 13 predicted proteins | sample OliLak19BULKMAT1_FD_123175 | JGI IMG/M metagenome (GOLD analysis project Ga0163144, IMG submission 123175) | Freshwater microbial mat bacterial communities from Lake Vanda, McMurdo Dry Valleys, Antarctica - Oligotrophic Lake LV.19.BULKMAT1 | ecosystem: Environmental > Aquatic > Freshwater >... | reverse complement strand
TTGCAGCTCCCTGGCAGCGTTGCTCCTCCTAGCAGGGTGAAGCCTGCTTCGTCGTCGCGCCTTGCCAGAAAGCTGCAAAAACGCACACTCACACCCGTCCAACTGAGGATTCTAGGATTAACGAAATTCGCCGCCTGCTATGACATCCATTGAACGACACGGCACGTAAGAACGCTGTCGGTGAGATGACAATTTCCAAAATGTCAGGCTGTTTTGGGAGGCAAGGCAAGCAAGCCGCGTAAGTGTGAAATATCTCACATTGTAGGTCACGTGTTGTTGCAACTCGCCGTGAAGTTCGCGGTCAACCAACCGTATGCTTGCCTCGTTACCGGGATGTACTAAACGTTATCAGGAGACCTTTATGAAAACTGTTTTGACTATTGCTGTACTTTCTACGCTGGGTTTGTCTGCCGGGCTTACGTCGGCCGCGCCGCACAGCGATGTCGCCACCGTAATTTCCGCCACCCCTTTGCTTGAGCGCGTCAATGTACCGCGACGCGAGTGTTACAACGAGCAGATCACCTCATACGACCAGCGCCGTTTCGTTCGTCCCGCTCAGCAAGAATATATTACTGAGTCCCGTCCCAATTCTGGCGGTGGAGCACTGTTGGGTGCAATCGTCGGCGGCGTCATCGGCCATCAATTCGGTAACAGCTCCGGCGGACGTGATCGCGGTACCGCTGCAGGCGCGGTCATTGGCGGCCTCATTGGTAATAACGTAGAGCGCACCAACAATGACGGCTACGACAGCGGTTATCGTCGTGCCAGCGCATACGAGGTTGAGAGAGTGCCTGTCACCCGCGATGTGCAGCGCTGCAACGATGTGTCGGAGTATCGCGATGAAATCCGCGGCTACGACGTGCGTTACAACTACAACGGTCGCGAATACAGCACGCGCATGTCATACGATCCGGGTCCAACGATACCGATCAATGTGGATGTACGGCCTAGCTATCGTCCGCCGAACCGCTATTGATCGAAAACAGCTATTGCAAAAAGAGGGCGTTGTACGTGAGTGCAGCGCCCTTTACTTTTCCCTTCGCCACTGCATACATAAAGGCAAAAGTCCGACGCTGGTAACTGCGTCAGCATGGGAAATCCGTTCGCTCATTCCTCAAATGCGAACAACACGGCATCTGCCGGCACAAGGTCATTTTCCTTGAACGCCACCCGCTCAACGATGCCGTCTTTCGGACTGACGATGGTGTGCTCCATCTTCATTGCTTCCATGATGATGAGCGCCTGACCTTTTTTCACGCTGTCCCCCACCTTTGCCATCACCTTGACCACGCGGCCCGGCATCATCGCCGTGAGTCGGCCAGCGTTCGCATCTGACTCACCTTCGAAAAGGAAGGGGTCGACCAGTCGAAGCGTATGACGGGTATCTGCAAACAGGATGGAAATGTCATTGCCGTAGGCCAGTACCAGCGCAGATTCGGCATGGCCGTTGGCGGTGAACGAAACGACAGAGCCGTTCTGAGTCGATGCGGCAACGACATATTCGCGCTCGGCGATGCGCACATGCCGCGTCGTGCCTACGGTTTCGATATCGACAGTAACAATTTCTTCATCGTTAACGGTATGAAACTCCAGCGCGCGATGCGCACCGCGATTGAGCCACCAGCCGATTTTGCGGTCCCACGCGTCGTTGCCATTTGTACTGACTTCGCGGGACAGCAAGTCAAGCGACGCAGCAATCAGCGCGCGATCCGGCAAATGCGACTCGTCGGCAAACAGGCTGGCGCGGTGCGTTGGAATGAATGAAGTATCTGTTTTACCCGCGAGAAATGCGGGGTGTTTCACCAACTGCTGCAGAAACGCCAGATTGGTTTTGACGCCCAGCACATCGGTTTGTGCGATCGCGTCTTGCATGCGGCGCGTCGCCTCGGCGCGGTCTTCGCCCCAGGTAATCAGTTTCGCGATCATCGGGTCGTAATACACGCTGATTTCGTCGCCGGACACGACACCGGTGTCGAGCCGCACATCGTCATCGGCAACAATCGTTGGCGTCGCAAACACGTGCATCTTGCCGGTCTCGGGCAGGAAGTCGTTGGCCGGATTTTCGGCACAGATGCGCACTTCGATGGCATGACCGCCGGTAATGATTTCAGTTTGCCTCAATGGCAACGGTTCGCCCGCAGCCACGCGTAGCTGCCATTCAACCAGATCCTCGCCGGTGATCATTTCAGTGATCGGGTGCTCCACCTGCAGACGGGTATTCATTTCCATGAAAAAGAACTGGCGATCTTCACCGACGATGAATTCAATCGTGCCGGCACCACGATAGGCAATTGCGCGCGCAGCCGCGACAGCCGCCTCGCCCATTTTCTCGCGTAGTTCGTCCTCGATGGAATCGATGAACGGCGAGGGCGTTTCTTCCAACACTTTTTGGTGGCGCCGCTGGATCGAGCATTCGCGTTCGAACAAATGTACGTAATTGCCGTGCGTATCGCCGAACACCTGAAACTCGATATGGTGCGGGCTGAGTACGTAGCGTTCGATCAGCACATCATCATTGCCGAACGCGTTTTTGGCTTCGCGGCGCGCGGCCTCCAACTGTGCGGTAAAGTCCTCCGCTTTCTCAACCAGCCGCATGCCCTTGCCGCCACCGCCCGCCACCGCCTTGATCAATTGCGGATAGCCGACGCGCTGCGATTCCTCGGCCAGAAATGCCACGTTTTGGTTGTCCCCATGGTAGCCCGGCACCACTGGCACCCCGGCTTTTTCCATCAGCGCCTTGGCCGCACTCTTTGAGCCCATTTTTTCGATGGCTTCCGGCGTGGGGCCGATAAAGGCGATGCCAGCCATTTCACAATGGCGGGCGAAGTGTTCGTTTTCCGACAAGAAACCATAGCCGGGATGAACGGCTTGCGCCCCAGAGCGCTTTGCCACCTCAAGAATCACATCGGCCTTGAGATAAGAGTCAACCGGCCGCGGCCCGCCGATATGAAAGGCTTCGTCCGCCTGCTTGACATGCTGGGCATGCTGGTCGGCGTCCGAGTAGACGGCGACGGTGCGAATACCCATGCGTTTACAGGTGCGGATAACGCGGCAGGCGATTTCGCCGCGATTAGCTATCAGTATCTTGTTGAACATCATTTACCCTAGACGGCGAACAACAATTGGTAGGCCAGCATCAGCCAGATGCAAAGCAGAATCAGGCAACTGGTCAGAAATGCGTAGAAACGGTTCATGACCACATTGCTGGTGCAGTGTATATAGCTGTGCACGTAGCGCGCGAGCACGAAGCTCCAGGCCAGAATCACATGCGGCATGCAAATGAGGCCGGCGGCATAAACGGTGAGCGTGGAGACGTAAAACATAACCGGTAACTCGAACAAATTGCGGAAATTATCCGGTGCGCGAGAGTCAGGCATCACTGCGGTCATCTGCGCGGAAGTTGCCGTTTTCTGTGGATGTACGCGATTTTGTTTATAGAACGCGATGCGGCGGCGAAACATGGTGCCTGCCACCAGACAGACCAGCAGGAACATCGCCAGCAGGGGATACAGCATCAATTTCGCTTCCATTCAGCTCTCCTCAGCCCAGCGGGCTTTACGTTTTTCAAGAAAAGCAGAAACGCCTTCCTTGCCCTCGGCGCTGGCGCGTACACGGGCGATGCGCTTTGCTGTATCAGCAATGACGGCGCTGTCGATGGGCCGGTTGCTTATGGCCGAAATAAGTGACTTGGCCTCAAAATGCGCGGATGGTCCACCCTGCATCAAGGCATCGCAAATATCGTTGATTTTTTCGTCCATGCTGTCATCGCTCGCCGCGATTTCGTGCAACAGCCCGAGACGAAATCCTTCTGCCGCGTCGAAGCGCTCGGCGGTAAGGAAATATCGGTGTGCTGCTCGTTCACCAATCGCGGCAATGACATAAGGCGAAATCACGGCGGGAATCAGACCCAGCTTTACTTCAGAAAGTGAAAACGCGGCGTTGTGCGTTCCTACTGCGATGTCGCAGCAAGCCACCAGGCCCACACCGCCGCCATAGGCAGCACCCTGCACGCGCGCAATCGTTGGCTTCGACAGACCGTGCAGAGTGCGCATAAGCTCGCCCAGCGCCATGGCATCGCGGAAGTTCTCTTCTTCCGAATATGTGGACATGCGCTTCATCCAGTTCAGATCCGCACCTGCGGAAAAGGATTTGCCGGTGGCGGAAAGAATCACCATCCGCACATGTTCGTTTGTATCAAGAGAACGAAGTGCGGCGGTCAAATCCGCGATCAACACATCGTCGAACGCATTGTGTTTTTCAGGATTGTTAAGCGTAACAATTCCCAAGGGGCCATCGATTTCGAGAAGAACGTAGCTCATCGACATTCCCCCCTTTGCAAAAGGGTGGGTGGAGCGGGGGTTTCGAGCGGCATGCCGCTCGCCCGCGGAACGGTGTCCCGATGCAGCGGGACGCGCGGCCTGCAAGGCAGGGGGGATTGTCGGTCGCGAACATATTGATGAATCATTTCTAGCACGCCGTCCGTTTCATTCAAAACCTGTAAGTTGTCGAAGCGCATAACAGTCAGTCCAAGTGATTTCAGGTACGCAGTACGGGCAGAGTCGTATTGGATTGCATCTTGTTTTTGATGTTGGCTGCCATCGACTTCTACCACCAGTTCGACTCCCGGCGCATGGAAATCCACGATGTATTCGCCGAGAGGACGCTGGCGATAGAACTGGATGCCAAGCAATTCTTTACGGCGCAACTGATACCAGAGTTTTTGCTCGGCATCGGTCATGTTTGAACGAAGCTGACGCGCTTTTGCTTTGAGGTCGGCACGGTAATTTAACACCGACAATCCCCCTCTATCCCCCTTTTGCAAAGGGGGAAGTACGCCATTGCGACACGCGCATAAGTAGAAAGCCTCCCTTTGCAAAAGGGGGGTGGGGGGGATTGTCGTTGGGCAAAAAGCGGCATCGCTCAGTTACATCCGAAACACGCCATATTCCGTCTTCTCCGTCGGCGCATTCATCGCCGCCGACAGCCCAAGACCCAACACCATGCGCGTATCTTTCGGGTCGATTACGCCGTCATCCCACAGGCGCGCCGTGGCGTAGTACGGATTGCCCTGATCCTCATATTGCTTACGAATCGGCGACTTGAACGCTTCCTCTTCCTCGGCCGTCCATTTGCCGCCCTTCAATTCGATACCGTCGCGTTTCACTGTCGCCAATACCGACGCTGCCTGTTCGCCGCCCATCACCGAGATGCGCGCGTTCGGCCACATCCACAGGAAGCGCGGATTGAACGCCCGGCCGCACATACCGTAATTGCCAGCGCCAAAACTGCCGCCAATGACCACGGTGAATTTCGGTACCTTTGCACATGAGACGGCGGTGACCATCTTCGCGCCGTCTTTGGCGATGCCGCCGGTCTCATACTTTTTGCCGACCATGAAGCCGGTGATGTTCTGCAGGAAGATGAGCGGGATACCGCGCTGATTGCAGAGCTCAATGAAGTGCGCACCCTTAAGGGCGGATTCGGAAAAGAGGATGCCGTTGTTGGCGATGATGCCGACGGGGAATCCCCAAATGTGTGCAAAGCCGCAGACCAGCGTCGTGCCGTAAAGCGCTTTGAATTCATGCAGTTCGGAATCATCGACGATGCGTGCGATGACTTCGCGGATATCGAACGGCTGGCGCGTATCTTTGGGAATTACGCCATAGAGTTCTTCGGCTGCATAACGTGGCTCGATAACGGCCTGCATAACGACGGGGACATCTTTCTTGCGATTCAAATGACGCACGATTTCGCGCGCGATGCCTAGTGCGTGCTTGTCGTTCTCGGCCAGATGATCAGTCACGCCGGAGGTCCGACTGTGGACGTCACCGCCACCCAGCTCTTCGGCGGTGACGACTTCGCCCGTTGCCGCCTTCACCAACGGTGGGCCGCCCAGGAAAATCGTGCCCTGATTCTTGACGATGATCGATTCATCGCACATTGCCGGTACATACGCGCCGCCTGCCGTGCAAGAGCCCATCACACACGCAATCTGCGGGATGCCTTTGGCGCTCAGATTAGCCTGGTTGTAAAAGATGCGGCCGAAGTGTTCCTTGTCGGGAAAAACTTCATCCTGCAGAGGCAAAAACGCACCGCCAGAATCGACCAGATAAACGCAGGGCAGGTTGTTTTGCAACGCCACTTCCTGCGCGCGCAGATGTTTTTTCACCGTCATCGGGTAATAGGTGCCGCCCTTGACGGTGGCGTCGTTGGCGACAATCACGCACTCCAGCCCCTCAATGCGGCCAATGCCGGTGATCACGCCCGCAGCAGGTGCGTCTTGGCCGTCCTTGCCGTACATGCCCCAAGCTGCAAGTGGCGAAAACTCAAGGAACGGAGAACCTGGGTCGAGAAGCGCCTTTACCCGATCACGTGGCAACAGCTTGCCGCGTGCAACGTGCTTGGCATTGGCATCTTTGCCGCCGCCTTCAGCGACCTTCGCCGTATGTGCATATAACTCTGCAACGACACCACGCATTTGCTCTGCATTGGCGGCGAAAGCGGGGGACGAGGTATCGAGCTTGGATCGGATACTAGGCATTATTTTTTCTTCGCGACGAGGCTACCACTGGGTTGATGAAACGCAAGCTGGGTGATGACGCCGTCGACGCCCAGAAACTCGATGGTGACGCCATTGAGATCCTTGACACTAAATCGTGTCCCCGCAATGCCGATGAGTTCGCGCAGCGGCCGGCCGGCACTGGCAAGGGTGAGAACATTGTCTTCGCGCACACTGACGACGACCATGTTGGCCGGTGCCTCGTAACTGCCGACGAATTGCCTAAGATAGGCGGCATCTTTGAATCGTTTGTCGACCAACTTCTTGAACACGATGGGCTTGACCGCAGGTTCCATCAGCACGGCGACACCCGAAATATCGCCGTTGATATCGGTCTGAAAGTCCACTTTCTTGCTTCTAAATTCGTTTAGTGGGTTGTCCGGCGTTGCAAAGACTTCGTAGTGAAAATGTGGCAGGCGCGAGCTAATGCCGTTGTATGTGATATTCAACGCCTCGCCTTCAGGATCGATTTTGACGATGCCGTAGCCCGGATGCTCGTATTCGCCTATGTAGTCGGCGATTGCATGGGCGGGCTTGGTGCCAATCTTGCGCGGGCTTATATTTTGTGTTTTGGCGCTGTCAATACTCGCCTTGGTCTTGTCGCGCAAATCCCGCAAGCGCGCGCTCCAGTCGACCGGCTGCAATTTGAGCAGTCGATCATAAATCGCGTAGGTAATCACATCGCCCATGCCAGAGTCGCTGCCGTTGATTGCGACATATACACCTATGTTGTGCTGCGGCATGAACGAGAGCAGCGAACTCAGGCCCGGCAGATCGCCGTCGTGGTGGACGAGTCGCTCGCCTCGGTACGTGGTCAGGAGATATCCCATTCCATAGGATGTCGCGCCGATCTCCTTGAATCGCCGCGCGTCGGGGATCACTATTTGTGGATTGGTCATCTCGACCAGGTCGGACGCAGCGATGATGGTCTTATCGCCAAACATGCCTTTGCCGGTCAGCATCAACAGATAGTTGGCCATATCCTTGGCGCTGGCGTTGATCGAGCCGGCCGGCCCGACATTCTCAGCCTCTGAATACACCGCCGCGCTCGGTTTGTATTCGTCGTCAAAGTTGTATCCCACGCCCACATTTGGTGTCGCTGCCATATCGCCAATACGGAAGCTGGCAGTCCTCATCTCCAATGGGTCGAAAATCTCTTTTTGTACAAGTCGTTCCCAACTGCCACCGGCGATGCGACCACCGAGATAACCGGCGGTCATGTACATAAGGTTGTTGTACTGAAATCGGGCACGTGGCTCGGCGGAAAGCTCAAAATAGCGTAGGCGCTGGAACAATTGATCACGACTTGCCGAACTGCGGAACCATGCGTAATCGTGACGTGGCATTCCCGTGCGGTGCGTCACCATATCGCGCATCGTCAGCGTGGCGGTGGCGTAATCGCTGTACACACGAAAGTCGGGTGCGTAATCGCGTACCGGTTTATCCCAGGCAAGCTTGCCGTCGCGCACCAGTGCTGCCAGTGCGGCCACGGTGATGTTCTTGGTGACCGAAGCGATGGGCTGAACAGTATCGGCGCGCATCGGCAGGTTCTTTTCCAGGTCACGTTTACCGTAGCCTTCAAGCAGGATAATCTTGCCGTCCTTGACGACCGCGACCGAAATGCCCGGCATGTACCAGAGCTTTAGTTCCCGTTCGATCTGTTTGCCGATATCGGCAAGCGGGTCAGCGATCTGAGCTGATGCGCTCGCAGCACATAGCGTCATCGCTGCCACCAGCAGTGAACGACTTGTTATGGCTGAGAACGAGTTCATGCTTTGCCCCCTATCAGTTGTTTTGTGAACGGCGCGGCGGAGACTGACGTTAGCCAGCCAGATTGCGCGCAATCAGCATGCGCTGAATTTCGCTGGTGCCTTCGTAGATCTGGGTGATGCGTGCGTCGCGGTAATAGCGTTCAACTGGATAGTCCTCGAGATAACCGTAGCCGCCATGAATCTGGATGGCTTTCGAGCATACCCATTCGGCGAGTTCGGAGGCGAAAAGCTTTGCTTGTGAGGCTTCGGAAAGGCACGGCAACCCTTCGGTGCGCATGCGGGCGGCGTGCAGGATGAGCAGGCGGGCGGCGTTGATGCGCGTATGCATATCCGCCAGCATGTTGGCAATGCTTTGATGCTCGTTGATCTTCTTGCCGAACTGAGTGCGTTCCTGCGCATACGCCAGCGCCGCTTCGAACGCGGCGCGCGCGATGCCGAGTGCCTGTGCGGCGATGCCGATACGGCCGCCTTCAAGGTTGGAGAGGGCAATGGCCAGACCTTTGCCGCGCGGACCCAGCAAATGATCTTCCGGGATCGTGCAATCATCAAAAAGAATGGCGCAGGTGTCGGAGGCGCGGATACCCAGCTTTTTTTCAGGCGGCTGTACATTGAAACCCGGCGTGCTGGTGGGCACGATGAATGCGGACAAACCCTTCTTGCCGAGTTCGGGATCGGTGACCGCAAACACGATGGCGACATGCGCGCGTTTGCCGTTGGTGATGAACTGCTTCGCGCCGTTCAATACCCATTTGCCGTCGACCAGTTTTGCAGTGGTCTTGAGATTGTTCGCTTCGGAACCCGCCTGCGGCTCGGTGAGACAGAAGCAGCCGATCTTTTTGCCTGCAGCCAAGTCAGGTAAATAAGCGCGCTTTTGTACATCGGTCCCCCAGGCCAGGATCGGCCCGCAGCCGACCGAATTGTGCACGCTCATCAGCGTCGAGGTCGAAGCGTCGCCTGCAGCGATTTCTTCGATCGCCATCGCGTAGGCGGTGTAGTCGGAAAACGTGCCGCCCCATTCTTCGGGGACGACCATGCCGAGCAGGCCAAGCTCACCCATCTGGGTGACCACGGCATCGGGAATCCACTTGTCCTTTTCCCATTGCGCGGCGTTGGGCGCGAGCTGCTCGCGGGCAAAATCGCGTGCCATGTCGCGGATCATGCGTTGTTCGTCTGTCAGGAAATCGTTGGTGGCTTTCATCAGCATGGCTCAGCTCCTTTTTGTATCACTGAACCGCAAGGTCAGTAGCCTTCCTTAAGTTTTTCTTCCTGCGTCTTTTCGGCTTTTTCAACCACCGCTTTGGCTTTGTCGAGGGCTTTGACCTGGTCGCCATATACGGGATTCTCCCGTGTGGTCTTCGCGGCTTTGTCGAGTTCTGCCTTTTGCTCTTCTGCGGTTTTGACGGGTTCTTTCTTGCTGCAAGAGACCAGCAATAGCGCTGTGAACAGCGCGACTATCAATCGATTTTTTACCATGCCAGCTCCTGACCTAAGTAATCAAAAAAGCGTCCGTTTGATTCAGGCGTTGCAGCGGCAATCACCTTGCGCATACCGGTGATACTGGTAGCGGGATCGATGTCGGCGTCACTGCCGCCCATGTCGGTTTTGACCCACCCAGGATGCATGCTCATACAAGTCACGCCCTTTGGCCCCCATTCGATGGCAGCGGTCTTCATGACCGAATTCACGGCGGCCTTGCTTGCGCGATAAAGCACAGCAGACACCGATTTTTGCAAGCCGATTGAACCCATGATGCTGGACACAAACACAAATGTCCCGCCGGACTTGGCGAGGCTGGGGGCTACTACCGGAATGGCGCGCAGCGCACCCAATACATTCGTATGCATCACCTGGTCAAACTCGTCCTGACCCGGCGGAACCGCGCCTTGGGTACGCGAGCCCAGCGCCCCGGCATTGTAAATGCAGACATCGATGCCATTGCCTTGCAGTGCCTTGGACAGATTGCCAAAGCCGTTTTCATCCATAACGTCGAGACGCAATGCGGTCGCACCGACGTTAGCCAGCAAGGCATCTTGTTCAGGTGAGCGGCAGGTGCCCAGCGTGAGCCAGCCATCGCGCCGATATTGGCGTACGAATTCCAGACCGAGACCGCGCGAGGCACCGATGATGAGGACTGATTTCATTTAGATGTAGAGTTGAAAGTCAAGCACTGGCGGGGCTCACAGGGCAAAAATGCCTGAAAAAGCTCGCCAGTGCTTGAGTTTTGTTGTTAGATCATCTCGACAGCGATTGCCGTCGCTTCGCCGCCACCGATACAAAGCGAAGCGATACCGCGCTTGCCGCCACGCGCTTTCAACGCGTGCAGCAAGGTCACGATCAAACGCGCACCCGATGCGCCGATGGGGTGGCCCATCGCACACGCACCGCCGTTCACGTTCACCTTGGCGTGCGGCAGATTCAAATCTTTCATCGCCGCCATCGTCACGACAGCAAACGCTTCATTGATTTCGTAGAGGTCCACATTGTCCGGACCCCAGCCGAGTTTCTTGTGCAGCTTGTCGATGGCACCGACGGGTGCGGTCGTGAACCACTCGGGCTCATGCGCGTTCGAGGCGTGGCCGACGATGCGTGCAATCGGCGTGATGCCCTTGGCTTTGGCGTCAGATTCTTTCATCAGGATCAGCGCAGCCGCGCCGTCCGAAATTGACGACGAGCTGGCAGCGGTGACGGTGCCATCCTTATTGAATGCGGGCTTCAGTGAAGGGATTTTCTCCGGCTTGCATTGTCCCGGTGGCTCATCGGTATCGAGCACCACGTCACCTGCTTTTCCCTTTACCGTTACAGCGGCGATCTCAGCCTTGAACGCACCGCTGACGACTGCAGCCTGCGCGCGTTTAACGCTTTCAGCGGCGAATGCATCCTGGTCAGCGCGGGTAAACCCGTACTTTGCAGCGGTGGCGTCAGCGAAAATACCCATCGACTTGCCGTCATAGGCGTTTTCAAGTCCGTCGAATGCCATATGATCGAGCGCCTTGACGTGACCGTAACGGAATCCTTGACGGGCCTTTGGCAACAGGTACGGCGCGTTGGACATACTCTCCATGCCGCCAGCGACCATTACGTTTGCCGAGCCGGCCATGATCGAGTCATAGGCCAGCATCACCGTTTTCATGCCCGAGCCGCACACTTTATTCACCGTCGAACTGGCAGTGGACTGGAGCAGCCCTGCGCCCAAAACCGCTTGCCGTGCCGGCGCCTGACCAAGTGCGGCCGGCAATACGCAGCCGATGAGCGCCTCGGTGATGTCCTCCACTTTCAAGCCGGATTGTTCGACCGCTGCTTTGATGGCGACAGACGCCAACTGCGGCGACGACAACGGCAGGAGTTGCCCATTCATGCTGCCAATGGGGGTGCGTTTTGCGGCGACGATGACGACGGAATCAGACATACGGTTCTCCTTGGTGAGCTAGATGCCGCCTACGAGCAAATCTACTGCGGCAATGAGTTGAAAACGATAGTGCGCGGCCGACGCTGCACGTTGTCCCAATACCGAAGCCGGTATTGCGGCAATTTCCTGCATGAAGACCAAAAAACGTTCGCCGTCGATCTCGATTTCCGGCATGAGACCAGCGATGGGCTTGGATGAAATCTTAGCCGACTTTACCGGTGCGCACAGACGCGTTGCGATGTGTTCTAGATGATCGCTTTGCAGATTCACCAAATAGGGGACAAGCTTTCGTGCCGCCGGGTTTGGATTTCTGTGTATATCGAATTGCGCCAAGTGAAGCCCCTAAAACATGCGGAGACCATCGCTCCACAGTCCATACTTTTCAAAATGTTTGTTGTAATCCTCGATGGCTTCACGATTATCCTCCAGCCACTTGCGCCGCCGCTCCTCTGCGAGACGCGTCTTTAGCGCATCCTCGAGGGTCTGAGACAGATTGACGCCGCATTGACGGGCCTGCGCCAATAAGTCGGCATTGACGGTTACGTTGGTGGCGCGCTTGGGTGCCGAGACGTCATATGCCGCCAAAGTCTGACGTGCCTCAATCGTTGATGGCATGACGTTGGCACCTGTGGTCAAAGCAGTCGATCTGCGGGGGATTGTCTTGGGCATGGCTTGCATCCTCAACATGTTGATGCGCATATTATATGCGCATTACGACGTGACCGGATTACGCACTTTCGCCAAACAACTCGCGCCCAATCAGCATTCGGCGAATTTCGTTGGTTCCCGCGCCGATGTCATAGAGCTTCGCATCGCGCAGCAATCGCCCGGTCGGATATTCGTTAATGTAGCCATTGCCACCGAGCGTCTGTATCGCTTCCAGCGCCACTTTCACCGCGCATTCCGATGCATACAAGATGCACGCCGCCGCATCCTTGCGCGCTGCGCGGCCGCGCCCCTGATCGAGCATCGTCGCCACCCGGTAACTGAACGCGCGTGAACTTTGCAGCGCCACATACATATCTGCAACCTTGCCCTGCATGAGGCCAAAGGTGCCGATAGGTTGGTTGAATTGCTTGCGCTCATGGAGGTAGGGCAGAACCACGTCCATCGCCGCTTGCATGATGCCGATGGGGCCACCGGAAAGCACGGTGCGTTCGGTATCGAGGCCACGCATCAGCACGCGCGAGCCGGCGTTGAATTCGCCGAGCACGTTTTCCTCAGGAATCTCGCAGTCCTCGAATACCAGTTCGCAAGTATCCGAGCCACGCATACCGAGCTTGTCGAGCTTTTGTGCGGTACGAAAACCCTTGAAGCCTTTCTCGACGATGAATGCAGTCATCGCCCGCGAGCCCTGATCCTTGGGTGCGGTGCGCATGTAGACGATGAGCGTATCGGCGTGCGGCCCGTTGGTGATCCACATCTTGTTGCCGTTGGCGATATAGCGATCGCCTTTCTTCTCCGCGCGGCAAGCCATGGAGCCCACCACATCGGAACCCGCACCTGGCTCAGACATCGCTAACGCACCGACATGCTCACCCGAGCATAGCTTGGGCAGGTATTTCTTGCGCTGCGCCTCGTTGCCGTTGAGGTACATATTGTTCACGCAGAGATTCGAATGTGCGCCGTAAGCTAAGCCCACCGATGCCGATGCGCGCGAGACTTCTTCCATCGCTACCGTGTGCGCCAGATAGCCCAAGCCGGTGCCGCCGTATTCTTCGGGAATGGAAATGCCCAGCAGGCCAAGGTCACCTAGCTTTTTCCACATGTCCATCGGAAATTCGTTCTTGTGATCGATTTCGGCTGCGCGCGGTGCCAGCTCGTCGTCACACATGCGCTTCACTGAATCGCGCAGTGCGTCGGTGTCGTCGTTGATATGGGTGTCGAAAATCATGGGGTCTCCGATTGCAGTGGCGGTTAGCAGACTTTAGTGCAGGCTAGACCGCAGGAAAGCAATATTATCGCGCGAAAGCGGTACGGGAGAAGATGATGAGGGAAACTTCGTGGGCGGCGGTAGGGTGGGCAAAGCGAAGTGTGCCCACCGCCAAGGTTCGCGTGGGCACGCTTCGCTTTGCCCACCCTACGCCTGATTATCGATCGTTGTAAGCGTTAACGGCATTTTCTAGGAACGCCCAAGTCCATTCATGTGTCTGCGTTCCCATTGGGGTAACGACGTCAACCGTGAAAGACGCACCATCAACGCTGCGTAAGCCTTTTGCTTTAGTTGGTATTGCGCCTAGGTCATGTTCCGGTACGACTAGTACGCTGATCGGCGTATTTGGTATGGCGCTCTCAATACAAGCTCGATTCCTACTATCTGCTAAGGAAGGTCTGATTAAGTCCACACATAGTGATGTTCGTGCGTTAAAGGTGGATGCGATATTCATGGGGCGTATGAAGCGATGAAGCAGATGACTTTTGGCACGGTGACCGGCTTCGAGAAG
>Ga0163144_10018311_pt1 | contig 14182 bp, 10 predicted proteins | sample OliLak19BULKMAT1_FD_123175 | JGI IMG/M metagenome (GOLD analysis project Ga0163144, IMG submission 123175) | Freshwater microbial mat bacterial communities from Lake Vanda, McMurdo Dry Valleys, Antarctica - Oligotrophic Lake LV.19.BULKMAT1 | ecosystem: Environmental > Aquatic > Freshwater >... | reverse complement strand
CTATAGGCGTCCTGTATCGCCATCATCAAGAGCGATTGACCGTACAGACTCAGGCGGTCTACCGCGCCGCCTTTGACCCCACTGAAATCGTAGATATTACTCAGGCTCGCGCCAATTTGTGAACCCCGCCCCGCCTTCACCAACGCATAGGCCATGAACGCCGAACGGTCTAACTGCCACGCGGCGAGGTCAGAGGTCACGCTCAGGGTGTTGAGCAAGAACGACGCCCCCATGTCATAGACGTTGGCATCTACCGCAAAACCAGCCTCGCGGGCTTGAGTCAGCGCCAGCATCACCCATGCCGTGGTCAGGCCGTCGCTGTTCATCCGTTGATACCAACCCCAGCCGCCGTCCACGCCTTGCAGCGCCGCGATGCGTTGTAGCGCGAGGTTGACTTCAAAGTCATAGGCTGCCAGCGCGTCACCCGATTGGCCGACGGCGGTCAAGACGCGCCGCCCCGCCAGATTCACGGTCAAGAGGCTGGCCGTCGACTCGATACATTGGCAGAGGAACGATTCCCGATACGCACGGATGCCTTCAACCGTGCTGACCGCCAATGACGGTTCGACGCGGACGGTCAAATCGCCTTGCGTGACTTGATAGCGCGTCGGCAGGCTAATCGACTCGACCCGTGTGGCCGCATCGCGCAATAGGCCGCCCGTACCGACGAACTCCTGTACCTCGAATTTATAAACCGGCAGCAGGTGGTCATCGCCCTGACCCACGGCTGGGCGCGTGGCGTCTTGATACTCGCCGCCCGCCACGCTGTAGACCAATTCCACCGATTCGACATCATCCACGGTGACAGGCCATTCGATGCGGCTACGCCCCCGCGCCGGAACGGTCACGGTCTGGGTAGCATCTCCGGTGAGCGTCAGGCCGGTCTGGTTGAGGACGACCTCGGCCTCAACATCGGCATCGGTATTGTTATTGACCACCGCCGCCAGCGTGACCTGATCGCCGACCACAAAGAAGCGCGGCGTGACCGGACGGATAATCAACGGCTTGGTTGAGAGTAGGTCGTCGGTGGTTTCACCAACCAGCATCGGCGTATCCACGCCTTCTGAGAGGGCCCGAACGCTCAGACGCCATGTGGTCAGATTGTCTGGGAGGCGGGCGGTGAAACTTGCCGTACCGTTAGCGTCGGTCTCAAGCTGACCGTCCCAGAACGGGGTATCGACCAATTCCTCGCGGATGTCGAGGACGCCGAACCCGTCGCCACCGCCACCGCCACCGCCCTTGACCACGTCGCGGGTGAATTCGGTGATGAGGTCGGTGTTCAGCGTCAGTGTGGCCGCCGTCTGTAATCCGAGTCGCTCGGCGCTATAGAAGAAGTCCAACAGCGGGACGGCATAGTTCGAACGTAAAGACAGCGCCGCGAGGTCGGTCAGAGCGACGCCCAACTCGGTCTGTACCGGCTGCCCTGTGAAGTCGGTAGTCGTGACAGTATAGGTCACGGTATCTTGCGGCTGCGCTTGCGATTTATCGGACGTGACTTCGATATTTAGCTCAAATTGGCTGTTATCGACGGACAGCTTGACCAAGCCCATGCGGAAGTCGGCCACAGGGTTGGTCTCGTCCACGCCCTTGACCAGCAACACGCTGAAATAGACCGTCGGCGCGTAGTCGGTCTCGATGGGCAATTTATAGACCAGTGAATTGGTCTCCATCGTCAGGCGTTCGGTCTTCATTACCCCGGCGCGCTCCACCGTTACCAGCGCCTCAACGCGCCCGGTGAACGGCGAGGTAATCAGGATTTCGGCGGTATCGCCGACGTTATAGGCTTGCTTATCGGTAATCAGGTCGATTTTGGTGCTGTTACCGATGCGCCACGGGATATATGAGTCGCCCGCTGCCCAGACGAACGCCGAGGCCGCTGCCTCACGTTCGCCGCTATCGAGGGTGGTGGCACGCACTTTATAGACGCCGCCATTAGGCGGGGTGAAGGCGAAAGTCGCCTTGCCGTTCGCGTCCGTCGTGACCGTGCCGCTGGTCAACGGAATTTCCTCGACTTCGCTCTCCCAAACCAAATCACCGCTGTACGGGTCAACGGTCTGGGTGCTGTTCCAACGGCGCTCGACCACTTCGACATTCACGGTCTGATTGGCTACCGGCTGGCTTTCCCAATCGACCACAATCAGGTCTGCGATGCTTTCACTGTTCGCCGTCGCCACGAAATCACGCGAGGTCACGCCGACGTAAACCTCGGCCTGATGCACGATGACCTCAGCACGCCCGCTGACCGTGAAGTCGGTCTCGTCTCGGACATTGGCATCAACCATATAGATCTCGCTGCGCGTCCCGTTTTCCCATGTCGTATCGGTCAAAAGGGTCAAATTGCCTTGCGCGTCGGTGGTAGCCTCTGGGTAGGAACTGTAATAGCCGGGGGTGTATCGTGCGCCAAAGTCTGAGTCGATATCTGTGAACGAGTAGCGCCCAGCGCCGGTATAGTTAAAGATGAATGGGCGCGACGAGGCATAGCTGTCAGATATCGCGCCGCTGACTGGGCCGCCGAAGAAATAGCGCGTCTCGACCTGTGATTCAAAGCTCTCGCCGCGCAAGACTTCTGTTGGCGCGACCACATGGACTTCAAACTCTGGCAGACGGTAAGCCGCCACGTCAAAGCCGGTGCTGCCGCCTTCATACGAATATTGCCCGTTGGACGGCAATCTGACTTCGATGCTGTAAAAGCCCAATTCGGCATCGGCATCCAACGTAATTTCACCCGTGAACGTGCCGTATTTGCTCAGGGGCAGAACGCTGTCGAAAATGACCTCGCCAGACCCATTGCGAATCGATACCGGTGCTTCGGTCAAATCGGGCGGCAGATAGTCGTTATCGACATCGCGCCGGACGATTCCGCGATAGTACACGGTCTGGCTGGGGCGATAGACGGGACGCTCGGTATATACGTAAGCGCTGTAAACCCGTGGGTAGCTGTCGGATTCGATATCGTAGTTATACGCTGACAGACTGCCCTCCCAACGGCTGATGACGAGGCCGAGACGGTCAGGGGTGCGGACAGCCGCCGCCAATGGGACGTTCAAATCTGGGCGTCGCCCAAACGTGAAAGTCGCCAAACCATTTGCATCGGTGACGGCGGGGATTTCATACAGCGCATCAACGCCGATGTTGTAAAGCAGGCTAACCGGCAAATTGGGCAGGGATACGCCGGTATGGATGTCCGTCGCCCAAACCGTCACGCTGTCGATGCCGTGTTTCATCACCAACGCGGTATCGGCCACCACCATCAGATGACGCTCTGGCGCACGTCCTAACAGATCGGGCGCGGAGGCGCTCAACATATATGCGCCAGTGGGCAGTGCGCCGCCGGTCAACACGTCTGACGGGATGACTACGGGTGCGGCGCTGGCGGCGACGGTCACTTCAAAGAAATACTCATCGCCTAACCCTTCGGCCACCCAGCCGGTGCGGTCATCCGACATGCGGATTTCCCACCATACGATTCCGTCGATGCACTCCGGCCCGCCGATAATCGGCATCAGGTAGCCTTTGTACAGCAATTGGACGATTTCGCCGGTCTTGGGCGCACTGCGGACGCGCAGCGGGTCTGGCTCTGTCGTGATCGTCACACGGTCTCCGACGCGGGTACGGCTTGGCATCGCGTCGGGGCAAGAGGCCGCGCCTACCGCGGGCGATGGCGCACCGTCTGCCGGAACCTGACCCACATTGACCAATTCCAGCATCCGCGCCTCGCGGATTTCGCCCGGAATCGACCATTGGCGCACGATCTCTTCCTGAGTCGGATCAAAATAATCGTTGATGTTGTAATAGTCGTCCTGCATCAGCCGATCTATGAGGCTGTCTACATTCACGCTGCTCAGGGTCAAGTCTACCCGTTCAACGTTCATATAGGTCACGAACAACTCGGTCACATCGCGGTCAGCATCGTAAATCCCGACCTCCCCACCCGGCACATTCAGCGAGAGTTCCGGCGCATAAGACCGCGTGCGGAAACTGAACGTCAGCGCGGTATCGATGGTGTTGCCGTATTTATCCTCAATCCCCGGCGCAACCGTGATGGTGTACTCGGTTTGTGCGTCAAGGCCGAACGCTACCGTATATTCCTTGTTCCACTCATAGTAATAGTCGCTGACCTCACGGTCTGGTGCGGGATCAATCGTGATGAAGTCGAGGATGTTTTCGGGGTTCATATCGGTGTTGAAGGTCAAGACAAACCCGTCATAGGGCGGGGCATCCGTCGCGCCATCTTGCGGGTAGGTTTGGATGATGGCGGGCAGCGGCACGGTCAGGAAGTTGAAAGACGCCCCCATCAGCGCCATCCGCCCGGTGATTTCAAGTGCGCTGTCGGGCGCGAAACCATACTCATAAATGGTATCCAGCGCCAAACGTTCGGCGGGCTGGAAGCCGAAACCCATCCCGTCATCCGCCCATGTGAACGTCCCCGGCACGGCGGTATCGGGTGAACTTTCCGCGTGTAGGAAGAAGGCCGCCTCGGTGCTGGGCTTATCCATCGGCTGATTGAAGCGCATTTGAACAACGGTATCGAGGTCAACTGGCGTATCAAAGGTCGGTAGAAAATCCGTCAGCGTCGGCGGGACGGTGACAAATCTCACGACATACGGCGATTCCATCATCGCGCCGTCTTGGGCGGTCAAACCGTCGATGGTCACGGTGATGGGCTGGCCGCCGGGGAGCGCTGGGTCGGGCGTGAATTGGTAGATAGAGGTATTGACCCATTCGCCACTGCCCGCTACTGGCGGGTCAAAGCTCAATGGGCTGGGCAAATCAGCTTGGTCATCAATCGAAACCAACGGTACGATGGGGCGACTAAAGCTCACCGTTAAGATCGTATCTGTCGCTACGTCGTCGCGCCCAGTCGTCGGGTTGAAGCTGGTGACGGTCAACGCCGACTGCGCCAAGAGGTCAACCATCAGCGGGGCTGTCAACGCCGAGCCGTCCGCACCCTTAAAGCCGGACAGTATCAAGCGGTAGGTCTGGCCGCCTTGCAGCGGAGTCGTCAGGTTAATCGTGACGATATTGCCGGAGCAAGCAGCCTCGACTACTACCTCGGCGGGCGTCTCGACCTGCACCGTCCCCGCCGAACAGTCTAGCGGACGGTCAAAGGTCAGGGTGGCCGGTTGTCCGGGTGTCCACTCGCCCAACGGGTCGGTGTCGATGAGTTGCAGCGGCGAGAGGGCTGTTGTCGCCTCTTGCGCCCATGCCATCACGCTCATTAACAGTGCTAAAATGATTAACGCGCCAAAAGTTTTTAGTCTCATCGTCTCACAACTCCGCCGGTCTGGGATGGATATGTTTCCCCTTATTATACGCGGGATAGAATAACAGTACACTCGTCAGTGGGCAACAGGATATGGATAGAAGGGGAATCATCGTGAATTTTACAGGCAAACTCGCGCTCGTGACCGGCGCATCTCGTGGGATTGGGCGCGGCGTCGCGCAAATGTTGGCTGCACAGGGGGCAAAAATAGCGGTGCATTACGTCCGCGATGCTGACGGCGCACAGGCCACCCTCGCCTCTTTGACTGGTGACGGTCATACCACCATCCAAGCCGACATCGCAGACTCGGTACAGGTCAAGCGCATGGTGATGGAATCGGCGGCGAGACTCGGCGGATTGGATATTTTGGTCAACAACGCGGGGATTTATACCGAGCATCCGATTTTGGACACCGACTACGCCGAATGGCAACGCCAATGGGACGCCATCATCAATACCAATCTGATTGGGGCGGCCAACGCGATTTTTTGCGCCGTCCCGCACCTGATTCAGCGCGGCGGCGGCGCGGTGGTGAATGTCTCATCACGCGGCGCGTTCCGGGGTGAGGCGCTTAGTCCCGCGTATGGCGCGAGTAAGGCTGGGATGAACAGTATGGGGCAATCGCTGGCGGTAGCACTTGCGCCGCAAAATATCCACATCATCACGGTTGCGCCGGGGTGGGTCGAGACCGATATGGCGGCTGAACATCTCGCCAGCGCAGGCGGGGACGCTATCCGCAATCAAAGCCCGTTCGGGCGAGTCGCGACGGTGGACGACGTGGCCTATGCGGTCTGTTTCGCCGCCAGTGACGGCGCAAAATTCATGACCGGCGCGGTCTTGGATGTCAACGGCGCGTCGTATCTGCGGACGTAAATCAATACGATTATGATGGTGGGATGGAATTCCACCATCATTCGTTATTGTTTCAATGATGTATTTATGTTCTAATTCTGTGGTATATTATCGCTTTACATGAGGGGACTATTTTCATGAACAATTCTCAATTACCAGCTACTAGCAATACCACTAATATTGGATACGCGACGATAAAGGCTTTACTAGCTACTGTGCCAGTAGTTGGTGGGTTTATGGCAGAGTATTTTGGTGTTTTAGTTCCTGATTCGATAGAAAAACGGCGGGATAAATGGCTTGAAAATCTCGCTTTAGGCTTTAAAGCGCTTAAAGAGCAGTTTGATAATTTACAATTGGAAGAAGTCTTGGAAAGAGAGTTGTTCACATCCACATTTATTCAAGCAAGTCGTCATGCAATTTCTAATCACAATCAAGAAAATCTCCTTGCATTAAGAAACATCATTCTCAATGCCGCGCTACCAAGCGCACCAGATGAGATTCGTCAGAAGATATTTGTAGATTGGGCAGGAGAATTGACCGCTTGGCACATTTGTATTTTACGGGTTTTCAAAGAGGAAGATTTTCGCATTCCCTGCTTAGATTTAGATTCACCGAATTGGCGAAAAAGCATTACTACAGATGAGATTGCTCAAATCATTGAGGATAAATACTCGGAGATGAAAGGAAATTATGCACTTTACATGCAAATCATCGGGGATTTACATTCTCTTGGATTGCTGACAAACATCTTACCTAAAAAGGATATGATGGCTAAAAACATATCACGTCCCGTATTATCTCCTATCGCAAATGATTTCTGGAAATTCATTACTAGTCCCATTCCGGAGGAAAATGTCGGTTAAAATCAATTTGCAAATATAACCCATCAAAACATCAAGGATAAGTCTGTGAGCGAAGCGCACAAAAGAACAATTGAAGACCTCGGAAAAGTCATTTCAACCATGCAGTTTCTACAAGAACATCCTCGTATGCAACAGCGTAATTGGGTAGCTTCCTCACGAGATTGGCTACCAGTGCTACATCGTGTACAGGAAGACCTTATAGCTCCTTTAGAATCACATGAATTGTTGAATGAGGCGTTAGCGGGAGTATTTGGAGCATTAGAGCGTGTTGGGTTAATCATCGAGAAACGGGATGCTGCAACATGGGGCTATCGCTGGGATGGTGGTGCATTGATTGGTGTTTACCCGTCTCGCGCACAGGCGATAGAATCGGCTCTACGCGACAGACTCGATGTGAAAGGCTAATGAAATAATAGGGGCATAATTTCAAAGAGGAAATGCTCATGATTCAAGAACACGAACGTGCTATTTTAATCGTCGATTTACCTGAATATGGTCTTCAAATAGGCGATGTAGGGACTGTGGTTCACGTCTATCCAGATGGTGAGGCGTATGAGATTGAATTCTTCACCTTAGATGGCAGAACATTAGATGTTGTGACCATCGAAGCTAATCAGATACGCTCGGTAAGCCATCGGGACATCTTGCATGTGCGCCAATTATCTGCGTAATTTCAAGGGCATAACAAGTCCTTAGCCAATGCTAACACGCTTCTATCAGACATGACTCCGGTGCATCGGTTATAATGGGTTGAACCATTACTGGTTTTCATATCTTTTAGGAGCGTTTCAACACATGGCTACTCGTACCGCAACCGCAACTTGGACTGGCACGCTGAAGGAAGGCAAAGGCGACCTCGCGTTTGGGGCGCAGAACCTCGGCTTTAACTTCATCAGCCGCTTTGAGGGCAGCGCAGAAACCAACCCCGAAGAACTGATGGCCGCCGCCCATGCAGGCTGCTTCTCGATGGCGCTCAACGCCGCGTTGGAGCGGGCAGGCACGCCCGCGACTTCGGTTGTCACCGTCGCTAATATCCAATTGACCAAAGGTGACGCCGGTTTCGGAATCAGCCAGATTGACCTCGTGACCACCGCCGAAGTCCCCGGCCTCGATGCCGCTAAGTTCCAAGAGATGGCTGAGGCCACCAAGACCGGCTGCATCATCTCCAAAGCACTGTCGGCTGTCCCGATGACGCTGGTCGCTACCCTAAAATAACGAGCGATGAGTCCTGAGTGATGAGAAACACGACTCAAGGTTCAATACCTTCGCCAAAATCCGATTGATACCATCCATCATCAGCGGACACGGCAGGCCGTGTCCCTACAATAAAAACCCGTCGCGGGAGAATTCGTAGGGACAACGCGGGCGTTGTCCGTGATAATCAAAATTGGCGAAGGTATTGAAGGTTAGATTGTGTGAAAAATGGAGGGTCGCCAGAGGCGAAATCATCTGGCGAAATCCTTATGGCGACCCATGGGTCGCCCCTACAAAACACTCATTTTGACCCTGAATCATCATCACAGAATCGTGCTGTTCACTCAGGACTCGGGACTCATCACTAAAAGAAAGAAACGGAGTTCATCTTATGCCAGAAGTCGCTGTTGCCATTTTAGGGCTGAATCGGGTCGGCACATCCATCGGCCTCGCCCTCAAACAATACAATCAACGCGCCAATGCCAAACACCAGTTCAAAATCACCGGCTACAGCGGGCGGAATGAACACGTCAAGACGGCGCAAAAACTTGGCGCAATCGACCAAGTGGCCGGTCAAGCGTTCGACGCTGTGCGCGGGCGTGACATCGTGGTCATGGCGATGCCGTATGCAGAGGTCGAATCCGCCTACCAAGCCATCGCGGGCGATATGCGCCCCGGCGTGGTCGTGCTGGATTTCTCGCCGCTGAAGGTCAACCCGCTCAAGTGGGCGGCCAAACATCTCAGCAAAGACGCGCATGTGGTCGGCGCTACCCCCCTGCTCAACCCGGCTTACCTGTTTGACCCGTTGGATTCGCCAGACAATGCCAACGCCGACCTGTTCGAGAACGGTACGATTCTGCTCATGCCCAGCGTGACGTGCATCCCACAGGCCATCGAACTCGGCGGCGATTTCGCGGCGATTCTGGGGTCACGGACGCAGTTCATTGACCCCGCAGAACATGATTCGATGATGGCCGCCACCGATGTCTTGCCGACTCTGTTGGGATTGGCCTATTACAATGCCCTGAGCAATGCCACAGGCTGGCACGATGTCCAACGCAGCACCAACCCAGCTTTCGGCGCACTCACCCGCCCGATGTTCGATACCCACCCGGATGACCTCGTGGCGTCACTGCGTGACAGCCGTCAAGACCTCACCCGCGTGATTGATTCGGTCATGGTGTCGCTACGTGATTTGCGTGCCGCACTGGTCAGCGATGACCGTGACGCGCTCGAAGCCGTCGCCACCAACGCCGCCGAGTCGTATGAAACATGGTACAACAAGCGCTTCCATTGGAAGTTCGATGACGCGGGTCAGAAACAACCAGAAGCCCCCAATATGATGAGCATGTTCTTAGGGACATCGCTGGCGAATCGCCTACGCGGTAAAAAAGATGAGGATGACAAATAAACCATGAGCAATTCAATCCTAGAATTCGGATTCATCCGTAAAACCCGCCGCAATCACGCTTTTGAACACGCCACTGCCCACATGATGGCTCGCACCGTGAAAGATTTGCGCGTGTCTGGCGTCAGTAGCCCGTTCGGGTTCTTCCTGATGCACAACGGCACGGCGGCACAAGGCGAAAAAGCCGCAGAGGACGCCCTCGCAGCCCTCAAAGGCGGGACGCACCAATTGGCGATTCACCCCAACTGTGGCACAAACCTCGTCACTGCCGGGGTGCTGACGACGCTGGTCGGAGTGCTATTTTTGGGCGGACGCCGCTTCAATAAGCTCAACCTCAACCGCACGCTGTTGTTCATGATGCTGGCCGTCTATTTCTCGCAGCCAGTGGGCATGAAAGTCCAAGAATACGTCACCACCAAAGGCGACCCCGGCGACATGGAAATCGAAAATATCCGCACCGACTCGGTAAACTTACCGATGTGGGGGCGCAAGTTCAACATCCTATTCGTACAGACCAAAGGGGCTTAACCGCACGATGTCTCGCTCGCGTATGTTCGCAAGGGGCATGGCTCAGACGACCATGTTCATCGCCTTTTTGGGCAGCGGAATCTCATTTATCTTGTGGATTAACGGCAACCGCGACGCCGCCGGACAAGTCTGCCTCGGATTCGGCGCGGTCAGCTTGATTGTGCTGCTGATTGGGTCATATCTGGTCGCCCGCGCCAAATCCGCCGAAGTGGAATAATGGCGCTGGGCGACCCATGAGTCGCCCTTATCGAATCGTCGTGAGACGGTTTATTCCAGCGTCAGCGAAATGCTGTCTATCCGCAGATTGCCCACCCCAAGCGGATAACTCGCCCGTAGCGTGAACGCTGTCACCGTATCGGCCAATGAGAACGACCCTTGCTCACCCAGCGGCAAGACGAACGAGCCGCTAGACAAACTCACGACCAAGATGTCATGCCCATTTCCGTTAGCCCCGGCGGTTGGGCTGAGGTAAGTTACATCCAGCGTGACCGTCGCGCCCGCTGGGACGTTTTTCCCGTTCGCCTCAAACCCCAACGTCAACACCTGCCCCGCCACTGATCCAGATGTGGTGAGCGTCTGGCGTACTTTCGCGCCGGATTTCAATTGCACCGAGCATTTGCCAGTCAATCCTCTGGTGATGTTGGCGGCGGTATCACAGAAATAGATCGCCTTGTTCAGCTTCCAACCGTCCGGCTTGCCGTCTTGGTCGGCGTCAATCTCAAAGCCGCCGTTCAGAATCCATTGCGTCACCGTCGTGACAGGGGTCGGCAGCGGGACGAGCGTCAGGGTTGGCGCGGGCGTCGGGACGTTCACCCCGCCGTCGTCCGAGACGCGATAGTTGGAAATCGTCAGCGCGGTCTCATTCAGCGAACGCGCATTGTCCTCAAGATTGACGCGCCCCAACGTTTTGCCCGCGAACGTGTCATTCGGGTCAGACCACCACGCAATCGCTGGGCAAGCCCCGGGGATATAGCTGGACGGACAACTCGTGCCGCTGGGATTGGTGCTATAGGCCATGACCGTCACGAAGTCGCCATAGTCGCTGACTCCGGTAGATGGGTCTTGATAGCCAAAAGCGTAGGCGCTGATTCCTCCGCCGCCATTGGCTCTATCATGCGCCTTGCCCATATTGTGGCCGAGTTCGTGGGCATACGTGATGTCGTTGATGCAGTGCGCCTCGGTGATGCTGAAGGCCGAGCCGGAATTGAGCGTCGAAGGCAAGTTTGCTATGCCGCAATAGTTGCGATTCGCCACCGCTGTCCCCGGCGTCAGACTGACCATATCGGCCTTGAGCGTGTTGCGGAGCGTGTGGAGTTCATCCATGAATCCATCGCTTGTGTTCTGCAACCGGCTCAAGTCACTGAATCCGCTTTCGGCGTATTCAGTACGCACGACCCCGACCAGCCGAATCCGGAAATTCACCCCACTGTTGGCATAGGTCAGATTGGTGAGCGCCGCCGCGCCGACAATCGCTAATTCTGCGTTGAGGTCGCCGCCCAACATGGCCGACGCCGCCGGGGTAAAGGCCGCCAGCACATCAATCACCGTGCCGTCATCCGCCCGCGTCCCGACCTCGCGCCGCCGTTCTGCATCCGCCGCAATTTCTTCAGCTGTCGGGGTATACATCACCCCATCGTTAATCGGCAGCCCGTTTGCGTCATAGCGCCCGCGTCCTGCTTGGATTTCGCTGATGCGGACGACCCCATCGCCTACCGCCTGCACATAATACACATATCCGGGCGTCAGCACGCGCAAGTCGATTGCGCCGCCCGCCCCGGTCACGACCACGGCCTGCCCATAGCGCACATCCGTCACCGCGCCCGACCAGATTTGCACGTCATCGGCCAGCGCAAGGCTCATCGGAGCGCGTGAAGGCGACGATTCTACGGTCAGGGTCACATCCTCAAACAGATTGAGCATCAAGCCGCTATTCCGCAACCCAGATGACAACGCCGCGCTATCTAGCGAGGCCAAACGGGTGCGGAGCGTGCCAACTTGTTCTGGGAAAACCGCCACGCGGCTGATTTGCCGCGAGTCCAGCATCCCGAATATCGCTTGGGGCGTGGCGGGGGTTTGTGCGCTCAGGCTTGCGCCTATCACACCGACCAAAAAACCCGCCATCATCAGAATCCATAAACGTCGCATCGGCTTTACTCCCTCGTCCCTAAGCGCGTCAGCGTCAGCGACACGTCATCAAACCATGTCTTGCCCTGTGCGCCCGCCTTACTGAACTGAGCGACGACCAGCACATTTTTGGGCGTGCCGGTCAGCACAACCGTCCCTGATAGCGCGGTATAGTCAGCTGTCCCTAGCGGCGCGTCGAGGATGAGGGTCTGCTCAGGCGCATCGTTATAGCGCACAATCACGCGCAGAGTCGCCCCAGCTTGGGCGTTTTTCGTCCGCGCATAGCCAGTGAGGGTTAACGTTTCACCCGGCAGGGCGTCTAACGCGCCGACAGTATATTTGAAGCGCGTCTGGCTACCGCTGACCCCATCTAATTTGAGGGCGCAGCCGCCATTGCGAGCGAAGGCGTTACAGCGAGTCCCCTCAGACAGGCGCGGATGAACCGGCGTCCAGAAATCCGGCCAGCCGTCCAAGTCGGCATCCATATCAAAGCCGCCGTTGATGAGCAGTTCTATCGGCGGCACGCTGATACCCTCGCGGTAGCCAGCGACGGCGACGCGGTTGGCATTGAGCGTGGCGACTTCAAGAATCGGGTCTAGGCCGGCTGCGCCCAATAAATACCCGACCTGTGCAATCAGCGTCTCGGTGGTGAAGTAGCGCCCCTCGACAAGGGCGAATCCTTTGGTCGCGTCCGCACCCGCCCACGCGGGGGCGTCGCCTTTATAAATCGCAAACTGATTGCCCGCCACCAAAATGACCATATCGGCGGCATAAGCATCACGGGCGTCATGCAATTCATCCATGAACCCGTCCGTCGTGCCAATCAGGTTGGTCAGGTCGGCGTGAAAATCGACATTGATTTGTTCCTGATAGAAGGTTTGGCGTGCGCCGACCAGCCGGAGTTGGGTATCGATTCCGGCGTCGGTGAAACGGGTGTTGATTTGGTTGAGCGCGGTGCTGAATCGGGTCAAGACCAACGTGTCTGTGCCGCCCATCTGCGCCCGCCCGCCCGGCGTGAAGGCCAGCAGCACGTCAATCTGAGACCCGTCATCGACGGCGCGGGCTGTGCTGAAAGACAGCGCAAAGGCAAGAAATACAATAACAAGGCGAAATGAAGTCATCATCTTTGGAAATTTCTCCTGTATAGCCCCATCCCAAAATCCCCCAAATGGACAACGCGGGCGTTGTCCCTACGAAACCAAACACGATGATTGTGATAATTCGTAGGGACAAAGCCTGCCCTGTCCACAACGAAGGTTGAGGATGGGGTTTAATCTACGAACCGATATTTGAGGAGCGTCCAGAGCGCAATTGGCGCGTCCGTCCACTTGATTTTCTTGCCCTCATTCCACTCACGCCCGTTATAGCTGATGGGGACTTCATAAATGCGAATCCCTTGCTTGAGGACTTTGGCGGTGAATTCTGGCTCAAACTCGAACCCGCGTGCGCGGATGTTCATTTTCTTGACGACATCCACCGTAAAGACCTTATAGCACGTCTCCATATCGCTCAGAATCGCGTTATACAGGATGTTGGTCGAAAGGGTCAGGATTTTATTGGCGACCATGTTCCAGAAGTTCATCGCCTTACGTGATCCGCCCAAAAAGCGCGACCCATAAACCACTTTGGTGATGCCTTCATACAAAGGGCGTAGCAAAATCGGGTATTCACGCGGGTCATACTCAAAGTCGGCGTCTTGAATCAGGATGATGTCACCGCTGGCATGGCGAAATCCAGTCACGAGCGCCGCGCCTTTGCCTTGATTCTTCTCATGATAGACCACTTTTACGCCGGGCAAGCCATCAGTCTCAATTTTCTTTAAGACGTCCAATGTGCCATCCGTCGAGCCATCATCAACAATCAGGATTTCATGCGCCAAATTCACCGCCAAAACGCGATGAAGCACCGGCTCAATACTTTTGACTTCCTTATAGCACGGGATAATCACCG
>Ga0163144_10018310_pt1 | contig 14182 bp, 8 predicted proteins | sample OliLak19BULKMAT1_FD_123175 | JGI IMG/M metagenome (GOLD analysis project Ga0163144, IMG submission 123175) | Freshwater microbial mat bacterial communities from Lake Vanda, McMurdo Dry Valleys, Antarctica - Oligotrophic Lake LV.19.BULKMAT1 | ecosystem: Environmental > Aquatic > Freshwater > Lake... | reverse complement strand
GTAGAGGGCAAAACAGTGCAAGTGGCTTTGGATGCCGAACAAAGCGTGCGCGTTCTTATTACGGAAGCCAACGTCCTCGCCTCTGCCACGCCTACATTAGCAATTCGTCCCGAGCGTATTCAGCTAAAGCTCTATAACGCGCCGATTGAGAACGAACAGACGGCACAAGTACAAGGGCAAGTAACACAGGTGCAGTATTTAGGCACCGACACGCGTTATACAGTGCGTATTGGCGAGAGTTTTTTACGAGTACGCATGCAAAATACGCAATTTAAGCGCGGGTTTGCATTTGAAGAAGGCGAGCATGTCAGCCTATCATGGGACTTACAGAACGCACGGCTATTAGCAGATTAGAGGGCAAGAAAGCGACTTTCGTGCTACAATCTACCCTATTTAAGCTAAAAAATATTTAGGGGGAAGAATGGTAGAAAGTCGCGTTTTCTTAGTCACGGGAGCTTTAGGGTGCATCGGCGCATGGACACTATATCATCTTGTAAAAGCAGGCGAAAATGTCGTGAGTTTTGACCTTGCCACCAGTGGGCATCGTGTAGATTACCTCCTAAGCCCTGAAGAGCAAGCGCGTGTCACATGGGTGAAGGGTGACCTTGTCCAGCCCGAAAGCGTGTTAAACGCCTTCAAAGAACACGGCATTACCCACGTCATTCATTTAGCCGCGCTACAAGTGCCATTTTGTAAGAAAGACCCCATTTTAGGCGCACAAGTCAACGTTGTTGGCACAGTCAACGTCTTTGAGGCAGCACGCCAAACGGGTGTAGCTCACATCGTACAAGCCTCTTCAATTGCCATTTACGGCGAAGCCTCACGCTATGGCGCGGGTTTGGTGGCGCATGATGCCCCACACTACCCTAGCACGCTTTACGGCGTATATAAGCAAGCTGATGAAGGCATAGCCCGCATTTATTGGCAAGACCATCGCATCAGCAGTACCGCGCTTCGTCCTTACACGGTGTACGGTATTGGGCGTGACCAAGGGCTTACCAGTGACCCCACCAAAGCCATGCTCGCGTCTGTAAAAGGTGAACTCTTTCACATTAACTTTGGGGGTACAACCCAACTTCAGCTTGCCAGCGATGTCGCACGTCAATTTATTGACGCGTCGCTTAAACCCCTAGATGGCGCACACAATTTTAACTTGGGGGGCAAAGTAAACGCCATTAGCGACGTTGTAGAAGCCATTAAGAACGTCATACCGAACGCGAAAATTACACATGGCACAGAACGGTTGGTATTCCCCGAAGGCTTTGATGATAGTGAACTACGCCGTCATTTTACAGTTTATGAAACACCCCTCTTAGAGGGAGTACGCGACACCCTAAACGCTTTTAAGCACTTGGTAGCACAAGAACGCCTTTAACAACCCTTAGAATCATTGAGAAGAAAAATACAATGAAGCTCATCCATTACCGCACAACACAAGGCATCAAAATAGGCATTTCTACCGAAAAAGGCATTATTGACTTAGAAAAAGCGAGCCTATCGCTACTTCCTCATCAGCCCATGCCCAAGCTAGAGACACTCTTTACACAGGGGCTATCCCTCGCCTATCGCGCCCTAGAAAAAGCCGACCCCTCGTGGTTTTTTGATGAGCGCACGGTGGTTCATGCGCCCTGCGTGCCAACGCCCTCAAAGATTTTGTGTGTAGGGCTTAACTATCGCCGTCATGCCGAAGAAACAGGCGCGAAAATTCCTACTACGCCCATTATTTTCTCTAAGTTTAGTAACACCATTGCCTCGCACAAAGATGATGTTCCAACCAACCCCCACGCGCAACAAGTGGACTATGAAGCCGAGCTTTGCGTGGTCATTGGCAAACGCGCGTTTAACGTGAGCGAAGCCGAAGCCCTAGAATATGTTTTTGGCTATTGCAACGCCAATGACATCAGCGCACGCGACTTACAGCTCACCACCAGCCAATGGCTATTGGGCAAAACTCTAGACCGTTACTTACCCATTGGTCCCTACTTGGTGACAGCGGATGACGTGCCAGACCCCCAAAACCTAAGCGTAAAGTGCTGGGTAAACGGTGATTTGCGCCAAAACAGCAGTACCAACGACATGATTTTTAGTGTTGCCGAAGTGATTAGCTATGTCAGCCGTCACTTTGCTTTAGAAGTCGGTGACATCATTAGCACAGGCACGCCCGAAGGAGTCATTTTGGGCATGAGCGAAAAGGTGTGGCTACAAAGTGGTGATAGCATGACGGTTGAAATAGAGGGCTTAGGGCAACTCACCAACAAAATCGTCTAAACACCTCACGAAAATGCCGATTCTGGCATACGAATCGGCATTTTGCTTGTGTAAAGCCATCATGTTTAAGGGCGGTGCTTGCGTTTGGGCGATTGCTTTAGGCGTTCACTAATGCCACGTTCTACAATGCGATGGTCACGACCATAGCTCTGGCGAGACTGCTGACGAATCCGCATTGCCCGCCCTTCATCAACCACATATTCATCTGACAATGTGCGGATGGGGAAACGCTGAATGGTTTCGCCTTCCATCAAGGACTTTACCAAAAGATGATAGTTTGGCAGGTTAATTAAGTCCTCGTTGCCATAAACGGGGTGATATTCTTCCGCCAAGAACATCGCATCTTTTACCCCCACCCGAAAAGAAAGTAACGTTCCCACATTGCCAAAAATGGCTTCTCTCACGGGGTCGGTCAGTTGGCTAATAAATTGGTTCGCCACAGTAATGGCTAAGCCGTATTTACGCGCCTCTGACAACATTTGGGCAAACGAGGACGTGGTGAGATTATGAAACTCGTCCACATAAAGGCAAATGGGGTGGCGTTCACTTTGGGCTAGTTTTGCCCGCTTTAGGGTGGCAATAAAAATTTGCGGAATTAGCACTAACCCCAAAAATTGGCTCGTTTCGGGCCCAATTTTGCCCTTCGATAAGTTAACAAGCAAGATTTTTTGCTCACTCATGATGCGTTCAATATCTAGCGTCGTTTTGCCCTGCCCGATGATATTACGAAGTGGCGACACCTGAAACCGTGCGAACTTTGATGTCACATAGTCCATCATATTGCCTTCACCCAAATTTCTAAAGTTCTTGGCAATTTCATTCCAATACATCTTTACCATGGGGTCGGTTACAAGTTCAACGGCTTGTTCACGAAATTTATCATCCGCCAACATGCGTACCATCTCTAAAAATGAGCCGTCTTGTAATTCCATTGCCACCAACATACTTTGACGCACTGCATTTTCAAAGCGCGGTCCTATCATGCCGGTGCGTTGTGGGTCAAAAATGGCATATAACAAGCCAATAAAGTCTGATATGACCATATTTCGCTGAAAGTCGCCCTCAACGTCCAGCATATTAAAGCCCATAGGATAGTCAATATCGGAAGGGTCAAACAGCATTACATCCTGTTCACGATACGTTGGGCATCGTTCTAGCACACCATCTACAAGGTCGCCGTGTGGGTCAATGACAATCACGCCGTACCCTTGTTCAATGTCTTGTAAAATCATGCGTTGTAACAGCGACGATTTACCCGTTCCTGTCCGCCCCACCACATACACATGGCGCATTCTATCAGCAATAGACAGACGTACCGTTTGCCGTTTGCCTTGCACAGGGGTTAGCAATTCACCAATTACTACGCCACTATCGCTAAGTGTCTTGGGAACAGGGGCTTGCTTTACTTGGGCAACCTTCATTCCTACCATACCATCACTTTTAGGCAGAGGCAAGCGTGTTCCAATCAGCACTTCGGGCAGGGCGTATAAATAGCGCCAACGATTCCCTTTAAGCGTTGACATTTCGTAGCCCCATTGTTCAGCACGTAAGGTCCTTAAGTTACGAAGCGCAATCTCGCGGTCTGTATCCTGTACTGCGTCCATAAAATCAACGGGTGATTGCCCAAACATCTCTACCCGTATAATGCTACGAAGCCCCAAATTAAGAGAATTTGTGCTGGCAAGCCGAATTTGCATCACATAAGGATAACTACCAAAATAATTATCTACCCGTTGCATGTGCGCGCCACGGTTGATTAGCTCTAGCAATTGCAAATTGCCCGCGTCTAGCGTAGATGTTGCTGATGATTGCGAGTTTGATTGGGCAAACGGCGGATTTCGCTCCCATGCCATCAGTTCTGTCGGCTGAAAGTACACATCTAGCAATACATCCTGCTGTGCGTCTAGCAACGCTTGAAGTAGCACGTTTTTATCACCCTCAGAGGCAACAATAGGCATGATGTGTAAGTCGCCGCTGGAAGACTTGCGTTCCTTACGAATCACTTGGTAAAAAGAGCGCATCTCAAATGGCTCATAATGCGCCAGCAATTCTTCTAGCAAATACACGGGTTCATAGTAAAAAGTCTTATCAGATTGCAACGGCAATAACCGCGAGACCAAGCTCCATAAATCATGAGATTCTGCAACAGCTTGTTCTTCGCTATAGGCTTCTACACAGCACAGCAACACAATTTTGAGGCGACGATTTTTGGCAATAGTCCGCCAAGAAAAGTGATATTTTGCCGTGTTAGACGGGTTATTGTGCAAGGCGGTTAAAAAGTCTGCCATTTCATGGTCAAAGAGGTGGCGCAGAGTGGTTAAATTGTAGCGTGTGTAGCTAACTTCTTTTAAGTTAATGGCAAAGTAGCCGTTCCACACTTCAGCATTGGCATCATGGCGAAGGCTATCCACCATCACACTTCCCTTCATGTTGACCACATGAAAGTAGGGTCTAAACGTGGCGCGCGCCTCTATCATTTGGCGCAATTGAAGCGCAATTTCTGGGGCGGTATCGGGTGAAATGCGCGAAGAAGCATCCTCAATATAGCCCTGTTCAAGGTCTGCGCTAATCAGTAATGGCAACACGCGTTCATCAGCGTTAGCATATGGCACAAGCAAGCTACGCAACTGATGCCAACGCCCCTCTTGCTTTAGCCACTCTGCCCAAAAAAGCACCGCGTCAATGTCTGTCACTGCCATGCGTTCTAGGTGTTGAACCACCTCTTTAGCAACGGCGTATTCTTGATTTTGGAGTGCCGCCTGCCCTATCGTTACTTGTTGGGCAATGTACGCGCTTCGCCCGTTGGTATAGTGCAGGGCTTTATCGGGGTCTAGGGGCATCTGTGTGATGTAACGGTGCGCGTCTGCCCACAAGTCCAGCTTTACCACCACATCAGTAAAGTATTGGATGTCAGCAGGGTCTAGTTTCTCAAACTCGCTTGGCACAAGCTGGCGCAACGTCAAGCGAACACGCTCTAATTCATTCCCACTTTGCCCCAATGCCACCACACAACGTACCCGATGCACTGTTGTCATTTGCACCGAAGACGAGCTGAACAAGTATTTTGCGCTGGCGGTCTGCCAGTCTTTTTGGCGATAGGCTTCGTCTGCCATTTGCAAAGCAAGCTCGTATTGATGTTCAATCTTCTTTTCAAGCATTTGCTCTTTTAGTGCATAAAGCTCATCCATAGAAACTTTAGGTGGGTTTTCTTGCAAAAGTTGTTCAATGCTTTGGCTCACGTCATCCCAACGCTTAAGGGCAATTAACGCCCGTAACTTGTTGGGTTCTGCCCGATGAACGACTGCCTGAGTGGTGTAAACAAGAGGGCGTTCAAAAGAGACTTTAGTGGGCAATAACTTGGCAATTTCTTGTACCCCATCAATAAAATTGCCACTTTGCAGCATGGTGTTTGTCAGTTCTTCGGGGGCATCATAAAATTCATAATACGCATGAAGTGCCTGTTCAGCATTTTTAGTGTAAAGATAGACTTCTCCTTGCGTAAAATAAAAGAGTGCCGTTTTTGCATCTATGGCATTAAGGCACATCACAAGCCCATCGCCAATTTCGCCGTTGTCATCAATCATAGACTTCACCGCAAAGTAAACTTGCGCCAAGATTTGGTGATAGGCATGTTCCCATAACCAACGGAACTTCTCAAAGAGCGCAAATGGAAATTGAGGCTCCTCTAGGCTCATGCGATAGTTCTCTATTGCATTGGCTAAATCACCGTGAATGGCATAAACATCGGCAAGACACACCCTTAACAAGGGATATAACTCATCTTGGGGTGTGGCTATTTTTAGGCTTTGGGTTAATAGTTCTAGGGGCTTAACAGTATTACGACTCGACCCAAATAGCCCTTGCGTCCCTTGTGAAGCTTTTGCGTTATTAGCGTTATACCACAGCGCAGTTTCTAACAGGCTATTCAATAGCTTGCCTTCCCAAAAGTGCGAAGCAAGTGCAAGATGGGCTTCATTACGAAATTGACTTACATCCGACATGACGGGCTGTAATTTAGCCAATGACCCCGCCAAAAATACACGATATCGGTGGTAAATGATGTCACGGAACTCGCCATAGCGTTCTTCGTCTATTTCTTCTTCTTCTTTAAGGTGATAAAGAGACCCACTTGCTTTGGTAAAACCGTCATTAGGTTCATAAACACACAGCAATCTTAAACGCAATATGTGAAATTCTGTTAGTTTAGAATCTTCTTCAATCGCCTGATTTAAGAGACGATAGGCTTGACGGTAGTCCTTTTGTACGATTAAGTTCTCAATATCCTCAACGAGAGTTTTCTCTTCATCTTCTGTCATGGGGCAACGTCCATTCAAAAAAAGATAAGGTTAAAGTCTATTTATTTAGGGTTTACACACAAGATACTAGTTTACCACAGATAAAAGAAACGTTTCGTAAAAGAAATGGCGAATTAGGTACTTTTAACGAATTTTAAGGCAAATAACTGTGATGAACTCATGGTTTTCTTTTATTCTTCGTGCGCTAAAATACTATTTGGCTTTAATTGATACCCAAAGGTGACACAATGAAAAAGTTCTCTCTGTTCACACTAACAACCCTTCTGTTGGTGGTCTTAGCGTTGCCCACATTTGCCCAAGATGAAGTGGTCTTTGGCATGATTTTGGTGGGACCTCAAAATGATAGAGGCTGGAGTCAGGCACATTACGAAGGGGGTGTTTTTGTTGAGGAATCTATCCCCAACGCCAAGATGCTTTTGTTTGAAAGCCTTAACCCCGCCGACACACCCGAATCGACATTGGAAAGCGTTGTCACCGATATGGTGTCACAGGGCGCAACGATTATCTTCACCACATCGGATAGCTTTGAACAAGACACCGATGCTGTGGCAGAAAAGTTCCCCGATGTTCAATTTGTGAATGTTTCTGGCAGCAACGCTCTAGAAGAGAAACAAGCCGATATATTTAGCACTATCGAAGGCGCATTGGATAGCGAACTTGCTCCCCTCAACGTCAGCAACATCATGGCAGAAATGGAATGGGGCAAATTAGCCGCAGGCTGTTTAGCTGCCCTTTCTACCGAAACAGGTAAAATTGGTTACTTGGGACCCCTCATTAACCCCGAAACACGCCGTTTTGCAGCTTCGGCTTACTTGGGTGCCAAGTATTGCTATGAAACCATTCTCGGCAAGGATGCCAGCACCCTTGAATTTAACGTCACGTGGATTGGCTTTTGGTTTAACATCCCTGGTGTTACCCTAGACCCCACTGCCGAAGCCAATGCCCTCTTTGATAGTGGCGTGGATGTCGTCATTAGCGGTATTGATACCACCGAAGCGATTGTGGTCAGTGGGCAACGCCGCGCCAATGGCGAAAACGTTTTCTCGGTGGCTTATGACAATGCCGATGGCTGTGCCGAAGCCCTAGAAGCCTGCTTGGGTGTCCCCTTCTATAACTGGGGTCCTTACTATGTTGAATACATCACCGCTATTGCTGCGGGCGACACCGAACAACAATGGCTCTGGATTGCGCCTACATGGGGTTCTGATAGCATTGTCGGTTTCCAAATTGGCGACGCTACCACAGAAGAAGTAGCGGGTAATTTCGGAATTTTTGTTGAAGGCATGATTGGTTTTGAGCAAGACCCCGCCAACGAAGGCACATTCTACCTGTGGCAGGGGCCCCTTAGCTTGCAAGATGGTACTGTGCTTGCGGAAGATGGCGAATATACCACCGAGCTAGAAGTGTGGTACTTGCCCCAATTGCTAGAAGGCATGAACGGTCAAAGTAACTAAACTTTGCTTTTACAAAAGGCATGGCTGGCGTTGTTAGCTGTGCCTTTTTCTTTTATAGTAAACCCCTCACCAAAAGAACCCGAATAAAGAACCCTATGGAAATAACGCTTAAAAATATCACCAAACGTTTTGGCACACTCATTGCCAACGACAATATCAACCTTCACTTTACTTCTGGGCGTATCATTGGCATTTTAGGTGAAAATGGCGCAGGCAAGTCTACGCTCATGAAAATTTTGAGCGGGTATCAGCCCCAAGATGGCGGTGAAATTTGGCTAGATAGCGAGCAAGCGCACTATCGAAACCCACAAGGCGCGGTATCAAGTGGCATTGGGATGCTACAACAAGACCCGCTGGATGTGGGCGCGTTTAGCGTGCTAGAAAATTTTATCTTTGGCAATAACGCGCTGCCTACGCTTGCCAAAGCACGCCAAAGTTTGGCACACATTACCGCCCGTTTTGGCTTTCAGCTTAATCCCGATGACCTCACCAGCAACCTTTCCATTGCCCAACGCCAGCAATTAGAAATTGTGAGACTTCTGGCGTTAGGCGTGCGCTTGCTCATTTTAGACGAGCCGACCAGTGGCATTAGTGCTTCGCAAAAACAACAGCTGTTTAGCACTCTTAAAGAACTCGCAAAAAACGGCATGACGATTTTACTCGTTAGCCACAAGCTAGAAGATGTGGTGGCGTTGTGTGATGAAGTGGCGGTTTTAAGAGGCGGACGCATTGTGCATACCGCAGAAATGCCCATCACTGCCCAAGAGCTGGCGAAAACCATGTTTGGCGACATTAAGCCCCCTCCCCCACGCCACAGCGTAAAACGAGAAAAACCCATCCTGCGCCTAACAGGGCATTTAACAGGCGGACGGTTTAACGTGCAAGTGAGCGATTTTGCGCTGTATGCAGGCGAAACTGTGGGACTTGTGGGATTAGATGGGAGCGGACAAGAACGTTTTTTGCGTGCCATCACAGGGCTTATCAAACCGCAAGGGGGCAAATTGTGGCTGAAAGAAAAAGACCACACTCACACGCCCTACCGCCGTCTGATGCGTGAAGGCGTTTTTTTTGGGGCAAGCGGACGCATTGAAGAAGGCTTAATTAAGGGCATGAGCCTGACCGAACACACCGCCCTACTCACAGAACAAGACCTTACGATTCAGTGGCAACGGGCGCAAAACCTTACCCAAGAGCGCATTAGTCATTATCAAGTAAAGGGCAAACCCCAAAGCCTCATTGAAACGCTCTCTGGGGGCAACCAACAGCGCGTGCTTATTTCGCTATTGCCCGATACGCCAACGGTACTTTCATTAGAGCAACCCACGCGCGGGCTAGACGTAGATTCGGCAAGCTGGATTTGGGAGCAACTAGAGGCACGCCGTCAGCGTGGTGCGGGCATTGTGTTTAGCTCTGCCGAACTAGACGAAGTGCTGGCGTATAGTGACCGCATCCTTGTATTTTTTGATGGCAAAATTACTGTGATTGATGATGTTACCCAAGTGAACGTTGACCGATTGGGCGAACTCATTGGCGGAGGCGCATAACCCTATGACAAAACCCATGCAATCTGTTTTATTCGCGCTATTGCCCATTGCCGTGTCTTTGCTTATCACAGCGCTACTCATCATTATTGTGGGCAACAACCCCCTAGAAGTGGTGCATTTAGTTCTTAGTGGTGCATTTGGTTCTAGCACCTCATTAGGTGGCGTGGTGAACTTTTGGATGCCATTGGCGTTCTGTGTGGTCGGCTTAGTCGTCACGTTTCGGGCGGGCTTGTGGAACATTGGCATTGAGGGGCAATTGATGGCAGGCGCAATTGGCGCAAGCTATGTGGGCTTATTTGTACGCGACTTGCCCACCCCCCTTTGGATTTTGCTGGCAATAATCGCAGGCGCAGGCGCAGGCATGGTTGTTAGCCTTATCATTAGTGTGTTAAAAACTCGACTTGGCATTAACGAGATTTTTGGCGGTGTGGCAATGAACGCCCTCGTCAACGTTTACTCTATTTACCTCATTAGTGGGCCCTGGCAACCCCCCGAAGGCGGTAGCGCACAAGCCACACAGCCCTTCCCCCGTGAGGTATGGCTTACGCCCTTTAGCCAAGATTTTCCCGTCAGCTTGCCCTATTTAGGCTTGCTCTTTGGCATGATTGCCCTTGTCAGCGTGTTATTAAACAACACACGCTGGGGTTTACAGTTAAAAGCCACAGGCAAAAATCCGCGCTCGGCATTGCTTTTGGGTGTGCCGATAGAAAGAAGCACCCTCACGGCGTTCTTGCTCTGTGGGGCATTGGCTGGCATGGGAGGGGCGCATCGCGTTTTAGAAACCTACCACAGCTTACGCCCCCTCATTAGCGGTGGCATTGGCTTTTTGGCGTTATTGGTGGTGCTGTTGGCAGGAGCGCGTTTGCTGTGGGCGGTAGGCATTGCTTTTGTTTCTGCCGCAATTTTAACGGGTAGCACACGCCTAAAAATTGCCTTACAGCTTGATGCTTCGTTGGCAAATGTGTTACAAGGCTTAGTTGTCTTGTGTATTTTGTTATTTAATGGCATACGGGAACGCTTCTTCGATGAACCAAGAGCTGATTAACACCTTTAACACGATTATCTCTAACGCCACACCGCTTGTGATTGCCGCACTGGGCGAAACGATCACAGAACGGGCGGGTGTCATTAACCTTTCGTTGGACGGCAGTCTTGCGCTCTCGGCAATGGGCGGATTTGTGGCAGCCCTGACCGCACAAAGAGCAGGATTGCCCTTGCCCCTTGCGCTTGCGATAGGTGTTTTTGTTGCCATGCTGATTGGCGCGTTGGTGGCGTTGCTAATTGCCTTTGGCAGCATCACCTTAAAGCAAGACCAAGTCGCTATTGGCTTTGTACTCACGTTGCTTTGTGCCGATTTGGCGCAATTTTTGGGGCAAGCCTATACACGCCAACCGGGGCCCATTTTCCCTAACATCTCATTGCCCATCCTGTCAGAAATTCCTACGGTGGGGCGCATTTTCTTCTTTCACGATTTTTTGGTGTACGTCAGTTATGCGCTGATTTTTGGCATATGGTATTGGCTCTTTCGCACACGGGGCGGGCTAACCCACCGCGCACTAGGAGAACGCCCCGAAGCAGCTTTTGCGCGTGGCTTTGCTGTCAATCGCTCCCGTTATTTTTGGGTGGTACTGGGTGGTGCTATCGTCGGTTTAGCAGGCGCGGCATACTCGCTTAATGTAAAGTCGGGATGGGCAACACCCCCCAGTATGCGCGGTGACGGCTGGATTGCGCTGGCAATCGTCATCTTTGGCGGATGGCATCCGTTTAGAGTGGTGCTTGGTGCGTATTTGTTTAGTTCATTGCAGGCGGTATCGTCGGCATTACAACGCTCAAATACCCAAATTCCATTGGTATTGCTTAACGGCATCCCTTGGGTGATGATGCTTATTACGTTGCTCATCGTTAGTAGCGGCGCACTAGAACGCTTATTGATGATATTGCCGAAATCGCTTCAAAATCGGGCGCGTGCCATCCTAAGAAGTGACCCACCCAAAGCACTCGGTACACCCTTTGAGAAAGATTAGCACACATGGCAGAAACATTTGATTGTATTGTGGTGGGTGGTGGTGGCATGGGCAGTGCTACCGCTTATTATCTGGCAAAAGCGGGGCAAAAAGTGCTGTTGCTAGAGCAGTTTGAGTTTAACCATTTATGGGGTAGCTCTTGGGGACATTCTCGGATTATCCGTTATAGCTACACCAACCCTGTGTATGTTCAGCTTGCCCGTGAGACCTATCCCCTTTGGCACGCCTTAGAAGAAGCCACAGGCGAGCGTTTTTATATCAAAACGGGCGGCATTGACTTTGGGTATCCTGATGAACCCACGTTCAGAGACACTAAAAACGCCCTAGACACCTCAAGCATCCCCTACGAATTGCTAAACGCCAAAGAAGCCCAGGCACGCTTTCCACAATTTCGCTTCCAAGATGATTGGCAAGTCATCTATCAAGCCGATAGCGGCATTGTACCCCCGTCGCGCGCCGTGAATGCCCACCTTCGCCTAGCAAAAGCGCATGGCGCGACATTACGGGATAACACGCCCGTTCTTAAAATTGCGCCTTTTGCCGATAGCGTAGAAGTGCATACAGAAGATGCTGTGTATAAGAGCGCAAAACTCGTCATTACCGCAGGCAGTTGGGCGGGAAAACTCATTCAAGAAACCACAGGGTCTGTTTTGCCCTTACAGCCCTCGCGCGTGCAAGAAGTGCTGTTTAATTCACCCGATGATAGCTACACCCACGAACACATGCCCATTTACATTTATCACGCAGACTTTGACAAAGGCGGCGGTTTATACGGCTTGCCTAGCATTGAGGGAAGCGGTGTAAAAAGTGGGATTCACGGCGGGCTTAACATAGACCACCCTTCTCACATCAATTACACCCCTGATGAGGACGCTGTACCCAAACTACGCCATCTCATCAAAGACTTTTTGCCCATGTCGCAAAGCGCAGACGTAAAAATGGTGCGTGTATGTTTATACACCATGACCCCTGACCAAGACTTCATCATCGACCAACACCCCACCTACCCCCATATTGCTATCGGGGCGGGATTTAGTGGGCATGGTTTTAAGTTTAGTACGGGCATTGGCAAAATTTTAACCGACCTAACGCTGACAGGTCGCACACCCCATAATATCAGCCTCTTTAACCTCAACCGCTTCTTAGGCTAATCGCCTAAAGTCATTTGCCCGATGATGAGATAAGGCGTTTCTTCATTGTCGGGCATTAGGTTGATAACCCCATCAGGTGTCCATTCATAAACGCTAATGCCCACACTGTACACGCCCGCCCCTAGCTCACGATTGGCGACCAATGGGCGCGGGTCATAGTAGGTTGCTTCGGTTTGCCATGTGGTCGTTGGGGCTTCCCCCACAAAGGGTTGGCTATCTAATTGTGCGACTAGCTCGCCCGCTTCGTTTAGTAAGAACGCCGACACCGTATAATCACGCTCTAAGAGCGCGTTGGCTTGCCACCATAGGTCTACACGCAACGCTTCTGGCACAAATTTGGCGTGCGTTAGCGTCATCAGGTCGCCAAATGTCCCCAAAGGCTCGCTGTTGGGCAAGCGGTCATAACGATAGGTATACCAGTTTTGCTCCCAATCGCTGGTATGGCGCGTGGCGGTTCGCACAAAGCCTTCTCGGTTTACAATGCTCTCAAGGTCAAATGCCGACCATTGGGCAAACCATACCGTATCAAAGTCCCTTAGGTATTCTGGCAATTCAAACCAAAATTCATCAGGAAACCACGCTTGCCAGCGTTTAATAGAGCGCACGTCAATTTCTGGGGGGGCGTAGCGGTCAATATAGTATTCAAGCTGGTAATCCCCACCGCCCACATCAATGAAAACGGCATCCCCCGCTAAAACAAATTCGGCACTATTGCGCCCGAACGATTCCCAAGGTTGGCGTGGGCGATAAATATCAAAGTGAAGCAGGCTATACACCAGCAATGCCCCCACCAAAACACCTCGTGTAGGGCGTGGCACATTCGCCAACCCAAATGCGATTAAAAGCGCAATCGGCACGTCTAGCTGTGCTAGGCGGTGGTCTGCCAGAATATCCACCACAAAGTTAAACGCATACGTTAGCCAAAACGGGACAAGTATCCACGTTACCAGCAAAAACGGCACATTAAGGGGTTTCCAGCGCAAACGATAGCCCTGTTGCTGATGAGCATCTTGCACCACAACCACCAAACCAAAGCCCATATATGCCACCAACAGCACCCACTGACGGCTTAAAAATACGTCAATGAAGCCTTTAATCGTTTCCCAATTAGAGAGTGTACCAATGGGCTGTGTAGACACTTTGCGAATTTGATAAGGTAACACTGCCCCCACTAGCCAAGGAGTGAATACAATCGCGGCAATCGTCAAGCCCGCAATCGCTTCTAAGCGTTTGCGCCCACGCAAAAACAGCAAAGCATAGATGCCCTGTGTAACGCCCGTCCACGCACCCAAATAATGGGTATACACACAAAACGCGGTCATGAATACCCAAAGCACCGCTAATGCCCGTGACCCTGTGCGAATCCAGCGCAAAAACGCCCACATGCTAGTGATAGCAAATAGCACATATAGCGCATACATGCGG
>Ga0163144_10018309_pt1 | contig 14183 bp, 14 predicted proteins | sample OliLak19BULKMAT1_FD_123175 | JGI IMG/M metagenome (GOLD analysis project Ga0163144, IMG submission 123175) | Freshwater microbial mat bacterial communities from Lake Vanda, McMurdo Dry Valleys, Antarctica - Oligotrophic Lake LV.19.BULKMAT1 | ecosystem: Environmental > Aquatic > Freshwater >... | reverse complement strand
TGGTTCTGTTACTTGCACCTGCCCGTAGCCAATAGGTTTTTCCGGTTATAAAACATAGGGGTGGCGATACAATGCCACCTCTTTTAATACAGCGAGAGTGACCTTATGCCCTATACCCCGATGCAACTTGCAAACTCTTTTATCAAAACGGGCGAGTTTACAGATGCCCTAGACGCACTAAACGCGCAATTGGTGCAAGTTCCCCATGACGATGAAGCGTTACGCCTTCGCGCCCAAGTGTTGGCTCGGATGGATAACCCCTCACAAGCCCTTATAGATATTACGGCGGTGCTTGCGCCTACGTCCGACGACCAATTTATAAAATCCGTACTATACGAGCGCATGAGTGATATGCCCAACGCTATCGCATCGCTTAATGTGAATGAACCGCGCCACGCAGAACGCCTTGTGTACTTGCTAGGTATACAAGAAAACTGGCATCGTGTGCTAGAAGTCATTAAAGCGCAACCGCCTTCTTGGCGGTGGCAACAGTACGAAGCCGATACGCTGGTTAAAATGGGGCGTGATAGTGAGGCGTTGGTGTGCTATGAAGGTGTTTTACAGGCGTTAGCCGTCGTTACGTCACAATCATCACAAAAAGGCGTGTTTACGGCAATGACGGCGCGTATTTTAATGGCACAGGCGTTTATCTTTTTGCGTCTTGCCCAGTATGATGAAGTAGAAGCACGCTTGCAGCGCGCAAGCCAGTACATCCCCGACGACCCCGCCATTGGGTTTAACATGGGCATCATTTGGGTGCATCGTGGTGATTTAGCAAAGGCTATCGCGTATGCCAAAGAAGCCCTCTTAAACGCCAGCCTCGACGTAAAGGCACATCTTTTACAAAGCCTACACGATGACCCGCGCCTAAGCGCGTTACGAGATGCTTTAGAGTAGTTACAAAAGAACAGGCATAAAAAAAGGGCGTACCCGTTTTGGATACGCCCTTTTTAGTGTTAAGTGGGGTGTGAATTATTCTTGGACGCGAGGGCGTTTAGAGCCTTGTGCCGAGAATGGGCTACGTTCACGGTTGCCGCGATAGCCTTCACGAGTGGCAGGTGTAGCGTTGTCACGGTTGCCACGATAGCCTTCACGGTTGGCGGGTGTGGCGTTGTCACGGTTGCCACGATAGCCTTCACGAGTGCCAGTGGTACTAGGGGTGGCAGGTGTGGTCGCGTTGTCGCGGTTACCACGATAGCCTTCACGAGTGCCAGTGGTGTTGCTGGGTGTGCCTTCACGGGTGCTAGAAGTTGCGCCTTCACGGTTACCACGATAGCCACCGCCAGAGGTTGCGCCCTCACGGTTGCCACGATAACCCCCGCCCTCGCGGTTGCCACGGTAGCCTTCACCCTGACCACGATAGCCATTGTTACGGGGCTTTTGGTTAAAGGAGGACATAGTAGCGGCTTCGGCGGCATAAGGGTGTTCCGAGATGACAGGCACGCTTAAGCGAATCAGGCGTTCTACATCACGAAGCAACTTACGTTCTTCGGCATCACAGAAGGAGTAAGCGATACCGCTTGCGCCAGCGCGTGCTGTACGACCAATGCGATGTACGTATACTTCGGCTTCTAGGGGTAGGTCATAGTTGATAACGTGCGTTACGTTGTCTACGTCAATCCCACGTGAGGCGATGTCGGTGGCAATCAAGAGGCGGGTTCTGCCCGACTTAAAGTCGGCAAGAGCGCGTTGACGGGCATTTTGTGACTTATCGCTGTGGATGGCATTGGCGCGGATGTTGGCACGTTCTAGCTGTTCTACCAATTTATCTGCGCCGTGCTTGGTGCGTGTAAACACCAAAACGCGGTTGATACTATCGTCGATAAGCACATGCTGAAGTAGCGCGGACTTATCCTTCTTTTGAACAAAGAAAACGCCTTGCGTAATCTTGTCCACGGTGGTGGCTTGGGGTGTCACTTCAATGTGAACTGGGGTCACCAAAATTTGGTTTGCCAACGACTGAATGGCGGAAGGCATGGTTGCCGAGAACATCACCGTTTGACGGTTTGTTGGGATTTGGCTGACGATGCGTTTTACATCCGCGATGAACCCCATATCTAGCATACGGTCGGCTTCGTCTAAGACAAGCACTTCTACCGCGCTAAGGTCAACGATATTTTGGTTCATCAAGTCCATTAAACGTCCGGGCGTGGCGACGACAATATCGACACCACGGCGCAATGCTTGTTCTTGGCGGTATTGTTTAACACCCCCAAAAATAACGGTGTGGCGCAAACCAGTATATTTGCCATACCCTCCGATATTCTCACCAATTTGGCTGGCAAGTTCACGGGTAGGGGAAAGCACAAGGGCGCGGACGACGCCGCGCTTGCGACGTGGTAGGTTGGCGAGGCGTTGCAAAATAGGGAGCGAAAACGCAGCCGTTTTGCCAGTACCTGTTTGGGCGCAACCCATCACATCCTTGCCTTCTAACATATGGGGGATGGCTTGCATTTGAATGGGGGTGGGGGTAGTGTACCCGAGTGAAACTAATGCGCGTAAAAGCGCGTCATTTAACTGAAGTTCTTGAAATTGCATGAGTCCTCAAATTTTGATTAGCGGTTGGGTGAAATTGGGCAACAATGCACGAAGAAATGCCCTGCCCAATGTCGCGTGAAAGGGGGACTTAAACTACAGAAGAAGAGAAATATCACGATCTCACGCTACGACATCATATCAGAGAACAGTTTAATTTGCAAAGACCAAAATGACACCAATTACTAAGGCGGCATGATACCTGACCTAAACGACCATGCCAAACATCACGGGTTTGGCGGTTTATGCTCTCATCTCATCCCGAAGGGTGCTATAATGGCGAGAAATGTCGTTTAGGAAATTAGCAAAAGGAACACTCTTATGAACCTAGGACCCGGTGAATTACTCATCATTTTGGTGATTGTGCTTGTGCTTTTCGGTGTAGGGCGTGTCTCACGCATTGGTGGCGAGCTTGGACAAGCCGTTGCCAACTTCCGCAAGGGACTTAACAACGAAGAAAAGCCTAAAACGGACGAAAAATAGGGTCTATGACCCTATCTCGCTTATTTTATAGCCGTGTGGGTAAGTGCGATTGGGTTGTTCTGTAAGGAAAAACGGTTTCTTTCTGGGGAATGCCAGCGTGCGCAAATACCACGCTGCCACCTTCAAGCCCGTTGTGGTTGCCCATCGCACCCCCGCCATAGGCTTTGGATAGCGAAACGCCTCACGCAAGGGGTCATCCATGAGGGCGTAAATTACTTGTGTGATGATGGGGTGTAAAATTCGTGGATACCACCCCAAGAAAATAGCAATCGTATCATCCGCCACGCGCCTGCTTTCGGGCGTATAAGCAAAGTGCTTGCGCTCGTAGTTTCTAAAAAACGACTCATAGGCTTCGTAGGTGGTGGGCATGTCTTGGATGTTCATGCGTCTGCCCACCTCACGCCAAAAGTAAAAGTTAGCGCGGTTTTCGTGGTCGGAGGGCTTGCGCCACCCAAACGCTCTGTGCCAATCAATCGGCGTAAAAATAAACGTCCCCAGCACATACAAAAAATCATCGTTGCTAATGCCGTAGCGTCCATGCAAACGGTTCATTTGCTTAATGGCTTCGCGCCCACGCTCGCTATCGTAGCCATTTTCGACAAATTCGGCAATCAACAGGCTGGTATCGTCATAACGGCGTTGCCCGTGATTGTGAAATTGGCGCGTTTGGTCTAGCAACGCGCCAATGCTTGGGACGGCATACGTGCGAAAGAGGGCAAATTCTAGGGCTTTGCGCATCAAAAACGGATATTCGTTTGTACCCACCAAGATGACAATTTCTTGGCAATCTTTTTGAGGGTCTAGTGATAGCACCCGTTTGAGAATGTTATAACGTCCGCGCATATCACTCTACTTTTCTACAGGATGCCCTGCTTTAATCCAGCCCAATGTTCCACCGTCTAGGTTATAGAGGGTCTTGTAGCCCTTCGTCACCAAAAATTGAGCGGCTGTGGCACTTCTTCCACCACGCGCACACACCAAAACAACGGGCTTTTCGGTGGTAATTTCGCCAAAGCGTGTTTCTAGCTCGCTTAAGGGAACATTGACGGCACGCGCCAAGTGACCATCGGCATACTCATCTTCTTCGCGCACGTCAATAAGCACATATTCGCTGGCATCTTTGGCTTCAAAATCGGCTTTATAAGCGTCTAAGTCGATGTCTGTATAGGATGATGGCATGGGATAGTTCTCCTGTTGGTCTATTTGGTTGTTTCACGCGCCCATTATACCCCCTCTAAGTGACAAATGGCTAGTTTGTTTTACGCGCCTGAAGCTCGCTTTGGATGTCCTTAAAGCGTTGGGGGGTGATAGGGTAAATCCACGCCAACGGCAAGCTAAGGAGCAATATAACCAATGGCAATAGGCTGACAAATCCACGCAATACCAGCAGTACGCTGTCGGGCTGTGCCACAATAACGCCCGCCGTTTCCGGGTTAAGATAGCCCGCCGCCCCCAACAACGCATTAGATAATGCCAAGCCCAACGATAGCCCCAACTTTTGAATAAACACAAAGAACCCGTAGTACACGCCCTCGCGCCGTTGCCCCGTTTGTAGCTCATCATATTCAATCACATCAGGGAGCATACTCCATGGAATAAGATACGCCACGCTTACACCCATTCCAGAAAAGAACGCCACAATGGGCATTAGGCTGGCATCGCCCTGTGGTACAAAGAACACGCCAAATAATGCACCACTCCATATCAATGCCCCCATCAAATAGGCGGTGCGCTTGCTATAACGTGCGCTTACCCATGACCACACGGGCAAAAATGCAAACGCCGTTATTTGTAAAATGAGCAAAAGCAATGTGAGCGAGTCCTCTGCATTCAGCCAATACCGCACAAACAAGAGCAAATTGGTTTGCACAAGCTGTAACGCCAGCCATGAGCATAAATAAATGCCCGTCACAATCAAAAAGGGGCGATTGCCCAACGCCACGCGCACGCCTTCCATAAAGCTAAAGGGCGGTGTTTTCGGGAGTGTTTCGGGGTCTGGCTCAAAGGTGTAGCGAAATGCCACCAACGAAGACACCGCAATGAGAACCGCCATGATGCCCGCACTAATCAAATAGCCCAGCTTCACATCCTCACCGCCCAAGCCCACCAATACAGGGTGCAAGCCCACCGCCGACACACCCCCCAAAATAGAGAAGCTAAAGCGATATGCTGTTAGCCGTGTGCGCTCGTTATAGTCTTGTGTCATTTCTGCGGTGAGGGCGGTGTAGGGAACATTGACCACTGTAAAGCCTAATTTAAGCAGTATGGCAATCAGTAGGTAGTAAAAGAACAGCCCATTGGCATCGAGTGGGGGAACAATCCAATGCAAAAAGTAGGCGACTGCAAACGGAATTGCGCCAAACAGCAAAAAGGGTCTACGCCTGCCCCATTTGGTGCGCGTTCTGTCACTTAGGTTGCCCATCAAGGGGTCTGTGATAGCGTCTGATGCGGTGGCTAAAAGAAAAATAAGCCCCACAGAGGCGGCGGGCAATAATGCCACATCCAGCAGAAATGCGTTTAGAAAGAAGCCCCCGATGGCGGCGACAATGGCAGCCCCTAAATCGCCAAAGCCGTATGCCAGCTTGGTCTTGGTAGAAAGTGTATTGGACATTGTAAAAAACCTTTTCTAAGAATAATTTGTTTAGCCTGCACGGATTATAACGCATCTTTTAGGCATGATATAATTTTAACAGTGACTTTTGCCACCTTATAGAAAGTGAACCCCTTATGCCCCGCGAATCACGGACATTTCGTAGCCTTGCGCTTATTCTTAAACGGCGTGACATGGGCGAAGCCGACCGCCTGATTACCATGCTTACCCCCCAGCACGGTAAAATAGAGGCGGTAGCAAAGGGCGCACGCAAGCCTGTCAGCACCAAAACCGGGCATGTGGAACTTTTTACGCGGGCGGATATTTTAGTCACACGCGGACGCACGTTTGATATTTTAACGCAAGCAGAAATGGTACAGCCCTATTTGCCCCTGCGTGATGAACTGTTGCGCGGTGCTTATGCCAATTACTGTACTGAACTGCTAGACCGCTTTAGCGAAGATGAGGACGCAGACAATAGCCAATTGTTTGATTTATTGGATACGGCGTTTGCGCGTTTGTGTGTTGATGCGGATGTGCGCCGAGTAACGCGCCATTATGAAATGCACTTGTTAAACGCAGTCGGCTTTAGACCCCAGCTTAATGAGTGTGTAATTACCCACGAGCCAATTTTGCCCGAAAACCAGTTCTTTAGCGATGCCGAAGGGGGCATTGTGTCGCCTGAGGGGGCAAAGCACGTTAGCGGACTAATCCCGTTGCCTTTAGGCACATTAAAGTTTTTGCGCCATCTACAACGTAGCCAATATAAACAAGTGGCAAGCATTGCCATTGATGACGCGCTTCATAACGATGCGGAGCGTGTGATGCTAGGCTATATTCGCTATTTGCTAGAGCGTAAACTGCAAAGTGTAGAGTTTATTCGTTTGCTTCAGCGTTAGAGGATGTTACGCTCTGTCCTTCAATAGAATCAAGCAACCCTAGCATCATAGACGGCATCAATGCCAAGGCGGCTGCCGCCGTTATGGGGTCATCTTTGGCAATGCGCTCTATCTCTTCTAGCAAAATTAGCTGTGCGTCAATCATCAGGCGCATGAGGGCAATAACGCGCTCTAGCACACGCACCAAGAGCGATGGGTTTGCCATCGAATTGGTCACAAGCCAGCTTGCCGCTACCATGAGGGGCATCATAGACAAAATAGACAATGACAGGCTTGCCATAATGGCTTGGCGCACTTCTGCGGGGGCTTCGTTGAGCTTGGCTTGGATTTCAATGGCTTGGGCGAGGCGTGCCATAATGGTAATAGCAAGGCGTTGGGGCGCGCGTGCATGGGGCGCAGATGCCAGCACGTTGTCTAGGGTTTCTAGGCGGGCATATTCTTGGGCGGCTTCTTCGTCGCGTGCCAAGTGTTGGTACAGTTCTTCGGTTAAGTCATCAGAAAGCACGCCGTCTAGTTTTTCGTGCATTAGCTGTTTAATGTCGTTCACCATGAGTTCCTATCCTTCTCGCAAGCGTGGGTTTACGGAACGAGGGGTTTGTTTGGCATGTTGTGCATCATAATAATCTGCCAGCATTTGCCTCGCCCTAAAAAGACGGCTCTTGATAGCACTCTCGGTCGTGTTTAGGGCTTCCGCTATTTCTGTATACGAGTAATCATACCAATAACGTAGCACTACAGCAGCGCGATAATCGGGTTGTAGCTCATCTAACAGGCTTTGTATCATTAAGGATTGCTCGCGCCGTAACGTCAGTTCTTCGGGCAGGGGAGCATCACTGCTTAGTTCTAGGGTTGCGCCACTGGGCAAAGGCTCATCAATCGACACAAGGTGCATACGGCGTTTGCGGATGCGGTCAATACAATGATTAGAGGAAATCGAAAGCAACCACGTCTTAAAAGAGCGTTCTCTGTCATAGCTTTTTAGGTGGTGATATGCCTTTAAGAAGATTTCTTGTGTGGCATCTTCGGCTTCGGTGCTTTCTGTCAGCATCCGATAGCACAGGTTATATACGGCATCAGTAAAGCTGTATACAATTTCGGCAAACGCCTCTTGGTTGCCCGACGACGCGCCCTCTATCCATTCCAGCAACGTTGCATCTTGTTCAGACACGATGTTTTCTGCCTTCTTAAAAAGCCTTAACCGTCAAGGTTGATGAGATTGCTAACGCGCAGGGTGGCTTGTGTTGCGCCACGTGCATCGCTTAGGGTGATAATGTCGCCAGTATCGCCCCAAACTGCCGTATCCAAGCCCCAAAATGCCACTGTGGGCGTGTTTTGTCCTGGGCGTGTATACACAGTTACTTCTTGATTAGAGAAGATGATGCGCTCACCAAAGGTATAGGTGTTGCCTTGTGCATCATTAATTGTCCAGCCCGTTACGTTAATGGTGTTGCCCGTATTACGAATCCGCACGCCTTCCGCCGTAACATCCCCCGCTTGTTCCACACCCACAATTTGCACTTGGGCGTTTTGTGCGGTGGGCGGTAATGTTAGGGTGGGGGTTGCGCCTGTCGGTTCGGTGGCTTCTGCTGTGCCTGATGTATTGGGCGTGGCACTGGTTTGTGTGGTGTTTAATGTGGCTTGGGCAGGTGGCACAACGTTGCTATCTTCTGCCGCCTGATAATTGGGCAATTGTTCTATTGGACAGCCTTCTAGTGGCACAATGAGAACGTCCCCAATTTGAAGCAGAACGGCAGTTTCTTCTGTTAGTCCATTTACTTCTAACAACGTAAACGGATTTGCGCCATATTCGGCGGCAATAGCAAAGGGCGCATCGCCTGCTTCTACGGTGTGTGTGATGCAATTTTGGGGTAATGCAAGCGAAGCCGAGCCAATGCTGGTTTCGCCACTGGGGTCTAGTGCGCTGGCTGAAAGGGTGGCGGGAAAGACCGTTACCCCATCGGGCAAGATATTGGCAGGCACAGCGACCTGTGTTCTATCCACAGTTGCCGTAATAATAATCACAGGAATGGTTGCGTTAGGGTCTGGCGTGGCGGTAATGAGTACCTCTACGGTGACAATTTGCACGCGCTGGCTATTGCTTGCTTGCCCCACGCCAAACAATTGAAGCACAAAAAATGTGCCAATCACCGATACAATAATCACCGATAATAGCAGTGGCAGGGTACGGACTTTCATAAAAAAGTATCCTCAAGCGGTTGAATGAAGCCATTATCTAAGGCAAGTTTACTATAGCACACCCCACCAACAGGCGCAATTCAGGAGGGGCATCATTAAAACGCCAGCAAGGGCGCAAAAACGCTCACACGCACTTGGTCGCCCTTGTTATAAACGGCTTGCGTATCGGTGCTGGCGACAATCTTTGTGCCGTCGGTTAGCGTTAGCCCAATGCGTTGGTCTCGTCCATAATATTCGCGCCATTCCACAATGCCACGCACGCCATCCCCTTGAGAATCTATGTGAATACGTTCTGGACGCACCAAGAGCTTGACGTTGCCTTGCATGGGCTGTAAGAGCTTGACTGCGCCTAAAGGAGACAGTGCAACCGACCCTGTGGCGTGGGCATTGACAAAGTTTGCTTCGCCAATAAAGCTGGCAACCTTCAAATTGGCGGGCGTGTTATACAGTTGTTCAGGCGTGCCTACTTGATGCAGTTTACCATCAAACATCACGGCAACCTTATCCGACAGTGATAAAGATTCTTCTTGGTCGTGGGTAACAAAAATGGCGGTCGTGCCTGTTTGGCGCAGCAATTGCCGTACTTCTGCGCGGACTTGCTGGCGCAACGCCGTATCCAAATTAGAGAAGGGTTCATCTAAGAGCAAGATGCTGGGCTGGGGTGCTAATGCGCGTGCCAATGCTACCCGTTGCTGTTGCCCGCCCGATAAATGATAGGGCATACGCTCGGCAAAGGCTGCTAAACCAACGGTTTCTAGCATGGCTTCGGCGCGTTTACGGCGTTCTTTGGGGGCATCCATTAGCCCAAATGCCACGTTATCCCGCACGTTTAGATGAGGAAAGAGCGCGTAATCCTGAAATACCATCCCAATACGGCGTTTTTCCGCAGGGACAAACGTTTTTTCGTCTGCGACAGTTTGCCCCTTGATGTATATCGCGCCAGAGGTGGGGCGTTCAAAGCCTGCAATCAGGCGGAGTGTGGTGGTTTTACCGCACCCACTGGGGCCCAAAAGAGTAATCAGTTGCCCCTCTTGTGCTGTAAGGCTAATGTCATCTACCGCGCATTGTGAATCGTAGTGTTTGGTTACTTGACGGCACTCTAAAGCCAGTGTCATCGGGTCTGCCTATTCGTTTAATGGTCATTTAGTCATTATTGAATCGGGGCATTATAGCACAGGGCTAATGGCGTGTGCGTGGGTCTCGCCATAAAATAACCGCCAAGCCCAGTGCCGACGCTAACATCAGCAAAAAGCCCGGCTCACCTATCAGCGTAAACATGCCCTCATTTTGTACCGACCAAATGCGCCCCGAAAGCGTTCTAAAGCCAATGGGTGATAAGATAAGCGTGAGGGGGAGTTCTTTCATCACGTTTAAGAACACCAACGCCGCGCCTGCCATAATGCCACTAAACGCCAATGGCACAGTAACGCGCCAAAGGGTTTGCCAGTTATTTTTACCCAAACTGCGAGAGGCTTCTTCTAGGCGTGGGTTAATTTGTGTAAGTGCGCTTTGGGTTGTGCCAATGCTAAACGGCAAGAAGCGCGTCACATACCCCAAAATAAGCAATGGGAACGTTTGATACATGCTAGGCAAATAATTTGCGGTAAAGAACACCAACGCCAAGCCAATCACCAAGCTAGGCAACACATTGCCCACATACGTTAGGCGCACCAACAAGCGATTAAGCTGTGTGGGACGGCGCGCCACCAATACGCCCATCGGCAACGCCACCAATGACGACACTAGCGCGGCTAACAGGCTAATGCTGATGGTGTTGCCCGTCAGTTCCAGCATCGATACAGGCACAGGATTATTATAAACGCGCCCTACTAGCCAATAGATGACGACACCAAACGGCACAATCACCCCCATAAAGACCACACTCGCACAAAAAAGCAAGCTAGGGATGCGCCAACGCCCTAATTTTACGGGGCGTAGCTGACGGCGTGTGCCTGTTCCCACCCGATAGTTTTCTGTGGTGCGGTTGAGGCGTTGCTCTACATACAGCAGTACCATTGTTAGGGCAACCAAAACTAACGCCAATAAAGCGGCGCGTTCTGTGTTAAAGGTGTTGTTGTATTGCTGAAAGATGGCACGGGTAAACACATTAAATTGCATCACCGCCACCGCCCCAAAGTCACTTAGGGTATAGAGGGCGGTCATTAACATGCCAATGGCTAATGATGGGCGCAATTGGGGAAGCGTAATGCGTAAAAACACCTGCCACCGATTTAAGCCCACACTACGCCCGACTTCTTCCATGGCGGGGTCGGTATTCAGTAAAGCAGCTCTGACAGGTAGCAATACATACGGGTATGAAAAGAGCGTAATACTTAGCCACGCGCCAAAGAAACCGCGTATTTCTGGCAGTCGGTCTACACCAAAGGGCGCAAGCACGCTTTGTAAAATGCCTTTGGGTCCCCAAGCCTCTATGTAAGTAATTGCCCCCAAGTAAGACGGAATAACCATTGTTAGCAAGCCCAATATCAGCCACACGCGCCGATAGGGTAAATCGGTTCGGCTGGTGAGCCACGCAAACGGCACGCCTATAAGCGTAGATGCCACTGTCACGGTGAGCATCAGCGCAAGGCTATTCCCTACAATTGTTAGCGTGCGTTCTTGAAGCAAGTAAGCTAAACCTTCTTCGCCTGCCCCTAACGCACGAATGCCCAAGTAGGCAAGTGGGAGTAATACCACGATGACCACAAAGGCACTTAAAAGCTGTATCCACGTTTGTAAAGAACGCCATGGGCGCAAGAAAGTTAGGGTCAAGCGGTTTGTCCTTTGCTGTAGGGCGTTGCCCTATGGGGCGTTTGTTTGTAGGGCGCAAATCATTTGCGCCCCTTGGTGTGATAACGGCGTTTAGTCTAGTGCGCCACTTTGTTCGATAATGTCTAGCGTGCCTTGTAGGTCGTCAAGGTCGCTGAGGTCAATATCGGGTGTTTGAATGTCGGCAAGGGGCAAGAGTTCCGCATTAGGAGGCACGCTTTCCACTAAGGGATATTCAAACGTTTCTGTTGCAAAGTAGGTTTGTGCGCTATTGCCCAAGAGATAGAGTAAGAAGCGTTGTGACAAACCGTATTGGTCGCTGGTCTTTAGAATGCCTGCGCCCGCAATGTTCACCAAAGAGCCTACATCACCGCCAGGGAAATAGTGCAGGGCGGCGGGTGTGTCTGGGTTTTCGGCATAGAAGCGGTAAATATAGTAGTGATTCACCAAGCCCACTTCTACTTCACCATTGATGACGGCTTGCACAATGGCGGTATTGTTGTTATAAGCGGCGGTATCGTTGGCAACCATGCCCTCTAGCCATGCCGACGTTGCTTCGTCACCCAAGATAAGGCGCATGGCGGTTACATTCGATTGGAAAGAGCCATTGGTGGGCGCCCACCCAACGCGACCTGCCCATGCTTCACCTGTTAAATCAAGCAAGCTGGCAGGTAATTCTTCGGGGGTAATAAGGTCTGTGTTATACACTAGCGCGCGAGCGCGACCACTTAAACCCACCCACACATTGTCTACGGACTTAAATGCGGGGTTGTTTACGCGCTCGGTAATATCAGAAGGTAATGTTGCAAGCAATTCGGCTTTGGCAAGTGCGCCTAATGCGCCGGCATCTTGACCAATGTATACATCGGCAGGGCTATTTGCGCCTTCTTCTCTAATTTGGCTGGCAAGAGCGGCAGTATCGCCATACAACACTTGCACTTGTACGCCTGTTTCTTCTGTAAATTGGGCAATGAGGGGTGCAATCAGGCTTTCGGAACGCCCACTGTAAATTGTAAGCACGCCTTCTTGTGCGCTTACTGGCAAAATAGCCATTGTCAATAGAATAGCCACAACAAAAAGGGATAGTTTGCGAACCATCATAAAAGAGACTCCTTGAAACTATTGCAAATCCGTCATAAGATTTGCTAAAGGCTAAATGAAACGGTGTTCTGTGTAGACCTGTTGGCGCATGACTACATAGGACACTTTTCTTTTTACCAAATAGAGTCCCCTCCTGTCTACACTACTGGTAAAGTTCACTTTTTCGCTTGTGAGTAGTTTCACATTAAATGGGGAGGTACTCTAAATTTAGCAGAGGTTAAATTTACGTAGGGCGGTTTTGTGCTAAACTAAGAGTGCAACCCCTTACACCCGTCTTTCGTAATAAGTCATAGGCAATCGGACGGATTGCATGGAGAGAGAACCGTGAGTCATTGGTGGGGAACAAGACAAGAAGTATCACCCCGTTTGATGTGGGAAGTGGAAGCCATGAAGGCAGCCTTTGAAGGCACATTTAAGCTGGTTGTGCCACCGTTTGGAGGCTTGCTGTATTGGCAAGGTACGGTTCACATTAATATGAGTGTGGTGCAAAACGTAGAACACACCTTAAAAATTTTGTACCCAAAGGACTATCCCAATCGCCCTGCGGAAGCGTACTGCTTGAAACCCCGTATTTATAGCGAAAAGCACCAATATGAGGATGGGCAATTGTGCCTGTTTAATCCGCGTGACGGCGAACAATACGGCTGGAATCCGAGCAAGTCAACGGCTGTTACCGTGAGCGGATGGGCTGTTCAATGGCTTTATGCCTATTATACATGGCGTGCAACGGGGGATTGGCCCGGCATTGAAGAACGTATCCGCCCCGATACCCCACTGCCACGCCGTAGGAGAGACCTATAACATGAGCGAGTGGCAAAAAACCCTCCGAGATGAACTTGATGGTGTGGGTAGGCGAATGAGAGGCTTGGCGATGATAAGCAGAGGTATTGTGCCGAACTTGAAAATATCGCAACGGGTGGTTGACCGCATTTTTAACGCGTCGCAACGCTTCCTTGCCGATGAAACAGGCGAAACGATGGTAGGCTTGGTGCTAGAGGCGGCTCATTTGCCCGAAGCCATGCCCACCATTTATGTACTAGACACGATAGCTCCCGACGAAAACGCCATCCGCCGTTCTCATATGTTTGAGCAGGGCGATGACTTACAGGGCGATATTTTTGTGTGGTTGCTAGAAAACTGGGAAGCGTATCAACGCATTGGGCGTGACATGAACGGCAACACTATTAAGCCCGAATGGAAACAACCATTGCGGCACATTGGCGACTGGCACAAACAACCTGGCTTTATGATTCAGCCCAGTGGTGGCGACCTCATGACCGCCCTACAGTTTATGGCAGAAGAAGAAAATCAATTTGAGTTTTTGCTTGTGCCGATTGTGACGCTGGGGCATGACAGCGTTACCACAGAAGAAGGCTCGACAGTAAATTACTTTACTGTGCCAATGAGCGATGAAACCAGCTTGCGGATGGATTGGTGGTATATTCATCGAGATAGCCGTTTCTTCCAGCCCATTACCCCCCAAATTGTGCCAGAAAGCGAGTTACCCGCGCTGACACCGTATCCTTGGCATATCTTGGATGGTGACTTGCTAAACGATGAAATGGGCTTGCTAGAAGATGAGGGCATGTTCCTCATTGGCAATACCACAG
>Ga0163144_10018306_pt1 | contig 14184 bp, 13 predicted proteins | sample OliLak19BULKMAT1_FD_123175 | JGI IMG/M metagenome (GOLD analysis project Ga0163144, IMG submission 123175) | Freshwater microbial mat bacterial communities from Lake Vanda, McMurdo Dry Valleys, Antarctica - Oligotrophic Lake LV.19.BULKMAT1 | ecosystem: Environmental > Aquatic > Freshwater >... | reverse complement strand
TGTGGTGAATAGCTGCATAGATAGGAGGGATAAAAGATGGTGCAATTGAAGCATCGTTATACAATTGGCTTTCGTAACTAATTACCTGTTTCAATTCCAAAATGGTACAATTAAAGCAAAAACGCAAACACGCCTTTCCCTACGCCTGTCCCGTTTCAATTCCAAAATGGTACAATTAAAGCATCGTTGCTCAGTAGCGACCAGCCGTCGCTAAAAGTGTTTCAATTCCAAAATGGTACAATTAAAGCTACAATGGTTACAGCGGCGTTTTTCGGGCTTCCTTTGTTTCAATTCCAAAATGGTACAATTAAAGCCGGTATTCGGGTTCGTCATGTTCACGATCTTACCCTGTTTCAATTCCAAAATGGTACAATTAAAGCCTGATTTACGACTGTAAAAACCCGTAGGTAAAAGCGGGTTTCAATTCCAAAATGGTACAATTAAAGCGGCGAAGTTCTACGGGTAAAGTGGCGGAATTTGTGAGGTTTCAATTCCAAAATGGTACAATTAAAGCGCCACCGCCCGTTGCGTTTATCGTCAGATTTCCAGGTTTCAATTCCAAAATGGTACAATTAAAGCGCGCGCTTTAATATCGCCTATGACTTGTTGCTGTATGTTTCAATTCCAAAATGGTACAATTAAAGCGAAATCAGCCGCGATAATGTAACGGCAAAACAGAAACGTTTCAATTCCAAAATGGTACAATTAAAGCACCGGGCAAGATGGGCTTTATTGCTTGTGCTAAATTGTTTCAATTCCAAAATGGTACAATTAAAGCCGCCGTACCCGCTTCCGAACCTTTTTTTCCCTGTTGTTTCAATTCCAAAATGGTACAATTAAAGCGGCATAATGCGTTTTGCCCTTTTCGTGCCAATACGGTTTCAATTCCAAAATGGTACAATTAAAGCGATTTAGCAAAGAAAAACACCAAATTTTAGAGTTGTTTCAATTCCAAAATGGTACAATTAAAGCCTATGACCTGAGCCTTTACTTTTGAAATTAAAATAGGTTTCAATTCCAAAATGGTACAATTAAAGCCAAAATACTCCCACGTTTTTCCGTATGGCCGCTCGGTTTCAATTCCAAAATGGTACAATTAAAGCTTCTATAAAAGGGGGGTATTTTACGCTGCGTTCGGTGTTTCAATTCCAAAATGGTACAATTAAAGCATAATAATCCCCACCTGCGCCAAGTGGGGGTGTTATGTTTCAATTCCAAAATGGTACAATTAAAGCTTTAGCCCGTTATTCAGATTGGCGCGACACCTCCCTTGTTTCAATTCCAAAATGGTACAATTAAAGCCGTCCTCCGCTTTTTTTGCCGCCGCCGCTTCTGCTGGTTTCAATTCCAAAATGGTACAATTAAAGCGCAGATTCGGTCGTATGGCAAAACAATAACATAACCGTTTCAATTCCAAAATGGTACAATTAAAGCTGGGGCACCGAATTGGTTCATTATGTCAGTGAGATGTTTCAATTCCAAAATGGTACAATTAAAGCAACGGGAGCTAAAACCCGACGCTTTTAAAATGCTTTGTTTCAATTCCAAAATGGTACAATTAAAGCCCGTAAAAAACTCAAAAATGTCTAACGCTTTCAGTTGTTTCAATTCCAAAATGGTACAATTAAAGCCTTTTGTTGTTTCCTTACTTCGCCGCTCGCTTTTTGTTTCAATTCCAAAATGGTACAATTAAAGCCCGGACTCGATGTCCGCGTCCGTACACTGTACTCCGGTTTCAATTCCAAAATGGTACAATTAAAGCAGTGTCAGAAGTGTGGGGACGCTTGTACGGGTGTTGTTTCAATTCCAAAATGGTACAATTAAAGCTATTTATCGGCATATCACAAAAGGTTATATAATAAAGTTTCAATTCCAAAATGGTACAATTAAAGCAATTAAGCAAAAGACCAGCCCCGCGAGCCGCTTTCGAGTTTCATTTCCAAAATGGTACAATTAAAGCATTAAGCAAAAGACCAGCCCCGCGAGCCGCTTTCGAGTTTCAATTCCAAAATGGTACAATTAAAGCTACTTGTCGCGCCTAAAAGGGTGGTAGAGAGCGTTGTTTCAATTCCAAAATGGTACAATTAAAGCCGCGGAAAACGTGGCGGCTTTGAAACCCGAATTTTAGTTTCAATTCCAAAATGGTACAATTAAAGCCACGTGTATGAATTGCTTCGAGAGCAGTTATCCGAGGTTTCAATTCCAAAATGGTACAATTAAAGCTATCCATCATGGAGGTGTTCCAAGCGGCTAAGGCCGGTTTCAATTCCAAAATGGTACAATTAAAGCAATAAAATGCAAGAAACAATGCACTTCATGCTCGACCGTTTCAATTCCAAAATGGTACAATTAAAGCCTCTTTTACACAGTGGTGGCAAATCCGCTCCCGGGTTTCAATTCCAAAATGGTACAATTAAAGCAATGCCTGTTCTGCTGTTAATCGCTTTCGATCATCGGTTTCAATTCCAAAATGGTACAATTAAAGCGGTGGACGGGGATAAAGACCGTACTGTTCGCGTCCATGTTTCAATTCCAAAATGGTACAATTAAAGCAAAACATGAACGTTAACGACGTAAAGGCTAAGCTGGGTTTCAATTCCAAAATGGTACAATTAAAGCTTAAGAACCTGCGACAATCTTACGATCTTTTAGACGAGTTTCAATTCCAAAATGGTACAATTAAAGCATCGGCGTTAATCATAGAATCTGCCCACATGCGATGTTTCAATTCCAAAATGGTACAATTAAAGCTTACACAGTATTTGAATATACCAACGCTTTAACATGTTTCAATTCCAAAATGGTACAATTAAAGCTCCAACAAGGTGAAGTCGCAGTTCCTCGAACCCCCGTTTCAATTCCAAAATGGTACAATTAAAGCCGTTAGCGGACTAAATTTAAGTCTAATGTTAAAATCTGTTTCAATTCCAAAATGGTACAATTAAAGCTTCGACTATTTGCCGTGCTTCGTCTAATTTTAAAGTGGTTTCAATTCCAAAATGGTACAATTAAAGCACCTGATGATCCTGAGATAGTCTTTTTGCCCGCAGGTTTCAATTCCAAAATGGTACAATTAAAGCCTAACTACTAAAATGTCACAGAACCAGCCTATTGACGGTTTCAATTCCAAAATGGTACAATTAAAGCTGCACAAGATTCAGACCCCCAAGTGGTTGCCACTGGTTTCAATTCCAAAATGGTACAATTAAAGCGCAAAATGCCTAAATTCGGCACACCCTCTTTCTGAGTTTCAATTCCAAAATGGTACAATTAAAGCAAGAATCTTCGTCCTCATTACCATATTATTACATTGTTTCAATTCCAAAATGGTACAATTAAAGCCCAGCGCGCGGGTATCCGAAGAAACCGCCGAAATGAGTTTCAATTCCAAAATGGTACAATTAAAGCACGCGCCAATATCCGCTAATTCCGACAGGTAAAGCCGTTTCAATTCCAAAATGGTACAATTAAAGCGTTACAAGCAAGCCCCAGCCGAATAATCTACAATAGTTTCAATTCCAAAATGGTACAATTAAAGCAAGTCTATTCAGAAATGCCGAAACATAATGCTCTAGTTTCAATTCCAAAATGGTACAATTAAAGCTCCAAACGTTTTATCGCTTCCACCGGCAAAACGTCCGGTTTCAATTCCAAAATGGTACAATTAAAGCGAACAAAGTGTTTCGGATTTACACGACATTCAGGAGGTTTCAATTCCAAAATGGTACAATTAAAGCGACAGAATTGGCAGCCGATAACAGCACATTGCCAAAGTTTCAATTCCAAAATGGTACAATTAAAGCCGCTCTATGGAGAAGCAGTTAGATGGATACACGGTTGGTTTCAATTCCAAAATGGTACAATTAAAGCGATTACAAACACGGTATATAAATCGGGCTTTTATGTGTTTCAATTCCAAAATGGTACAATTAAAGCGCGTGGAGCGCTTACACCCTGGCACGCCCATGGTCTGTTTCAATTCCAAAATGGTACAATTAAAGCTTTAACGTCGCCGGCAAAAGTCCGATGGATTAACGAAGTTTCAATTCCAAAATGGTACAATTAAAGCGACATACCTTTTTTAGTGTTTAATGGTGGCGTAGATGTTTCAATTCCAAAATGGTACAATTAAAGCATGGAATCCGAACACGAAGAAACCGTTTTGGAAAGTGTTTCAATTCCAAAATGGTACAATTAAAGCCCAAACCGGGGAGATACACGACATTATGCGGCAATGTTTCAATTCCAAAATGGTACAATTAAAGCACGGCCGCCGCCGGGTACCCGCGCACGACGGGGCAGTTTCAATTCCAAAATGGTACAATTAAAGCTATAAATACACAACAAGCAAGACAACCAGCAAGTAGGTTTCAATTCCAAAATGGTACAATTAAAGCAGGTTTTAAGGCAAAATATACAAGAGCAAAAGATCGTTTCAATTCCAAAATGGTACAATTAAAGCGTTGTGGCGCAAAACAAACCCAGCAATAGTGGCGCTAGTTTCAATTCCAAAATGGTACAATTAAAGCCGCCTGGTTATCTACGCAAGCCGAGGACAGTCTACGTTTCAATTCCAAAATGGTACAATTAAAGCCGAAACGCAGAGCCGCCGCCGGGTACCCGCGCTTGCGTTTCAATTCCAAAATGGTACAATTAAAGCTGATCGGGGAAAGCTATGGGATTAGGTTTCTGATTAGTTTCAATTCCAAAATGGTACAATTAAAGCGAGGCCGCTTTGCAGCCCTATTGTTTTCAGTAAGTAGTTTCAATTCCAAAATGGTACAATTAAAGCACAATCGTGAAATGCCCGGGCGCAACCCTTCTTTCGTTTCAATTCCAAAATGGTACAATTAAAGCCCGCTAAAACATACGCGTCTCCTACTCTATTTGTGCGGTTTCAATTCCAAAATGGTACAATTAAAGCGGCGATAAGCCGGAGGGCATGATCGGGGAAAGCTAGTTTCAATTCCAAAATGGTACAATTAAAGCATTGGCGTTTATTACGCTCGCCACCGAACCGCTTAGTTTCAATTCCAAAATGGTACAATTAAAGCTCTTATTGGTCTATTTTGCAGGGCATATAGCATCACGTTTCAATTCCAAAATGGTACAATTAAAGCCACCGCTAAATTAAGCGGTGAATACTACAAAGAATTGTTTCAATTCCAAAATGGTACAATTAAAGCTAAAGGTTTCCCGGTGCCATGTAGTTTCCTGTCTAAGTTTCAATTCCAAAATGGTACAATTAAAGCCGCAAAATTTACCGCGTCGGTTTCGTCTACCCTAAAGTTTCAATTCCAAAATGGTACAATTAAAGCAGGTTAAAAGCGTTAAAGCCTGTGCAAAACGACGGTTTCAATTCCAAAATGGTACAATTAAAGCCTTCAGGTAGACTCTTGATCCCACGGAAACGTCTAAGTTTCAATTCCAAAATGGTACAATTAAAGCCTATACGGCTTTCCTTGTCTACTTTAATAGCGCCTTGTTTCAATTCCAAAATGGTACAATTAAAGCAGGAGGGCGGGCTATTTTTGTCGAAGTTAAGGCGCCGTTTCAATTCCAAAATGGTACAATTAAAGCAATTAGGCAACGCACTAAACCGGGATATATTAACACGTTTCAATTCCAAAATGGTACAATTAAAGCACACGCGGGCGAATGTTTAACGGGGTTATCGAAAACCGTTTCAATTCCAAAATGGTACAATTAAAGCATCCCAACGCGGTTGTCGTTTCGTGCCGTTAAAATTTGTTTCAATTCCAAAATGGTACAATTAAAGCGCTAACAAAAAACAAGATCACCACGAACCTCCCGGAGGTTTCAATTCCAAAATGGTACAATTAAAGCCCCGAAAGCAAATCCTATATTTCCCTTACTTATGAGTTTCAATTCCAAAATGGTACAATTAAAGCATACGCCCATTTTTCGACGTTTTTGTTTTTTAAAGGTTTCAATTCCAAAATGGTACAATTAAAGCCGCCGAAAACGACGTATCTAACGCGCTGCCGGTGGAGTTTCAATTCCAAAATGGTACAATTAAAGCCAACTGCACCGGGCTGTTAACGTTTTTTAAACCTGTTGTTTCAATTCCAAAATGGTACAATTAAAGCCTTTATTTCCCGACACGTTAAAGGCATAAAAATTTAGTTTCAATTCCAAAATGGTACAATTAAAGCGAAAAAGAAAAAAGAGCGGGTAACAAATAAAGACAAGTTTCAATTCCAAAATGGTACAATTAAAGCTCGATATAAGACTGGAACTTTGGCGGGAACTGGGACGTTTCAATTCCAAAATGGTACAATTAAAGCGCTACAACCGCTTCGCACGCTCTGGAGACTACGCCGTTTCAATTCCAAAATGGTACAATTAAAGCATTCAGCGCGGATTTTGCTTTTTGGCCGATTTCGACAGTTTCAATTCCAAAATGGTACAATTAAAGCCCCGGAGGAAGACCATGAAAATGAAGACTTTAGTGTTTCAATTCCAAAATGGTACAATTAAAGCACGGAGCGGCGCGAAGATATTTGCGTTGCTGAGATTGTTTCAATTCCAAAATGGTACAATTAAAGCCTTTTAACCGAGGTTCTGAAAGGAAGGGCGGAAATTGTTTCAATTCCAAAATGGTACAATTAAAGCCCGCTCCTCAAGTACTCGCACTTATTCAATGTCACGGTTTCAATTCCAAAATGGTACAATTAAAGCCCGGAGAAACCTGTTGCGCAGCGGGCGCGGCAGCGTTGTTTCAATTCCAAAATGGTACAATTAAAGCTCTTCGATCCCGCTGCCCGCCGTCCGGAGACGTACTGTTTCAATTCCAAAATGGTACAATTAAAGCCGCAATGGGGTCATAGCCCCAATGGAACTCTACGGTTTCAATTCCAAAATGGTACAATTAAAGCTTAAAGGCATTTTTTTAGCATTTAAAAAATTACTTGGTTTCAATTCCAAAATGGTACAATTAAAGCCGACTTTGTACACGCAGTTAGTTGCGGGCAAAGACAGTTTCAATTCCAAAATGGTACAATTAAAGCCAAGGGTTGTTCGCGTGACTTTAGCAGAACAAATAGGTTTCAATTCCAAAATGGTACAATTAAAGCCTGATACCGAGTTAGAGGCCTTGGTCCTTGCTTTTAGTTTCAATTCCAAAATGGTACAATTAAAGCAGCCGCTTCCGAAGGGCTGTAGCACGGGTGCCGATTGTTTCAATTCCAAAATGGTACAATTAAAGCTTTCATCGGCCTATTTGCGAAAGATGCGAACGAAAGTTTCAATTCCAAAATGGTACAATTAAAGCCCGCAACGACGGGCTGACCTGGAATGAATTTGCATCTGTTTCAATTCCAAAATGGTACAATTAAAGCCAAATCTTTAACTTGGTATAACGTAGCAGTTATGTAGTTTCAATTCCAAAATGGTACAATTAAAGCCCTCAAATAGGTCGCCTGGCTGAACCTTGTGCCACTGTTTCAATTCCAAAATGGTACAATTAAAGCTGGAAAAAATTCGGGGTCACGCGATCGGATTTAACTCGTTTCAATTCCAAAATGGTACAATTAAAGCGCGAAGACGCACGTGCGCTGGACGCACTCGTAAGGTTTCAATTCCAAAATGGTACAATTAAAGCCGAAAAGTCCTGTCGGGTGCAGCGGCTAATCAAGACGTTTCAATTCCAAAATGGTACAATTAAAGCAGCGGCAGAAAGTTTTTTTTCCTTAGCTTTCACTTGTTTCAATTCCAAAATGGTACAATTAAAGCACTTCTACGCAGCCTGTAAATTTGTTTTTAGCGGGCGGTTTCAATTCCAAAATGGTACAATTAAAGCAAGAAGTTAAAGAGAAACGTTGCACCGTTTTACACAGTTTCAATTCCAAAATGGTACAATTAAAGCGATGATCACGGGGTGATTTTAGGGTGTAAATCCCTGTTTCAATTCCAAAATGGTACAATTAAAGCAAAGCTGACCCAATTGCAGCTCCGCGATTTGGATTGTTTCAATTCCAAAATGGTACAATTAAAGCGCAGAAATAACTGAAGTAGCAATTACGAGAATCGTGTTTCAATTCCAAAATGGTACAATTAAAGCCCCCGGTGGCGGCGAACGCGGTGCCATAATTATTATGTTTCAATTCCAAAATGGTACAATTAAAGCCAGGACATTCAGCGCGCCGACCGGGCAGATAATATATGTTTCAATTCCAAAATGGTACAATTAAAGCCGCCGACCGGGCAGATAATATATCGGGAATCCTGTGTTTCAATTCCAAAATGGTACAATTAAAGCGCGGCAGATGAGCCGGCGTTTGGACATTTGGACAAGTTTCAATTCCAAAATGGTACAATTAAAGCAATAAGCTTTGCCGCAGCATGCCGCTCTGAATTGTGTTTCAATTCCAAAATGGTACAATTAAAGCCCGGCGGCTGGAGCGTACACACCGCCGCCGGTGAAGTTTCAATTCCAAAATGGTACAATTAAAGCTTTTGCATGCCGTGACGGAGGTATCGCTAACATAGTTTCAATTCCAAAATGGTACAATTAAAGCTATAACGAAAAAGGACAAGATGGGAAGAACGATAAAGTTTCAATTCCAAAATGGTACAATTAAAGCGCTTTATGAATTGCCGGTCGCGCCGGCAGCCCGCGCGTTTCAATTCCAAAATGGTACAATTAAAGCTACTTGAATAAAACAATCGGCCTCGAAAGCGGCCTTGTTTCAATTCCAAAATGGTACAATTAAAGCGCGGCGAACAATTCTACGCCCGCTTCGGTCAAGCCGTTTCAATTCCAAAATGGTACAATTAAAGCTTAAACATGTGTGACGAAGTTCCCGTCGCATGTGAGTTTCAATTCCAAAATGGTACAATTAAAGCTGCGGCGATTGCGGCCTCGCGTGCGGCGATTGCAGTTTCAATTCCAAAATGGTACAATTAAAGCCTGCAAAAATCGAAAGCAATGGCACAAAAAATTGGGTTTCAATTCCAAAATGGTACAATTAAAGCCTCCGACCTGGTTCCCGATCACGTTTAAGAAAGGCGTTTCAATTCCAAAATGGTACAATTAAAGCTGAGTGGCAAAGTAGGCAACAAAGTCTACTTACGAAAGTTTCAATTCCAAAATGGTACAATTAAAGCTGAACATTTTCTTCGAGGCGTACATCGTATCGACGTGTTTCAATTCCAAAATGGTACAATTAAAGCATAGACGCAGATTATTATTTAGCCCAGTATTTAGATGTTTCAATTCCAAAATGGTACAATTAAAGCCCCCGGGCGTCCGCTTCCATCCCTGCTGCGCACCCCGTTTCAATTCCAAAATGGTACAATTAAAGCCAGTTGAAATGTGGAGTGATTGCCTTTCGTATGACGTTTCAATTCCAAAATGGTACAATTAAAGCTCTCCGTGTTGTATCTTTTAACCGTTTCAGGGTCGGGTTTCAATTCCAAAATGGTACAATTAAAGCTAGATTAATTACCGATTCTTTCGTTAAGCTATTGAGTTTCAATTCCAAAATGGTACAATTAAAGCTAATTCAGGCGATTGAAAAAAGACTCGCCCTTTTGGTTTCAATTCCAAAATGGTACAATTAAAGCCGCTGCAACAGCATGCGTTCTGTATATTGGAGAAAGGTTTCAATTCCAAAATGGTACAATTAAAGCATGCGAAAAAGGCAGGAACTTTGGCGGGAAAGCGGCGGTTTCAATTCCAAAATGGTACAATTAAAGCCAAAAAGATTTACGAACAATGGCTGTCGAAGTTATGTTTCAATTCCAAAATGGTACAATTAAAGCACGCCAGCTCCGTGACGTGAACGTAAAGCGATTCCGGTTTCAATTCCAAAATGGTACAATTAAAGCAGAAAGCACAAATTTACACGGTAGTGGATTTGCCGTGTTTCAATTCCAAAATGGTACAATTAAAGCACGATAATTACATTAGAGGGCTTTTCCAATATTACGGTTTCAATTCCAAAATGGTACAATTAAAGCGCTATTGTAAATATCCAGCCGACTTTCAAAAAATAGTTTCAATTCCAAAATGGTACAATTAAAGCGCCGCCAGCAAGCGCGGGTACCCGGCGGCGGCCGTGGTTTCAATTCCAAAATGGTACAATTAAAGCAAGAAGAGAAAATGTGGTTCGAGAATGAAGTATTAGGTTTCAATTCCAAAATGGTACAATTAAAGCTTAGCCCGTTTTCGTGTCTCCAGTCGTCGGTTTTCAGTTTCAATTCCAAAATGGTACAATTAAAGCAGGTGGTAGTGTATTTGCCCTCTTTCCTGTAGTTGTTTCAATTCCAAAATGGTACAATTAAAGCTTAATGTCTACCAAAACGCCCCTGTCATTTATTTTTGTTTCAATTCCAAAATGGTACAATTAAAGCCTCGAGCAGTACTGCGATTCGGAAGGTAGCCCGGCCGTTTCAATTCCAAAATGGTACAATTAAAGCCCAGTTAACAAATCCTCGCCCGGTAGGTAAATGTCTTGTTTCAATTCCAAAATGGTACAATTAAAGCTCCGCTACTTTTCGACCCTGTAAATCAGCAGCTGCGTTTCAATTCCAAAATGGTACAATTAAAGCTACCGCCGCGATGCGCGATCTGAAAGCGTATACGTTGTTTCAATTCCAAAATGGTACAATTAAAGCCTGCGGTCGGGCAACGAGTCTTCGTCCAATCTTTTAGTTTCAATTCCAAAATGGTACAATTAAAGCGCAACAGAACTCGTAAATAAGCGAGAAGGACGACGGTGTTTCAATTCCAAAATGGTACAATTAAAGCGCATTCCACACAAACAGATAATTGGAGGCATGAAAAGTTTCAATTCCAAAATGGTACAATTAAAGCCTCTGCATCCCGCGCGTGCCGTCGCCCGGGGCGGGGGTTTCAATTCCAAAATGGTACAATTAAAGCAAGCGATTGACCAAAGAACAGGCATTTGACATCCTTGTTTCAATTCCAAAATGGTACAATTAAAGCCCCGACCACCCGACCACACGACGAAAACCCTAAAGGGTTTCAATTCCAAAATGGTACAATTAAAGCGGATCAGATCCGCGCGGCTTTTGGGGATCAGAATCAGTTTCAATTCCAAAATGGTACAATTAAAGCGCAATAAGTTACATAAATGCACGAATGCTCCTCTTGGTTTCAATTCCAAAATGGTACAATTAAAGCAAGGACAAACTGGGACGAGTAATAAACGGAAAAGTGGTTTCAATTCCAAAATGGTACAATTAAAGCCCTGGTCCGGCTGGATGTCGGAGTGAATACACTGGAGTTTCAATTCCAAAATGGTACAATTAAAGCTTGTCAGCAAACTAAATAAAAGGGACACAGAGACGGGTTTCAATTCCAAAATGGTACAATTAAAGCAAGCCCCGCCAGTAGGCGGCGTGAGCCACCTCCGAGAGTTTCAATTCCAAAATGGTACAATTAAAGCGAACGAGGCCGGGAAATACGGTGAACAAAAAACATGTTTCAATTCCAAAATGGTACAATTAAAGCAGGCGCTCCAGACCGGGGCGCCTCTTTTTTTTGTTTGTTTCAATTCCAAAATGGTACAATTAAAGCGTCAACGGACTCGCACTTACGTTGAAGGAGCAGCTGTTTCAATTCCAAAATGGTACAATTAAAGCCCCCGAACAAACCGAGTAGGGGACACCTACGTCCTCGGTTTCAATTCCAAAATGGTACAATTAAAGCGGAGCCGCTTGTCCGTTTCGCAATGCCCGCCTTGTGTTTCAATTCCAAAATGGTACAATTAAAGCAGCCAACAAGGTGAAGTCGCAGTTCCTCGAGCCCCCGTTTCAATTCCAAAATGGTACAATTAAAGCTCGCCGCCATCGTTCCCGCCGCACCGCCAGCAAGCGGTTTCAATTCCAAAATGGTACAATTAAAGCACAGTTTTTAGTTTGTTGGTTGTGCATCTTTGCCTTGTTTCAATTCCAAAATGGTACAATTAAAGCAATTCGCGGAAATTGCATTGCGCTACCACCTAAACCGTTTCAATTCCAAAATGGTACAATTAAAGCGAATTTCAAAGCGGCGGGTATGATAGAAATGTCGGGTTTCAATTCCAAAATGGTACAATTAAAGCCCGTTGCAATACTATGTATAAATTCCTGTATGTCAAAGAACTATTTTTAATCGCCAGGTACAAAAGCGCTCCAAAAAAGCGTCATGCGTTAATGGTACGATTTTGCCGGGACTACGACGACCCATCTAAAAGTTTGTTTTTGAATAACTTAAATAAAAAATGCATCTTTGTTGTCGCTCGTTTTAGGCCGAAGAGGTTTCCCCGACGACGAAATTAACCAAAAAAACATAAAAACGATAGGTATGTACGTCATTTTAGTTTATGATGTTTCGGAAAAGCGGGTCGGTAAAATGCTCAAACTTTGCCGCCGCTACCTCAACTGGAACCAAAATTCGGTCTTTGAAGGAAAAATTACCGAAGTTAAGCTTAAAGAATTGATGCACGAAGCCCGCCAAATTATGGACGAAAGCCAGGACAGCGTCATCATTTTTAGCAGCCGCAACGAACGCTGGTTAGACAAAGAAATCATTGGTGTGGAAAAAAACAACCTCGATACTTTTCTGTGACGCACGGCTTACCACCAGATTTTGAAAGGCTTGTATTCCGCCTCGATGTTCAGGATGTATTTCGCCAATTTGTAGCACTCTAAGCGAACAAGGTGCTTGTAGCTAACTGGCTTTTTCAGCGTACGGTGTTGGATCGTTTCTTTCAGCCGCTCCTCAAAACAACGGATAAAGGCCTGTTTGCCGGGCGTTTTGAGGAAACAACCGTTGAGTTTTTGTTCAAAATCCGACGCTTTTATTATTTTTTGGTTAAAGACCCTGAAAATGGTACGATCTACGAGGATGGGTTTAAAAATCTCCGCCAGATCAAGTGCCAAGGAATAGCGCCGCGCACCGGGTTCGTGCAGGAAGCTGATGGTAGGATTGAGCTGGGTGTGGTAGATGGCGTCTAAGGCCAGCGTGTAACACATCATGTTGCCAAACGAAACAAGCGCGTTCACTTCGTTGGAAGGGGGCTGTTTCGTGCGTCCGTTCATCTCAAAATCATCAATGATCTGCTCGAACGCTTCGTAATACACCTGCCTGCAATTGCCTTCGAGGCCCATCAGTTCCGGAACATTGCCGGTTTGGACGATGCCCGGCCGGTAACTCTCAATCATGCCGATTTGAACGTCTAAGTTTTTACCCCGATTTTGATAGTATTTCAGGTTTTTCAGCATATTGAAAGAAGCGCCCTCGATCAGTCCCTGTGCAATATGCAGGCGCCGGCGCGGACTCAGGTAGGCTTTGGTCTGCTCTACCTGCATTTTGCCTGCGAGCAACTGGTCTTTGGGCTGAAAAGAACCGGTATAGTGTTCGTAATAATCGAAAAAATGGACGGCAACTCCAGCTTTCCCCAAAAAATTGTACATCGCGCTGTTGGCGTCCACGCTGCCAAAAACATAAAGGTTTTCGACGCCTTCGATGGGCAGGTATTTCGGTTTGCCCGCCTGACCCTGGTCGTCTACCGGCTCAAAAATGAGCGTATTATCCTTGCGGCTCATCCTTCCGGGGTTAAATAGATAATAATTGTTTTTCATGATGGATATTTTTGACAACTATTAATTCCACTGCACGCTCCCCCTCTCCCTCTCACCCTTCCCCGCTGTAACAAAAATCATAATAGGCGCATTTTTTGCACATCGGTTTGTCAATCACCGGAGGGCAGGCTTCCTGGCTCACGATGGCGGTTACCTGGCTTTCCCAGGCTTCCACGTCTGCTGATTCGGACGGCGATAAGGTCACTTCTTCCGTCATCCGCAGTTTCGGATACTCAATGAGGCCCCGCGTTGCCGGAATGCCGTTGCGCCGCAACACATACAGGTAATATTGCACCTGCGCCACGTGAGCCTCCTCCTTTTTGTTCGATTTTTTGACCTCGCGCACAAGGTGTTGCGCCGCATCGTAGTGGTCAATCTTGATCCCCTCAATCTGGATTTCCTGCCAGCGCTCCGCCCGCTGCGGATAACTCGTTTCGCCAATGAGCTTTCCTTCCGCCACTAAGTCGCTGGTGTGCTCCATCTGGATGCTGTGGTGAAATAACCAAAGTTTCCGGTGGCAAAGGTGGAGGTAGGCGATGTGTGTTCCGGTCATGGTGAATGGGTTTTGGA
>Ga0163144_10018305_pt1 | contig 14185 bp, 8 predicted proteins | sample OliLak19BULKMAT1_FD_123175 | JGI IMG/M metagenome (GOLD analysis project Ga0163144, IMG submission 123175) | Freshwater microbial mat bacterial communities from Lake Vanda, McMurdo Dry Valleys, Antarctica - Oligotrophic Lake LV.19.BULKMAT1 | ecosystem: Environmental > Aquatic > Freshwater > Lake... | reverse complement strand
TTAAAGCGGTCACTCGGACCAGTCTCGCTGACCGCTCTCGGAGTTGGCGCTATCATCGGAACCGGCATTTTCGTGCTGGTAGGTAAAGCAGCCGCCAATCAAGCGGGTCCAGCGATCATCCTCTCGTTCGTTGTTGCAGGTCTTGCATGCGTATTCGCTGCGTTGTGCTACGCAGAATTTGCCTCCATGGCGCCCGTCGCGGGGTCTGCATACAACTACGCGTATGCAACCATGGGTGAGTTGATGGCGTGGATCATTGGCTGGGATCTTATCTTGGAATACGCAGTTGCCTCGTCCACTGTTGCGCATGGTTGGTCCAAATACCTCCAAAAGTTACTCCAACAATTCGGGGTAAATGTCTTTGATCCAGGTGGTGCTTTGCATCGGTTCTCAGATGCTCCTTTCGACTACAACGGCAAGTCCGAGACGATTGACTATACGCTGGCTACCGGTGGCAGCCTGGCTGTGAACGCAGGTGCGTTTTTTCCAACAGGTTTTTTCTTCGATCTTCCCGCAATTCTGATTACTGCTTTGGTCACTTGCATTCTCATTCGAGGCGTATCCGAAACCGCTTTTACCAATGCAATCATGGTTACGATCAAGGTTAGCGTAGTGTTTTTTATTATCGTGGCCGGTGCGTCCTACATTAACGTTGCGAACTGGACCGAAAATTTCGCACCGTACGGCTACGGCGGAATTACGTTTATTGGTACACCGATTTTTGGCGGATCCGATAAAGGCATGATGGCGGGAGCCGCAGGTGTGATCTTTGCCTACCTAGGTTTCGATGCCGTGTCGACGCAAGCCGAAGAGGCCAAAAATCCAAAACGCGACTTGCCAATCGGAATCATCGGTTCGCTTTTGATCTGTACGATTCTGTATATCCTCGTTGCGGCTGTGCTTACCGGTATGGTGAACTACAAGGACATCGACATCAATGCTCCGGTTGCGAGTGCGTTCGAACGTGTCGGTTTCACCTCAGCGCAGTTTATTGTTACGGTTGGTGCCATTGCGGGGATCACTTCTGTTCTGCTCGTTATGATGATGGGGCAACCGCGGATTTTCTTGGCCATGGCCCGAGATGGACTTCTGCCGTATCGTTTCTTCGGTGCAATTCACGCAAAGTACCAGACGCCATACAAATCAACGATCTTGACGGGCGTAATTGTTGCAGCTGCCGCCAGTCTCTTGCCTCTGAGCATTTTGGCGGATTTGACTAATATCGGGACGCTTTTTGCGTTCGCGCTGGTGTGCTCGTCCGTTTTGATTCTGAGATACACGGATCCGGATCGCGTTCGTCCGTTCCGCTGCCCGTTTTCGCCGGTCTTTCCTTCGCTCGGCATCATTCTGTGTGTTCTGCTAATGCTGTCGCTGCCAAGTGAAAATTGGTTGCGATTGGTGATGTGGCTGCTTGCAGGTTTAATGATCTATTTCTGCTATGGATTTTGGCATAGCAAACTGAAGCACGGCGATGCATCGAGTTCGGTTGGGTAGTTTAACTTTCGCGGATAGCATCACGAAGAAAGCTGTAAGGATAAAGGAATTGGGCGTACAGCCGATCTTGGTTTTCAGACCCCAGCCAGCTTGTCTGGTTGGTGAATAAGCTTAATGGCTAACGGCCGTAGGAGAAATACCCTCTCCCATCCCCCTGGACCCGCCGCCTCTGGCGGCGGGTCCAGGGGGATGGAGCAACACTACCGCTTTGTTTTAGCTGATAAGCTTCTTCACCCATGGCACAAGGCCATGGGGGTCGAACGTCGCATTGAAGTAAATCTAGCTAGCTGGTCTTTTGAAGCTATTCCGCCTGAACAGTTGTCGAAACGATTCAATATCCTCTTCCGAGATTCCTTTGATGACCAAACCCGATATCGCCTATGACCCCTACGCGCTTCCGCCTGATGCGATTCTGGAACCGCCCAAGTCGCTTTGGGAGGCGTTAAAGAAAATTGGACCAGGCATTATTTTAGCTGGAACAATCGTCGGTTCGGGTGAACTGATCCTTACGACTGCGATAGGTGCAAAACACGGCTTCATTTTCTTGTGGCTCATTCTGTTTAGTTGCGTGATCAAAGTTTTCGTCCAGATCGAGCTTGGGCGTTATGCGATTTTTTCAGGGCAGCCCACGCTTGGAGCCTTGCAAAACATATCGTCATTCCGATTCATTGGCAACTTTTTGCTGATCTGGTGGTTTCTGATGATGCTTTGCACTGTCTTCCAGCTGGGTGGAATGCTCGGTGGGGTTGGGCAGGCGCTGAATTTGGCGTTTCCTCAATTGGGAAAGTTATGTTCCGAGTCGATCAAGCTGCTGTCGGGCGACTTGAGCGAATTCTTGTCGACCCGTTCTGAATTCCCTTGGGCTTTTGTCGCATGTCTGACCACCGTCGCACTGATTTACAAAGGTAGTTATCAAAGGATCGAGCGCTTTACGACCTACTTGGTTGTTGGTGTGACTCTGGTGACTGTCTTCGCAGCGATGTCGTTGCTCTTTACCAATTTCTCGCCCAGTTTTGCGCAGTTGTACGGTGGGCTCACATTTCAGTTGCCGGATGTAGGAGTTGGAGATGCATTTGCAGTTTTTGGGATTACTGGCGTGGGAGCAACCGAACTTTTTTACTATCCATACTGGTGCCTTGAGAAAGGCTACGCGCGTTTTGTTGGTGTGAATGACGGGTCGCCCGAGTGGCAACACCGCGCACGAGGTTGGATTCGTGTCATGCATTTGGACGCTTGGACGAGCATGGTGGTGTTCACGCTTTCGACCCTCGCGTTTTACTTCATGGGCGCTGCGGTTTTGCATCCTCAGGGCATCGTACCACAAGGCTCAGGTGTGATTGAAAAGCTATCGCAGATGTACAGTATTCCGTTCGGAGATTGGACAAGGACGTTGTTTTTGGTTGGGGCCGGGATGGTTCTCTTCAAAACACTTTACCTGGCATGTGCAGCCAACAGCCGCCTGACGGTCGACTTTCTCAAGCTAATGGGTTTGGTTCGTATCGATTCGGTTTCCTCTCGTGCGAAAACCATTCAGGTATTTTGCGTCATTTTCCCAATCGTTGCCCTATCCATTTATCTCTTCCTGAGAGACCCACAGGTTATGGTAAAGCTAGGAGGGATGGCACAAGCGGCGACGCTGCCTATGATGGCATTCGTAGCGGTGTATTTCCGCTACTTCCGAATTAGCCCACAATTGAAACCAAGCATCGTATCGGATATTTTTCTTTGGATTGCGTTAGTATCCATCCTGTTCGTTGCGGCATACTCCATTCCCGAAGCGATGAAAATCTTCATCGGAAGCTTTGGAACATCCAAATAAACTTGTGTCAATGATGCACCCATTACCGGAAACGTCCATGCAATCCACAAATGCCTCTGCACCTGTTGCTGCAATTCCGCGATCGCCAAAATCCCTTCGGGTGGCGCTCTTTGCCACGGTGATTTTGTTGACGATTTGCGTCTACTTGTTTGAGCCGCAGATCGGCACACGTGGTCAAGCTGTGTTCGGTATCTTTGCATTTCTGTCGCTAGCGGCTGCCATGAGTAAGAACCTCAGGGCTGTAAACTTAAAGACGATCGGTTGGGGAATTGCTCTCCAGATTTCCTTGGCCATCGCGGTAACCCAATTTGAATGGGTGCAGTCGGCCTTTCAGGTTGTCGGGAATGGAATCAAGGTGTTGATCGACTGTTCAGACAAGGGAGCAGAGTTCGTTTTCGGATCTCTCTCCAAGGTAGACGGCCCAGCGGGCTTTGTGTTTGCCTTCAAAGCTTTGCCACCGATCATTTTCGTATCCGCATTCTTTAGCGTTCTCTATTACTTGGGAGTCTTGCAATTAGTTGTCAAAGCCTTTGCATGGGTCATGCAGTTTTTTATGGGAACATCGGGGGCAGAAACCTTATCGGTATCTGCGAATGTTTTCATGGGACAAACGGAAGCACCGCTGATCGTCAAACCGTTCGTAGCCAAGATGACGCAATCCGAGCTACTAACCATGATGGCCAGCGGAATGGCTCACATATCCGGTGGCATGATGGCGGTATACATTAGCTACGGCGCGGACCCGGTCGCAATTCTTAGTACCTGTGTGATGGCTTGTCCCTGCAGCTTATACTTGGCAAAACTTGTACTGCCCGAGGTAGAAGTTCCCGAGACGCTTGTGAGCTCGAATATCGTGGTCCCTAGAATGCACGAAAATCCGATCGATGCAGCCGCGTCCGGAGTGAAGGATGGCTTGATGTTAGCGCTCAATGTAGCGGCGATGCTGATTGGATTTTTGGCGTTCATTGCGCTATTTGATTCGCTCATCGGAGGCTTTAAGCCCATGGTGTTGCGAACGGGACTGGCTCCTGAATGGATTGCATGGCTACCGGACAACTTATCGTTATCGAAAATACTTGGGACGATCTTTCAGCCAGTTGCGATGCTCATGGGTGTACCGATAGCAGAGACTCCTCAGGTGGGCAGTTTGCTGGGTATCAAACTGGCAGCGAACGAGCACGTCGCGTACGTGACACTCACCAAAGATGCTGCCTATGCGGACCTATCGGAACGAGCAAAGCTTCTATCCGTTTATGCTTTGACTGGTTTTGCTAATTTTTCGTCGATTGGAATTCAGCTTGGCGGCATCGGAGCCTTGGCCCCAGAGCGGCGAGCCGATCTCGCCAAATTGGGCCTCACGGCGCTCTTTGTAGGATTCCTCGCGACCGTATTGAATGCCGCTGTGGCGGGCCTATTAATCCGGTAGATTTTGTAGGATGGACTTCCAGTCCGTCTTTTTTTCGGACGGACAGGAAGTCCATCCTACGGCGAATTACACATGCGTTTGGCACGCCCTGAGGCGCGAAGGGCGTGTAAAAAGTGGCACGGGCGTCTCGGCCATGAAATCACGGGCGAGACGCCCGTGCCACGCGAGTCGTGCCCTAATTCTTAGTTGGAACAAAGCGCTAGCGTCGTTTGCCAAGCTTCCCACGCCCATCGCGTGTGCTCTGGGCGCGCCACCCCTATTTTGCTTCTGATAGCGATTCTGATGTCATTGAGTATTGGATCAATTCTGTTCCAAACAATTCAAAGTTTTTGGAGTGTAATTTGAGCTCACGCGAGGATGGAGCCGGTCCGTACAAATCGAATTCCCAATAACCTGGCATTAGATTGTCGAAAACAATACTTTTGTCTGAGGCATTCAGCATGTATCCGAGTGCCCACTCGAACGATTGGCCGGTTTTAAGATTGCGAAGACTAGCACGAGATGGAAAAACGGTTAAATGCTCCCATGAGCAAAGGATTTCCACGCTTCCGCCCTTTTGCCATTCGATACCCGACAGGGGTATTTCTGTTTTGGCAAACGAAACACCTTGGTAGTGTGCCCAACCAAGATGGTGATGTTGAAAGAAGAGATCGCATTGTCGATTGTTTGGTACAAAACACATCCCCGAACCATAATTTTCTGCGATCGGTTTTCCGTCCTGAACCACATTCCATCGTACCTCGTTAAGCTGTTCGTCATTGAGCGAGAGCTGGCGATAGTACAGTCGTTCGGCTCCAACGCGATGTCGTTCAAAATCGAACTCCAACAATAGTTTTCCATAGCCAATACTTATCTCTGCGCGATAGTGTCCAGACGGCAATGTGCTGTCTCCATAAAGCCGCCACTTGGATATTCCGGACGTTGCCGCTTGCTTTGTTTTTCCGATCCAAGCTTTCGAATCCTTTTCGCCCGTGATCTTGACCTCGCTGGGAACTGGGTAGCCTAGGGGATCACTTTCGATTTCCAGTTCCAAAAATGTCACCAAATCCAAATTTGAATCCGTTACTTCGCCAACCGAAACATGAAACGGGAATCCCATAACTGTTCGATAGTATTGGTTGTAGCATTCGAAGTGTCCATCTCCCACAAGAACATCATCAATACAAAACCTACCCAAGTGATCGACGCGAAACTTCTTAGTGGATGGTAATGAACCACGTCCCAACTGGTAAATTTCAAAGGGGGACGATTCGTGAAGCTCGAGAATTGGGTCGTTTTGCCATCGCGGCCAGGTTTGCCATTCACGGATTGTTCCTTGAATCGAACCCGTTGGAGGGATCTTGATGGCGGGGATGGTGACGTCATTTTTACCTACCACGACTGGACGCATCGTTACGGCTTGATCGTTGTACAAAACCAGCAATGCATAAGTTCCATCTGCAATGTTTGTGAATTCGAATCGTCCTGCTTCATCTGGAATCGCCGCGTAACGAAAGACTTCTAGCTCATCGTTTTCTTTAGGGAAATTTTGGCTTTTAACGGGAACTCCATCCATAATCGATTCACAGGTCCTTAGATCAGTTAAGTGAACCTCTGTCTTTCCACGCTGCATTTCGAGGCGTTGAATGGAGCCGCTAATCGTCACGCCGCGCGATAGCCTAACGGTCAAATTTTCCATTTCAGAAATGGGTTCCGCGTCATCGTCCAACAATCCGTATTGAAAAAGCGCAAACCCTTCTGTTTCTACAAACAGTGTCTTGACCGAATCAAAGCCGTGAATTTGAAAACGTCCTTCAGCATCCTGAACACTGAGTCCCTTAGTTGGGATGACGATCTGATACATCGAAAACAACCGCATCTTGAAATTTGGGACAGGGTTACCGGTTTCGTCCAAAACCTGCCCCGAAAGACTGCACGTTGCGGACGAATGCGTTTCGTCGCCATCTCGGACTCTTGTGCTACCTTTAGACGCTTTTAGCCGTAAGGTCGCATGATGCGAATCACTCCTGGACGAAATCAATACCGATTGCTTTTCGATATCGCCTTCGTTCTTGGATTCGAGAGACTGAGCCTCCAACAGCAACTTACAATGCTGAGGTACGGTTATCGTTATTGTCTTATCACCACCTTGCGTTGTCCAACTCGTCCAGCTTGGCTCGATCCCCGTCTCTTGAGTTATGATTGCCCATCGGCAGCGAAATTCCTGGATTGGTTGACCAGTGACTTGATCGACAACATCTAGAAAAAAGTGTTCGCGAAGATATCGCCTGCGTTCGAGCCAACCCAGCAGGCAGATCGCGACGATCGTTATCAAAACCAGGATAGATCGTATTCCAAACTTGAATCTTCGCATAAATGACATTGTGCTCCCCCTAAGCGGAGGCTTTCATTCCAGCCATTCCATCGCATCGAATACCACGCCCATCGCTTTCGCTCTGGGAGGCTGTGATTTTTTGAATCCGAAGAAAGTACCCACCACACTCCGTGTGATGTTGCCTCAAAAACCAAAGGTTTTTGAATCGCGGAAATCACACGGAGTGTGATTGGTACTATAATAACACAGCCTCGGGGCGCGCCGCCCCTGTTTTGCGTTGGCTCGCGATGGCCAATGTGATACGGCTGGCGATAAGGCGCGAGGAAGTCGGAATACTTCCGTAGCCATCTCGTGGCACGGGCGTTTCGCCCGTCAAAACATGGGCGGGACGCCCATACCACTTGGTTTATTTGTTTCTGCCGCTCGCCTACGCGAGCATGTCCGGTAGTTGCAGCATGTTCGCCAACGATTTGACAAACGATTCTGGATCTGCTCGCCATGAGACGGTGGTGCTAATCTTTGTCGCCAGGTTTTTGATTTGAACCTCGCCCGCGTCCAGTTCTTGCGAGCCCGCTACAAGTGCAATACGGAATCCGCGATGGTCCGCGTACTTCAGTTGCTGGCCCAGCTTTTTCGCTTCGGGATAGACCTCGGCGGACCAGCCTGCTTTCCGAACAATGGATGCGATTTGGAAGTAATCGTTGATTCGACTCGCATCAAACAGCGGAATAAACACGTCCGCTGCGGACACCGTTTTCGGAATAAGTTCTAACTGTTCCATAGCAGCTAATAGGCGATCCAGTCCAAGCGATGCACCAATGCCTGGTAAATGTTGTTTTGTGTAAAGGCTGGCTAGATTGTCGTATCGGCCACCACTGCACACGCTGCCGATACTGGGCAAGTCACCCAAGATGGTTTCAAACACGACGCCCGTGTAGTAGTCCAATCCGCGAGCGATCGAGACATCGAGTTGATAGAACTCGTCCTTTACGCCAGCTGCTTTCATGGCTCCGCATAGGGTTCTGAGCCGTTCCACGCCAATTTGTCCGATTTCAGATCCTAGCAATAGCGAATCCAATTTCGAAAGCACACTGTCAGTGGAGCCATGAAGCGACGCGAGTGCAAGGACCTTATCGATTTGCAAAATACTCAGGCCAGCAACGCCGAGTTCCTTGGTCACTTGCTCGGCACCAACTTTTTCGATTTTATCGAGTGCACGAAGGACCGCTGTACTTGAGCCTTGCAGATCCATCTGTTCCAACAGCCCGGTCAAGACTTGACGATTGTTGATTCGGATGGTGAACCGCTTGACCCCTACCGCGTGCATCAGTTCGTGGATGACTAGTGCCGTCTCGATATCCGACACGACACCTGTCGTTCCAATGGTATCGAAATCGCATTGAACGAACTCTCGGAAACGTCCGGCCTGTGGTGTCTCGCCCCGCCATACTGGTCCAATGTGATATCGCTTGAATGGGGTACCAAGTTCATTGATATGTTGTGCTGCAAACCTCGCGAAGGGGACCGTTAAATCGAATCGCATCCCAACGGCACGTCCACCGGCATCGATGAAATGATACATTTGCCGATCGGTTTCATCGGAACCTTTCCCTGTCAGCACCTCGAGGAGTTCTAGTGCCGGGGTATCGATGGGTACAAAACCGTATCGTCGATAGACCCCGCGCGCGACCTCCATCAGTTTTTCTCGAGGGATCATGGCTGCGGGTAGAAAGTCGCGGAACCCCTTGAGAGTTCTCGGTTCGATTAGAGCCATTAAATGCGGTGTTTCAACGAGGAATAGTTGGGCTGCTCAATGACGCGGCAATTGAAATCCTACCGTAGCCATCGTGTGGCACGGGCGTCTCGCCCGTCAAAACATGGGCGGGACGCCCATACCACCTAGAAAATTGGCAATAGCGAGGGTTCAGGGCTCCGAAGAGTTTTTGCATCCGAAGAGTGGAACCTCGCTTCCATGTACTCGGCCACTTGTTCCGAAGTCTCGAAGTACATTTCGTAAACAGCATCTTCATCGAATTCGCAGTTTGCAGTTGAATAATCGCGGCAAATCTGCGGTCGCGTATGATAAATGCCGCATCGGTGATCGGATTGCAAGTGTTTGCAATCGGTATGAACGAGCAGATACCAGGTTCCATCCTCGATAAAGACCGTTGCTCGATCATGCAATAGGTACCAGCGGATGAAGTCCAAATCTTGTTCGCACGTTGGAGCATCAATAGGCAACGCGAAATAGCGGCAGCATTTTGCGGTGCAATACTCGCAAAGAGAGGCTCCCTTGGGTACTTGCTCGCGTGTGGGTTTTTTCCCGTCGATAGTTTTCGCGGGTAAAAGCTGGATCGGCTGAGGAAATGTGGCGGTGCTCATGGATATGGTTCGTTACGACTAGCGAAGTTTCTTGGCGCGGAACCCCGCACACATCTTGCACTAGTTTGAACCAATTGCCACCGTAGAGCAAGGAGGTCGTACAGCTTTTGTTTCGCTAACAAAGGCAGCCGCAGGGTGGCACGCCCAGAACATTAGCGATGGGCGTGTGAGTCTATAGTGCCGCAACTCATAACTGAGTGGCTACCAAAACAAGACTTCAGGCCCGAAAGCTTCCACTGACCTCCCTGGTCGGTGGAGCAACAACTGTTCGGCTACAGACATGGCAAAATCTCGAAGCGATTGCCCTACACCGACCCTGGTCGGTGTGGGCTTCGATTCACTCGCGATTGAACGTAGATCGCGCCTCCACCGACGCGGGGTCGGAGGAGGGCGAACCGCACGATTGCAATAGAGAGCTTTAGCTTGCCAGTCTTGCTACCGCCGACACAGGGTCGGTGGAGAGCCATGACGCATCGCGACTCTAAAACGAGATAAGGACTCGGAATGGTGCAATAGAAAAAAACTTGGGCTCATGCCAGACAAGCTGGCATGGGGCCAAAACACTTTAAGGTTGTGGGGTATAAAGAGGCGTCCCGCCCATGTTTTGACGGGCGAGACGCCCGTACCACGAGATGACTACAAGCCACGCACACCTATCTCGACGGTGAGTTGACCGTGGGGCGAAGAAAACTGGAGGATTTCAACATGAGCACTAGTTGAAAACGTGACTGTATGTCCCTTGCCGGTAATCACCGTTGGTAAGCCAAGAGCAATTCCGGGAATCCCAATTCGATCCTTGCCGGCACCCGCGATCATATTCGTCAATTCGCCAACCATGTCGATCACTTCGGCGTTAATCGCCGAGGGACGTGCGCCCAAAAACGACTCGGCGGCAGCAAAAGCCACATCCTGATCCAAACTGACCACAATCGATCCCTGAAGCGTCCCGGAAACTCCGATAAAACCACTGCAATCGTACTTCGACAGGAACCCGTCGTTGGTGTGAATGCCAATAAGCTCTGTTTCCCAGTTGAGCATCATGGAGAACACGTCCTTTGTGCAATTCGCAAAGGGCGTAATCAATTTCGCTCGTTTGTCGGATATGTTTAGGCTCGAAAGCAGTGTCTGCGCAGTCATTCTTTTGCGTTCCGGGTGGTTAATGGGTTAGCAGCAAGTGTGTCGGGGGCTCGATTACACTGTTACGAACTTGTCGAGTTTGGCACGCAGGTCATCCGCTTCAAATGGTTTGGTCAAATAGTCGTTGACGCCAGCTTGGATAGCAGCGATGACTTGTCCCTTTTGAGCTTCGGTTGTGACCATAATAATTGGCACTTGCGAGCCAGTCGCACGGATTTCAACGACCACATCAAGACCGCTTTTCTCAGGCATGTTCCAGTCGGTCAAGATCAGGTCCACGGGTGTTTCTTTGTACTTATCGATGGCTTCTTGACCGTTCGCTGCCTCGACAATGTCCGTTACGCCGACGGAATTTAAGGAGCGGATAATGATCTTGCGCATGATACCGGAATCGTCTGCAACTAATACTTTCATAGTATCTCTCTCGTCGTTCTGCTGGTCAACAAACCAAAGTGGCATTGGGGAAACGTGAATCAAAGTGTCTAAATTTCTAGACGACCAAATGTTGATTACAGATTGGAACAGTCAAATCGAGATTGACGATTTCCGCTGACTTTTCCATCGCATTTTTCGTCGCCAGATTCGAGCTAATTCGAATGAACTACTCATTCCGCATAATCGTACGACAAAAAATGGAATTGACGGAAAGATAATCGGTCTGGATAAGCCGTCACGATTACGCGAGCTACTCTTGTGCGGCAAAAAAAAGTGTTTCGATTCGCTCATTTGTAACGGATATGGCGACGCCATACGAAACAGCTCGAGTGTGCATTCCACCTTTGGTGGTGTGCTCCTCTTTCATTGCCAAGAGTAACAAGGATCGAATCTCAGGCAGTGAGCGAATGAAATATGTTTCAGGATGATGAGTTGATGCAGGAGTTTGTCGTCGAGAGCGTGTCCCACTTAGAACAAGTCGAGGGTCAGTTACTTCAGATTGAAGCCGGTGGAGCGGACATCGACTCCAACTTAGTCAACACGGTTTTTCGTGGCATCCATTCGGTGAAGGGGGCAGCAGGTTTTCTTGGCCTCAGTGTCATCAATGCCTTAGCTCACAGCCTGGAGAATGTCCTCAACATGATTCGCAATCGCGAACTCGTGCCAACACCGCGCATCGTGAATGCCATGCTCCGGGCTTCGGACCAACTGAGAAGTTTGATCGACGACATCGCGAACAGCAATTCTACTGACGTTACTTCGTTCGTCGAGGAATTGGAAGCCATCGCCAATGGAACCGGCGACGATCAGTCTGTTGACGACCAGCAAATCAATTTGCATGGCATCGCCGAGGAATTCACGGCTGAGCCGACCGATTCGGAAAGCGTCCTTGAATACTCTGTTCAAGATCCAGTCATGGAATCGATTGAAGAAGCTATTATGGAAAACCTGGCTCAAGTTCAGGTAGCTGAAATCGTACAGCCATCTCGTCCGCCCTCAAGGCCAGCGGCAGCACCCAAGCCTGTACCAGAAAAAGCGCGTAGCAATCCGCCTGCTACCAATCCGCCTACTACCAATCAGGATGCTTCGAACGCGCAGACAAAACAAACCCGCGTTGTAGATTCTTTCGTTCGGGTAAATGTTGCCCTTTTGGATCGGCTAATGAATCTAGCAGGGGAGCTGGTCTTAAGCCGAAATCAATTGCTGTCGGCCGTTAGCCTTGGGGTAAAGGATGGCCTCGAAAACATCGCTTCACGCGTGGATCAAGTGACCAGCGAACTGCAAGAAACCATCATGCAGACACGCATGCAACCGATTGGCACCATCTTCAGTCGCTTCCCACGCGTGGTACGTGACCTGAGCGCAAAACTGGGCAAGGAGTGCATCCTTGAAATCGAAGGCAACGAAGTCGAAGTGGACAAGACGATCGTAGAAGCCATGGGCGATCCACTCACTCACCTGGTCAGAAATAGCGTCGACCATGGTATCGAACTCCCAGAGCAACGGACCGAAAACGGAAAGAATGTCGTTGGAACCATTCGCCTAAGAGCCTTTCACCAAGCGGGCAAAGTCTGTATTCGCATTGAAGATGACGGTGGTGGGATGGACCCTGCTCGCTTGAGAGCCAAAGCGATTGAGAAAGGCCTTGTTACGGCGGATCAAGCATCGATGATGACCGACGGCGAAGCCTTAAGACTGATCTTTGCTCCAGGCTTTTCAACGGCGGCACAAGTCACCGACGTCAGCGGTCGAGGAGTCGGAATGGACGTCGTTCGAACCAATATTGAACAGTTGGGCGGTACCGTCGATATCGAAAGCGACTTAAAAAAGGGCTCGGCAGTCCATATCACGCTGCCTCTGACTCTGGCTATCATTCCATCAATGATTATCGGTTGTGCAGGCGAACGCTACGCCATTCCGCAAACGAGCATCGCCGAACTAGTCCGTGTCCCTGAAGCCGAATTGACCACCAAAATCGGACGTGTCAAGGGAGCCGAGGTGCTGCGACTGCGAGGGGCTCTCTTGCCTTTGGTGCGACTCGATAGCGCACTCGGCCTACGCACCGCCGAGGAAATCGCGGAGCGTCCCAAGAGCGCCAACATCCTAGTACTGGAAACCGGGCAGATGCGATATGGCCTACTTGTGGATACGTTGCACGACAACGAAGAAATCGTTGTCAAACCACTTGGTAAGCATGTCAAAGAACTGGGGTACCTCGCCGGAGCAACCATCCTCGGTGATGGCTACGTTGCCTTAATTCTCGACGTGGTTGGAATCGCGATGCAATGCAACCTCCGCAATATCGAAACAGCCGTTAAAAATGCTGTTTCCGACGAGGATGCAGCCCAAGCTGACGAAGTTCACAGACTGCTGCTATTCGCTAACCATCCGAGCGAACAGTTCGCCATTCCGATGGCGATGGTTGCCAGGATTGAACGTATCAAGGCGAACGAAGTGCGAGTTGTTGGCAACCAAAATCTGCTCATCTATAGAGGAAACTCACTGCCTCTATTGCGGGTCGAGGAGTCAATCTCCGCGATGCCTCCGGAAATGAATCTAGAGAATCTGTTCGTCATCGTGTTCCGAATCGCAGACCGCGAGGTGGGACTGATCGCACCGATTCTGAGGGACATACGCGATATCAACATGCGAATGGATGGCAGGACACTTCGGGAACCAGGCGTCCCCGGTGCGACCGTGGTTGACGGCTACACGACGCGGGTCCTGGATTTGGTCGAAATGGCTCGAGCTCGCCATCCCGATTGGTTTGTCTCTGAACGCATGGCGGAAGTGATAAAACCGGAAAAGATGCCAACCATTCTCCTGGCAGAAGATTCCGACTTCTTCCGGAACCATGTACAAAGAACTTTGGAAAGTGACGGATACAAGGTAGTCGGCGCAGTCGATGGTCAGGATGCGTGGGATCACTTGCAAACGATATTCGATGACATCGATTTGATAGTTACGGATATCGAAATGCCAAGAATGAATGGACTCGAATTGGCCAAAGCGGTTCGATCACTCGCGAGCACCGCAAATTTACCGATCATTGCGTTGACAAGTTTAGCGAGCGACGACGATCGGGCACGCGGAACACTAGCAGGAATCAACGAGTACCAAGTCAAGATGGACCCGGCTCGACTGATGGAGGCGGTGCGTCGAATGCTCGCCACATCGA
>Ga0163144_10018304_pt1 | contig 14186 bp, 9 predicted proteins | sample OliLak19BULKMAT1_FD_123175 | JGI IMG/M metagenome (GOLD analysis project Ga0163144, IMG submission 123175) | Freshwater microbial mat bacterial communities from Lake Vanda, McMurdo Dry Valleys, Antarctica - Oligotrophic Lake LV.19.BULKMAT1 | ecosystem: Environmental > Aquatic > Freshwater > Lake... | reverse complement strand
TGTTCTCGAAGATCGGCACGCCGCCAGTTTATCCGTTCTCCGCCCCCCGCACGAAAGCCTCCACCCGCCCGCACCAAAACCCGCCGCGAACATCGGCCCCGACCACGTCCACAGCGGCCGCCGCCACGCTCAGATCGCGTAGTCCTGCACGAAGATCTTCGCGTCCCGCAGGTTCACCATCACGAAGTCCCCTTCCCCGATCCCTAGCTCCGCCACGCGGTCCTTCGTCAGCTCCACCGTCAGCGACTGCCCGTCCGACAGCTCGAGCTGGATCTTCACCATCCACCCCACGCGGTTCATCCGCTCGATCTTCCCCGTCGCCACGCTCACCCCGTCGTCCGCCGGCGCCGCGCTCGTCCCGTGCGCCGACAGCTCCACGTCGTGGGGCCGCACGATCGCCGTCACCGCGCGCCCTTCCCCCGAGCCGTGCGGCGCATCCATGCGCAGCGATCCCATCTCCGCCTGCCCGCCGCGCACCTCCCCCCGGAGCACGTTCGTCGCCCCCACGAACCCCGCCACGAACTCCGTCGCCGGATGATCGTAAATCTCCGCCGGCGTCCCCATCTGCTCGATCTTCCCCTTGTGCAGCACGATCACGCGATCCGCGAGATCCATCGCCTCTTCCTGATCGTGCGTGACGAACACCACGGTGATCGCCCGATCGCGCGACAGCTTGCGGAGCTGCTCCCGGAGCGACAGCCTCACCTTCGCGTCGAGCGCCCCGAACGGCTCGTCGAGCAAGAGCACCTTCGGCCCCGGCGCCATCGCCCGGGCGAGCGCCACACGCTGCCGCTGCCCGCCCGACAGCTCCGACGGAAAGCGCCCACCGAGCCCCGGCAGCTCCACCAGCTCCAGAAGCTCGCGCACCTTGCCGTCGATCTCCGCCCGCGCCGCCTTGCGCACCTCCAGACCGAACGCCACGTTCTGCGCCACCGTCATGTGCTTGAACAGCGCATAACCCTGGAAAACGAAGCCGATCCGCCGCTCCTGCACCGGCAGGTGCGTCGCCCGATCGCCGTGCAGGAAGACCTCCCCCGCGTCCGGCACCTCGAGCCCCGCCACGATCCGCAGCACGGTGCTCTTCCCCCCGCCGCTCGGCCCGAGCAGCGCCACCATCTCCCCCGCCTGCGCCTCGAACGAGACATCGTCGATGATCGTCAGCTCCCCAATCCGCCTGGTGAGCCCCTGCGCCGCGACGCTCACGAGGTCATCCCCGCAGCGTCCCGCGCCCCACCAGCACGTGCGATCCCGCACCCCACGCTGGTCGCGCCGGCCGTCATCTCGTTCGCCACATTCGTCGAAGCCCGTCTCTGTTTCATCGCATCCGTCGCGCAGCGAAATCGGCCGGTCCCCTGATCAACCCGCGCGATCAAACCTGGCGGAGGATGGCCGAGAGATCGACCTCCGCGCAACCGTAATCATGAAAGTCGCATCGGATAGATGCAACAATCATTTGAACGCTAACAAACCGCCCAAATGAGTCGATCCCGGTGCCCTCGAAGACCTCTCGAAACACCTTCGGCCGGCGCTTCGGAGGCCCCCATCGCGACGTTCTCCGATGCCTTCAAGCGAGAATTTGAATCGCGGAAAGCCCGGCGCCTCGCACGACGGTCCATCGCGTGAATGGCCGCTCCCCCCTTCGTGGGCGGCGCTGTCCACCAGCTCAGAACGCCTTCAGCCCGCTCATCAGGCGCTTCGAGATGACCACCCGCTGGATGTTTCCGGTGCCCTCGAAGATGTCGTAGACCTTGATGTCGCGGAACCACTTCTCGAGCAGCGCGTGCTCCGTCGAGAGCGAGCCGTGCGCGCCGCAAAGCTCGATGGACTCGATGCACGAGAAGATCGCCGCCTGACCGGCCGCCGCCTTCGCCATGCTCGCCTCCTTCGCGTTGGGGATGGCGGCGTCCGCCATGTACGTCGCGCGGTACACCAGCGAGCGCGCCGCCTCGAGCCGGCGCCCCACCTTCGCGAGCCGCTCCGCGATCGCCGCGTAGCGCGGGATCGGCCGTGACAGGACGTAGTTCTCCTTCACGAAGTCGCGCGCGTACTCGAACGCCGCGCGCCCGATCCCGAGCGCCATCGCGCCCACCAGCGGCCGCGTGTTGTCGAAGGTCTTCATCGCCGTCATGAAGCCTTCCTTGGTGATGTACGCCGCCTCACCCCCGAGCAAATTCTCCTCGGGAACACGGCAATCCTCCAGCACCAGCTCCGCCGTCTCGTTGGCCCGGAGCCCCATCTTCTCCTCGATCTTCCCGATCTCGAAGCCGGGTGTCCCCTTCTCGACGACGAACGCCCGGTGCCCCGCCCGACCCAGCGCCGGATCGACCGTCGCGAACACCACGTTCCACGACGCCCGCGCGCCGTTCGTGATGTAGCACTTGCGCCCGTTCAGAACCCAGTCGCTCCCGTCCTTGCGGCAGCTCGTGCGGATGCCCGCCACGTCGCTCCCCGCGCCCGGCTCGGTCAGCGCGTACGCGCCCCACTTCAGCGGGCCCTTGTCCATGTCCTTGAACGCCCCGAAGAAGCGCGCCTTCTGCTCGGCGGTCCCCGTCGCCCGGATCGGCGGCCCACCGAGGCCCGGCCCCGGCACGCTCAGCAACATCGCCGCGTCGGCCCACGCGAGCTCCTCCGCCGCGATGGCGCTCGTGCGGTTGACCTCGCTCACCTTGCTCGGCTTGCTCGGATCGCGCTCGCGCGGCGACGCGCCCTCCTCCAGCGGATCGATCACGTCGTCGGAGCGGAAGCCCTTCGCGAGCTTCATGAAGTTGCGCAGAAAGGACTCCGGCACCTCCTTGTTCCGGTCCATCGACAGGCTCATCGGCCGGATGACGTACTTGCCGAGCGAGCGAATCCCCTCCTGGATCTCTCTCTGTTTCGGAGACAGCGAAAAGTCGATCATGGTCGTTCTCCAGAGGTCGATTCAGGTGAAGATCGCCTGCGTATCCGGGGTCGGCAGCACCAGCGCGGGATCGAGCGCGAGGCCCAGATCGAGCGCCGCCGCCACCTGATCGAGCTGCTCCGCGGTGGGGCAGCAGAGCGCGAGCTGCTTCGCGTCGCGCATCAGCTTCTCGGCGATCAGATCGCGGATGAAGCCCGAGCCGCCGTGCAGCCCGACACAGTCGTCCGTCGTGCGCATGCAGCTCTCGAGCGCATGCGCCGCGGCCTGCGCCGTCGCGAGCAGCGCCTCTCTCTCGGGGATCTTCGCGTCCCACGCGTGCGCCGCCTTCCACACCATCCAGCGCGAGCTCTCCACGTCCATGTGCCGATCGGCCAGGCTGAACGCGACCGCCTGGAAGTGACCGATGGGCTTTCCGAACGCCTTGCGCGTGTCGCAGTGCTCGCGCGCGATGTCGAAGGCGAAGCGCGCCAGACCGACCGCGCGCGCCGCCACGATGATCGCCTGCTTCGCGAAGAAGCGGAGCGTCGCCTGGGTGAAGCCGCCCGCTTCGCCCAGCAGTCGATCCTCCTCCGCGACGAACGCATCGTTCAGGGCAATCTCGCCGAAGTCCGCCGCATCCAGCCCGAGCGTGTCGTAGCGCTGGCCGACCGTCAGCCCCGCGTTGTCCTTGCGCACCACGAACGCGCCGATACCCGCCCAGCCTTTCTCGGGCTCCACCTGCGCGAACACCAGAAAGCGATCCGCGGCGTGCGCGTTCGTCACGAACGCCTTCTTCCCGCGGAGCGAATAGCCGCCGTCCACCTTGGTCGCGACCGCGACGAACCCCGGCCGATCCTTGCACGGCGACGGTTCGCTCCAGGCGACCGCCCCGAAGCGAGCGTCCCCTCCATCGCTCGCGAAGTCCGACAGCCAGGCGCTCGCCTGGGCCGCTGTCCCGAGCTCGACCACGGCGCGCCCGAACGCGCCCGGGCCCGGGAGCGCAAACGCCACCGCCGGATCCGCCGCACCCAGCTCTTCTTCGACCAGGGCCGCGGCGACGTAACCGAGCCCCTGTCCACCACACGCCTCGGGCAGGGACATCAGACCGAGGCCCATCTCGTGCGCTCCCCGGCGCACGTCCTCGGGGATGCCTCGGGCTTTTTCGAACTCCCGAACGCGCGGCGCCAGGGTGCTCCTGGCAAACTCCGCGACGCTTTGCTGGATGAGCTGTTGCTCTTCACCGGCCTCGAACGAAATCATGAGAAGCGCTCCTGAGCCCGATTGTGTAGTGACACTACATAGGGGTCAAGCGCGGGGGGAGTTGACAAGCCGGGCCTCCATCGCCATAAAGCGCGTCCCCCGCATTGCCCCTGGCACGAAAACGGCGCCCCGATGGTCGGACGCGCGGCCCGGGTGAGCGGCTTTCCAGGTGACGTCATGCCGAAAATGAAGACGAAGCGGGCCGCCGCGAAGCGATTCAGCTTCACCGGCACCGGCAAGGTCCGGCGGAGCAAGGCCGGCCTGAACCACATGATGCAGGAGAAGAGCCGCAAGCGCCTGCGCCGCCTCCGCAAGAACGACACGGTCGACAAGGCTCTCCAGAAGAGAGTCAAGATCATGCTGCCGTACGGCTGATCCGGAACCTGAAAGAGGAATCGAGACATGCCGCGCGTAAAAAGAGGCTTCAAAGCCCGCCGTCGTCGTAACCGCATCCTGAACCAGACCGAAGGCTTCTTCGGTGGCCGCAAGAACCGACACCGCCAGGCGGTGGAGGTCCTCCGTCACTCGTGGGAGTACGGCTACATCAGCCGCAAGCTGAAGAAGCGTGATTTCCGCCGCCTGTGGATCACGCGTATCAACGCCGCCGCACGCATCGTGGGTACCAGCTACTCGCGCCTGGTTGCGGCCCTCAAGAAGGCGAGCGTCGGGCTCGACCGCAAGATCCTCTCGGAAATGGCCATCCACGATCCGTCGGCGTTCTCCGCCGTCGCGAAGCTCGCGGGCGTGGCCAAGGCCTGACATAGGTCCCTCACCAAGGTCCCTCCCAATGGCGGAAGCCGACGGCGCAGTCCAAGCCATCGAAAGTGGCCTCACCGCGCTCGGCACGCGCTTCCGCGACGCCTTCGCCGCGGCCAAGAACGAACAAACCCTCCGCGCAGAGCAGGCCAAAGTCCTCGGCAAAAAGGGCGAGCTGACCGCCGTCCAGAGCCTGCTCCGCTCCGTGCCGCCCGCTGACCGACCGGCCATCGGCGCCCGCTTCAACACCTTCAAAGAACAGGTCGAACGCGCCTTCGAGGAGCGCCTCCGGGCGATCCATCGCGAGGCCCGCGAGGCCGAGCTCTCGGCCCAGCCGTTCGACCTCACGCTCCCAGGTCGGACAGAGCTTGGGCGCGGTCACCTTCACCCGGTGGCCCAGACCCGTGACGCCCTGCTGGCCATCTTCCGAGACCTCGGGTTCGCGGTCGGCACCGGCCCCGAGATCGAGCTCGAAGCGAACAACTTCACCAAGCTCGCCTTCCCTCCGGACCACCCGGCCACGGACATGCAGGACAGCTTCTGGGTCGAGGTCCAGGGCGCCGCTGCCGGCGCTCGCACGCTGCTGCGGACGCACACAAGCGCGGTCCAGATCCGGGAGATGTCCTCCCGCAAGCCACCGATGGCGGTGGTCAGCGCGGGCACCGTGTACCGGCGCGACGACGACCTGACGCACTCCCCCATGTTCCATCAGATCGAGGGCTTCATGGTGGACGAGGGGGTGAGCTTCGCGAACCTCAAGGCGGTCGTTGGAGCCTTTGCCGAGCGACTGTACGGACCTGGAACACCTGTCCGGTTTCGACCCAGCTACTTCCCGTTCGTCGAGCCGGGCGCCGAGGTTGACGCCGGCTGCGCGTTCTGCGTGCGCCCCGACGGTTCCCACGTCGGTTGCCGCGTCTGCAAGCACTCCGGGTGGCTGGAGCTCCTCGGCTGCGGCATGATTCATCCTGACGTGCTGAGGCAATGCGGCATCGACAGCGAGCGTCATACAGGCTTCGCGTTCGGCCTCGGCATCGACCGGGTTGCCATGCTCCGTTACGGCATCCCCAACATCCGCCTGCTGTTCGAGAACGACCCCCGCTTCCTGTCACAATTCTGACAGCGCCTGCGATCCAGGCGTCGGGCTTCGCGTCACAGAGCGCCGGACAACGTCGGGCAATACGCTCCGGGCGACGAAAAATCCCCGCTGCGGTGTTGCGTCCGCATCTCGACAAGTCGTCCGAGCATGCCCAAGTTTTTCCCGTTGCGTTTCGCGAAAACGCAAATGCAGCCCGGCGCGGCACTCTCGGATCCCGCGCCAGCGCCCCAGACCTCCAACCGACGCCGCGACGCGCCGCGACGCGCCGCGACGCTCATCGACGCTCATCGACGCTCATCGACGCCGGCCTGAGCTGCAGGTGGCAAGAATGAAGCGGTGTGGCACGCGTGCACGAGCGTGACGGCTCCGATCCAGGCCGATCTCGTTCGTCCGCCGTCAAATCTCGCCCATCGCCCTGCATCTGAACCATGGGCATTGGCGTTGCATCACGTTCAGGGCCGGATCGAGGAAGGGATTGTCCGTGATCAAACCGCAAGCGTGCGGGCATCCACTCGATACGCAAGGAATCAAACGCAACAATCGACAGTTGAGGTCCGGACGCCCCCCAGAAATGTTGGCTCCCCCCCGGCCGACACAGCGACTTCAAAGCCACCCGGATTTCGTTTCTGAAAGAAACACAACGCAACAACGAAGCAAGCCAACGGAAAACGTCATGAGGACTTCCAAAGCGCGTAAACCACCGACCGTCTCCCCTGCGCAGCGTCGCGATCCACGCGTTCGCTCGCGCGTGCCGCAGCACGGAAGGCGAGCGCCGGGAACGGTCGGCCGCCGCGCTGCCACGGTGGAAGCTGTGGGCGGCGCGTCCGTTGCAAAGTCAGTCGCACGAGAGAGCATCAGCCGCACGGCGCCGCGTTCGGTTGCGGCGGTTGTCGAGAGCGGTAGCAAACACACGGTTCTGGGGGATTCCCCTTCGGAGGAAGCAATGAAGTCGACGAAAAACACTGCGCTTCGGCTGGAGCCCGTGAATGCTGCCGCACCTGCGGCAGAGCCCGAGCTTGCCACCATCGGGCTGCTCGAAGACGACCTCGCCGAGGAGACCGCCATCCGCGTGCGTCCGGCGGAGCCGCTCGACGAGGCCGCGGTGGAGTTCATCGACCTCCAGCTCTCCGGCCTCCAGCGCCCGGCGCCGGCCAACCGCGAGACCGAGATCAAAGAGGTCGAGGAAGGCGGCGGCGACTCGATGCTCGCCCGCTACTTCCGCGACATGGCGATTCACCCGGTGATGGGGCAGGACGAGGAGCTGTCGACCGCCCGCGAGGTCGAGCAGACGGAAATCGCGCTGTGGGTGGCGATGCTGAGCCACCTCCCCGCCGCGGAGACCATCCTCGAAGCCCTCGAGAAGGACGTCATCAAGTCGGGCGAAGAGGTCGACATGACCGAGCTGAACGAGCTGCTCCGGCTCGCCCGGCTCGCGAAGAAGGGCACGAAGAAGCTCGCAGCCGATCAGGAATCGCGGTGGACGAAGCTCTCGGCCGAGCTCGCCTCGAAGGTCCGGCTGCCCGACTCGGACCGCCTCTGGATGATGCGTGGACGGGACATCGCCCACGACCTGGTGCGCGCGCCCAACTTCGAGAACGACGCGAGCGACGCCGAGGAGCACCCGGCGCGTGCCGCCCTGCCGAGCACGCCGGCCTACCGGCGCTACCTCGACAGGATCGAGCGTTGCTTCGAGGTGCAGCACGTCGCGAAGAACAAGTTCGTGAAGGCGAACCTGCGGCTCGTGGTCTCGATCGCGCGCCGTTACAACCGCGGTCGGCTGCCGCTCATCGACCTCATTCAAGAGGGCAACATCGGCCTGATGAAGGCGGTGGAGCGGTTCGATCACCGTCGCGGGTACCGGTTCTCGACGTACGCGTCGTGGTGGATCCGGCACGCCATCAGCCGTGCTCTCGCCGACAAGGGTCGGGCGGTCCGCATCCCGGTCCACATGCTCGATACGTACAACCGTGTCGCGCGTGCGACCCAGGCCATCATGGCGCGCACAGGGGACGAGCCGACGATCGAGCAGCTCGAAAAGGAGACGGGCGTTCCGCGCGACAAGCTCGACAAGGTGAAGAACTTCTACGCGGAGACCCCCTTCTCGCTCGATCGGCCGATCGGCGACGAGGATGGCCGGAAGTTCATCGACTTCTTGCAGGAAGAGAACACGCCTTCGCCCTACGAAGCGCTGGCGAACCAGAAGTGGACCGAAGAGGTCCGGCGGTTGCTCACGACGCTGACGCCCATCGAGTCGAGCATCATCCGGTGGCGCTTCGGCCTGGACGACGAGGACGAGCTGACGCTGAAGGAGATTGGCGACAAGTACAACCTGTCGCGCGAGCGCATCCGCCAGCTCCAGGAGCAGGCGCTCGGCAAGATCCGCAAGCACATGCGCGATAGCTGGTCCTGATGCGCTCGTCCTGAGCGGGCGGTGAGAGCCGCCCCGACACCCCGCCGCCCCTCCCGCGCCAACACGCTGGAGGGGCGTCGTGTTTTGTGGCTGCGGCAGGCGAGGTACGGTCGGTCGGGTCCCGTGGAGCCACGGGGCGGCGGCGCGCGGGCCGGCCTCCATCGCGCCACGCTGGGGCAGGATGGCGTACGCACCGATGAGGCGGCGACGGGAGGCGTGCGACTCGAGCAAGCGAGGGTGAGGACCCGAGACGTTGGATGCCGCGCGGTGCAGGCGGGGCGGAGCGGTTCTGCGAAGGGTGGGGCGGCCATTCACGCGATTGACCTTCCGGGCGAAGCGCCGGGCGTTCCGCGATACAAATTCTGGCTTTATTTACGGGCCGCCGAGCACGCGGGTGAAGAACCAGACGAGGCCCGCGACCACGATGGCGCCCGAAGCGATGCGGATGCCGTACTTCTCGAACCACGGCTGCTTTCGCAGGAGAGCCAAGATCGGCAGCGTGATCGCGAGAACGGCGAGCTGGCCGAGCTCGACCCCTGCGTTGAACAGGAAGAGAGCCGCGGGCACGTCCGCTTTGGGCAGCGCGACCTCGCGCAAGGCGCCCGCGAACCCGAAGCCGTGGATGAGGCCGAACGGGAAGGTGATGCGCCAGCGCTTCTCGGCGTTCTTCACGAAGAAGTTCTCGACGCCGACGTAGGCGATGGAGAGCGCGATCGCCGGCTCGATGATCGACGACCGCGGCGCCCAGACGCCCAGCGCGGCGAGCCCCAGCGTGATGGAGTGCGCGAGGGTGAAGGCGGTGACGACCCACAACAGCGAGCGCCAGCGGCCGCCCACGAGCACCAGGCCCAGCAGGAAGACGAGGTGGTCGTAGCCCGTGAGGATGTGCTCCACGCCGAGCTCGAGCATGGAGAGGTGGTCTGTCTTGGCGGGCGGGGGCGCGGCACCGGGAGGCGCGCCGAGCTCGAACGAGCGCTGCGAGCGCGAGATCACCGTCTCGACCACGTGAACGCCGCCGGCTCCGCGGGCGATGTGGCGGTGGCCCTGCGAGAGAGCGTCGAGCAGCGGGAAGTCGATCTTGGCGCGCGCGATCGGCGCCGGACAGGTGTACGTGGCGCGCAGGACGAAGCCGTCCTCTTCCGCGAGCAGGGCCGCGGTGAGCGCGCCGGGGCATGGGGCGTCGTCCGAGCGGACGCCGATGCGATCGACGATCGCCTTCTGAAGGGCGGGGCGCGCGGCGGTGAGCTCGGGCTCGGAGAAGTGTCCGTCCTGGTCTGCGTCGAGCTGGGGCACCGCGGCGGCGATCTCGCGGCGCGAGACGACGAGCTCGGCGGCGAGGCGGTCGCCCTCGATGGTGTACGTGCCGCGCGAGAGGCCGACCTCGTGCGCCTCGGCGGGCGCTGCCAGCGCCACCGCCACGAGCCCGAAGAGCAGCGCCACCGCGCCGTGCGCGCCGGCAGGCCATCGCGTTCCCGTCACTCGCGCAGGCGACCCGTTCACGTCAGCTCACCACCATTCCACGCCCTTCGCGCGGTCTCTCGTCGGCCGCAAGCCCGCGCGCGATCGGATGCGGCGCGGCGGCGACGCGCGTGAGAGCTCGGCCGCGAGGCATCGATCTCGTCGGCCGCAAGCCCGCGCGCGATCGGATGCGGCGCGGCGGCGACGCGCGTGAGAGCTCGGCCGTTCGGCGTCGAGTTGGCGCCGCGACGGAGGTGCGGCAGGATGCGCCGGCTCGTTCGCATGATGTGCTCCGTCCAGGCTCCGAGGTCCGCGCGTTGAAGCTCGATCGCACTTCGGAGCGCACCATCGTCTTTCTCGTCGGGGCGGTGCAGTTCATCAACATCCTCGACTTCATGATGGTGATGCCGCTCGGGCCGGACTTCGCGGCGAGCCTCCAGATCCCGACGTCGCACCTCGGGTGGATCGGCGCGAGCTACACCGCCGCCGCGTCGGTCTCGGGCCTCGCCGGCTCGTTCTTCCTCGACCGCTTCGATCGCCGGAGCGTGCTGGCCGTGGCGATGCTCGGGCTGGTGATCGGCACGGCGGCCGGCGGGTTCGCCACGGGCTTGACCTCGCTGATGGCGACGCGCGTGTTGGCGGGCGCGTTCGGTGGTCCGGCGACCAGCGTGTCGCTGTCGATCATCGCGGACGTGGTGCCGACCGAGCGACGCGGCAAGGCGATGGGCGCGGTGATGGGGGCGTTCTCCGCAGCGTCGGTGCTGGGGGTGCCCGCGGGCCTCGAGCTTTCGCGACACGGCGGGTGGCGCACGCCTTTCTTCTCGGTCGCGGCCCTGGGGCTCGTGATCACGATCCTGGCGCTGCTGCGCATGCCGAAGATGCGGCTGCACCTGGACGCGCGGGCCGCGCGCAGCGCGGGAGAGGCGGACGTGGGCATCTGGGAGATCGTGCGCCGGCCGACGGTGCTGCTCGCGCTCGCCGCGCCGGTCACGATGATGCTCGCCGTGTTCTCGCTGGTCCCGAACCTGTCGAGCTACTTCCAGTACAACGCGGGCTACCCGCGCGAGCGGCTCGGGCTGCTCTACCTCGTGGGCGGCTCGATCAGCTTCTTCGTGCTGCGCGGCGTCGGCTCGCTCGTGGATCGCTTCGGTCCGCCGCGCGTCGCGCTGGCCGGGACGGGCCTCTACATCGTCGTGCTGTACGTCGGGTTCATCCATCGCGTCCCGTCAATCCCGATCATGGTGCTGTTCGTCGCGTTCATGATGGCGGGCAACTTTCGGCAGGTCGCCATGAGCACGACGTCCACGCGTGTGCCCGCACCGGCCGAACGCGCCCGCTTCATGTCGATCCAGTCCGCGGTGCAGCACATGGCGTCGGCGGTCGGGGCGGCCGGGGCTTCCGCCGTGCTCGTGGAACGCCCGGATCACAGCCTCGAACGCATGCCCCTCGTGGCGAGCGGGGCCGCGGTGCTGAGCGCGTTCCTGCCGCCGCTGCTGCTCCTCATCGACAGGCGCGTTCGCGAGCAGCGCAGGCAGGAAGCTGCGTAGCCTTTCACGAGGATGGATCGGCGCTGCGCTCGATTGTTGAGGTGCGGCGTATGGACGTGAGAGACTGAGCCGGGGGACTCTTCGGATCCCCTCTTATTTTCAATCGGATGTAGCCGCATGAACGCGTGCGCTCGGATGCGCCGCGTTGTGAAGGAGCACCATGTTCGACACTCGCCGGAACGGTTTGTCCGCGTTGGTCGCATTCGTGGGAGCTGCAATCGCGACGATTTCGTTCGCGACCACAGCCACCGCCCAGGAGCCAGCGTCGTGCCTCAGCTCGGATCCGGCGGTGTGGCCCAAGCCCTCGCGACCGTACTTCATGATGGCGATGGACACGTCGGGCTCGATGACGACCAACGTCGTCGACGCGGGCAACAACCCGATCGCCACGACGTGCGGCTTTGGCAGCAACCGCCTCGCCCACGCCCGGTGCGCCTACCGCAACGCGATCCTGGCTTACAGCGGCGAGGTGAACTTCGGTCTCGCGACGTTCGCGGCGTACCAGACCAGCTGCTCTGCGACTTGCTACACCAACTGCCAGTACTTCTGCACGATCGCCGAGCAGACGACGACCGGCTTCTGCGCGGGCTGCGGCCCGCGACCCGGCGGCGCGGCCACACGCGCCGGCGCGATCATCCGCGTCCCGATGCAGCAGGACAACTTCTGGGGGAGCCCGCCGTCGATCTCCAACGTTCCGGCGCTGCTCGCGTGGGCGGACAACAACTGCTCCGGCAACGTGAACGGTGACAACCCCGAGCTGTTCGCGCTGGGGAACACGCCGCTGAACGGGATCTTGCGCGACATGAAGCGCTACTACCAGACGAGCTGGAGCGATCCCGATACCCCGGCGATCTCGTTCTCGACGCCGCTCGCGTCGCAGGACCTGCTCGGGAGCGGGATCAACAACAGCACGGGGTGTCGCTCGGTGAACGTGATCCTCGTCACGGACGGCGACGAGACCTGCGACACCCAGCAGGACGCGGTCAACGCCGCGACGGATCTCTACGCCAACGGCGTGACCGTCGGCGGCAAGACCTTCAAGGTCCGCGTTCACGTGATCAATTTCGCGGGCGGCAGCCAGGGGAACACCGACGCGATCGCCTTCGCGGGCGGGACCGTCTCGTCGTACTTCGCGACGAACGAGGTCCAGCTCGCGCAGGCGCTGTCGACGATCATCGCGTCGAGCGCCGCGCCCGAGAGCTGCGACAACAAGGACAACAACTGCAACGGCTGCACGGACGAGGGCTTCACGCACTATTGCGACGTGGGCCAGACGTGCTGCGCGTGGGGCACCGCGGCGCAGCGCACGACGTGCCTCGGCGGTTACACCATGACGATCACGCCGGCGAACCCGAGCGGCGATCTCACCAAGCTGCCGTGCACGACGGTCGCGCAGCAGGCGCAGCCGGCGAACTGGCTTTGCTTCAACCCGAAGGAGACCTGCGACAACGTCGACAACAACTGCCAGAGCGGCGTCGACGAGGGCGTGCTCAAGTGTGGCAATCCGCTGCACTGCCCGCTGGCCGAGACGTGCAACGGGCAGGACGACAACTGCAACGGCGTCGTCGACGACGGCGTGTGCAACGGCTGTGTCCCGTCCGCCGAGGTCTGCGACGGCTGCGACAACGACTGCGACGGGGCGATCGATGAAGGCATCGCATCGGTGGCGTGTGGCCAGGCTACCCCCGCGAACTGCTCCGGCCAGCTGGCGTGTCCGCAGAAGGCGAACCCGGGCGGCATGGCGGGCGTTTGCGTCGGCGGAAACCCCTACAACCCGTGCTCGAACTCGCCGCAGATGGAGACCTGCGACAACCTCGACAACAACTGCAACGGCACCGTCGACGACGGCATCGCGCCGACCCAGTGCACGCCCGCCGGCACCCCCGCCACGCTTGTGTACGGCGCGCCGAGCCAGTGCGTGAAGGGGCTGATGGCGTGCGGGTCGAGCCAGTGCGTCGGCTTCATCGGACCCAGCACCGAGGTGTGCGACGGGATCGACAACGACTGCGACGGGCAGGTGGACGAGCAGGCGATCGGCGTGGGCCAGCTCTGCGGAACCAACACGGGACAGTGCACGGCGGGCACCACCGCGTGCGTCAACGGCGTGCTGGTTTGCCAGGGCTCGGTGGGTCCGCAGAACGAGACGTGCGACACTCTCGACAACGACTGCGACGGGCAGACCGACGAGGCGCCGCTGGCGGACGGACCGCCGGCCGCATCGAACGGCTGCTGGTTGAACGCCGGCAACTGCTGCTCGTTCGCGGGGCTCACCTGGTGTCCGCCGGCGGGCGCGACGTGCAACGGGAACGGGACGCTCACCTCGCCGTGCAACAAGGGCACGCTCGCGTGTGTCAGCGGCGCCTGGGCCTGCCAGGGCCCGAAGGGGCCGGCGCCCGAGGTCTGCGACAGCATCGACAACGACTGCGACGGCCAGCTCGACGAAGGGGTGTCGGGACAGCCGTGCGGGACGGACACCGGCGAGTGCGTCGCCGGGACGATCCAGTGCACGATGGGCGTCTCGACGTGCGTCGGCTCGGTCGGACCGACGACCGAGGTCTGCAACGCGAAGGATGACGACTGCGACGGGCAGACCGACGAAGGGGTCGCCGGGCTCGGCGTGGCCTGTGGCAACTCGACGCCGCCGTGCACCGCGGGCGTGACGGCGTGCGTGGCCGGCTCGATCCTCTGCCAGGGCGCGGTGCTGCCGCAGAACGAGACGTGCGACGGCGTCGACAACGACTGCGACGGACAGACGGACGAAGCGCCGCTCGCCGATGGGCC
>Ga0163144_10018300_pt1 | contig 14188 bp, 14 predicted proteins | sample OliLak19BULKMAT1_FD_123175 | JGI IMG/M metagenome (GOLD analysis project Ga0163144, IMG submission 123175) | Freshwater microbial mat bacterial communities from Lake Vanda, McMurdo Dry Valleys, Antarctica - Oligotrophic Lake LV.19.BULKMAT1 | ecosystem: Environmental > Aquatic > Freshwater >... | reverse complement strand
TCCCGGTGACCTTGGAGGAGGGGTCACACCCGTTCCCATTCCGAACACGGCAGTTAAGCCCTCCATCGCCAATGGTACTGCCAGGGCAACCTGGTGGGAGAGTAGGACGTTGCCGGGATTTTTTCTTCTTAGTTTCAAGTTCGCCCCCCTCACCAGGGGGATCAAAGAGGCCCCGCTTCCCCACATACGAATTCTCTCGAGAATCGTGACGGGAGACCCGGGGCCTTTCGTTTTTTAGGTCGAGTCCTGCGACCCCCAAAAGGCTCCTGTAGCGCGGGGTCTAGAATCTCAATATCCATCAGTCTTCTGGAGGCCAACACCCCGATGTCCGGTCATTCGAAATGGCACACGATCAAACACAAGAAAGGCGCCCTTGACGCGAAGAGAGGGAAGGTCTTCACTAAGCTGATCCGCGAGATGACTATCGCAGCACGGATCGGCGGGGGCGATCCTGTCACAAATCCTCGGCTTCGGACGGTCGTTGACAAAGCAAAAGCCGCCAACATGCCGGCCGACAACGTCAAGCGAGCCATCCAGAAGGGCACCGGCGACCTAGAAGGCGTGAACTACGAAGACTTCACGATGGAAGGCTATGGCCCGGGCGGTGTCGCCGTCCTCGTTGAGGGGACCACCGACAACCGCAACCGCGCAGTTTCAGAAATCCGCCATATCTTTAGTAAGCACAACGGAAACATGGGGACCGCAGGCTGCGTCTCTTATCTGTTCCATCAAAAGGGCTACATTGCGATCGCGGCTGATAAGACCACCGAGGACAAGCTGATGGAGATCGCCCTGGAAGCAGGTGCGGACGACATTCAGGCCTCGCCCGAGGGCTTCGAGATCTACACCACACCGCACGCTCACGAAGCCGTTCTGAAAGCCGTGAAAGACGCAGGCATCGAGCCTGATGACTCCGAGATCGGAAAATACGCGGAGAACCTGATCGCGCTGGACGGCGGGAAGGCCTCCCAGATGGTCAAGCTGATCGATGCGATGGAAGACAGTGATGACGTCAGCAACGTCTGGACGAACTTCGATACTTCCAGCGCGCCCGACTCCTAGGATCTAGGCTCTGATCGTCCTCGGTATCGACCCGGGTCTTGTCGCGACCGGCTATGGTGTCATCGATCTGGGCCCGCGGCGAAAGTATCGCGTCATCGATTTCGGGGCGGTTCGTCCGTCTACGAAGGCACCTCTCGAAACCCGCCTCCTCACCATCTTTCGCGGCCTTTCCGAGGTCATCGAGAAGCACGCCCCCGAACGAGTCGCGGTTGAAGGCATCTATCAGGCGAAAAACGTGCGCAGCGCCCTGACCCTGGGCCATGCCCGCGGGGCCGTCCTGCTCGCGGCCGCGGTCGCCAACCTTCCCCTCGCCGCTTTCGCCCCGTCCACCGTGAAAGCCCATGTGAGCGGCTACGGCCTGGCCAACAAACAGCAGGTCTCCTGGATGGTCTCGAGACTCCTCAATCTTCCCGGCGATCTTCTCCCCGGAGACGCAGCGGACGCGCTGGCTCTCGCGATATGTGGCGCAGACCTCATGCCCGACGACAAGGAGCTCCCGAGACCATGATCGGATTTCTCCGCGGAGTGCTCCTGCAGAAAAGCCCGCAGGAGATCCTCCTTGATGTGGGCGGTGTGGGCTACCGCGTGCTGGTCCCAATCTCAACGTTCTGTCATCTTGGGGAGAAAGGGGCGCAAGCCCAGCTCCAGGTTCACACCCACGTCCGTGAGGACCAGCTCGTCCTTTACGGCTTCGGCACGACCACCGAACTACAGCTCTTCGAGAAACTCATCGCGGTCAGCGGCGTCGGCCCCAAAGTAGCACTAGGCGTTCTATCGGGAATCGAAGCCGAGGATCTCGTCCATGCGATTCGTGCGAACGACGTCGCACGCTTGACCCGCGTGCCGGGTGTGGGCAAAAAAACCGCCGAGCGCCTCATCCTTGAGCTGAAAGACAAGCTGGCCTCCTTCCACACCGAAAGTGCGGCCCCCCAGACTTCCTCCCCAAACCGTGCGGACCTGTTGTCAGCCCTGGCCAACCTCGGCTACTCCGCGGCCGAGGCCGATCGTGCGGCGTCAGAAGTTCTGAAGGTCCAGCCCGATGCTGCGCTCGGTGACCTTCTTCGCGATGCCCTCCGCGTCATCTCCCGCCGGTAGAGTTTCGACATGCCGGCCGACGACCCGAGACTGATATCCAGAGCCCGCCTTGAGGATGACGTTCGCTTCGACCAGTCTCTGCGTCCACTCCGGCTCGCCGACTACATTGGACAGCGCAACGTCGTCGAGAATCTGAGCGTATCCATTCAAGCTGCGAAAAACCGGGGCGAAGCCCTGGATCACATCCTGCTTTTCGGACCGCCGGGGGTAGGAAAGACCTCCCTCGCGTACGTGGTCGCCCATGAACTGGGCGTACCCATCAAGACGACCTCGGGTCCCGTAGTAGAACGCGCGGGCGATCTGGCCGCTCTGCTCACCGCCCTTGACGACCGCGAGATCCTCTTCATCGACGAGATCCATCGCCTCGACGCCAAGGTTGAGGAGATCCTCTATCCCGCACTCGAGGACTTCAGTCTCGACCTGATGATCGGCACCGGACCCGGTGCCCGCTCCATGCGCGTCCCCCTGAAGCCATTCACCCTGATCTCCGCCACCACCCGAGCCGGGCTTTTGACCGCGCCGCTGCGTAGTCGCTTCGGCATCGTCCTCCGCCTCGATCTCTACAGTGCCTCCGACCTGCAGATCATCGTGACGCGCTCCGCCCGGCTCCTAGGTGTCCCTCTCGATGAGGCTGGCGCCGAGCAAATCGCCCGCCGAAGCCGGGGGACTCCACGAATCGCCAATCGACTGCTCCGCCGCGTTCGCGATTTCGCCCAGGTCAGGGCGCAGGGGCACATCACCGCCACCGTGGCCGACGATGCCCTGAAACTGCTGGCCGTGGACGACTTCGGCTTCGATGAGATCGACCGCAACCTCCTGCTCGCCATCATTGACAAATTTGGGGGAGGTCCCGTCGGTCTTGGGACTCTGGCCGCCTCCATTGGCGAAGACCCCGAGGCCATCGAGGACATCTACGAGCCCTATCTTCTTCAGATCGGCTTCATCGACCGGACACCTCGAGGGCGTGTTGCCACCCAGAGGGCGTACCAACACTTCAGGCGCGACCGGCCTGCCGCCGACCGACCCCAAAAGAAACTCTTCTGAAGACCCGCGACTTCGACTTCGAGCTGCCGTCCGGCCTCATCGCGCAGACGCCCCCACCGACCCGAGGCGCATCACGACTGCTGACGTTGGACCGCCGGACCGGGACCCTCGGCCATCGCCAATTCGCGTCCCTCCCCGAGCTTCTGAAGCCTGACGATCTCCTCATCGTCAATCGAAGTCGCGTCGTGCCGGCCCGCCTCCTAGGACACACCCGAGGCGGCGGCCAGGCGGAAGTTCTCTACCTCTTCCCCGAGCCGGGTCGCCCCAACCACTTCCGCGCCCTGGTTCGCCCAGGTCGGCGCCTCAAGGTGGACGCGGTCGTTGACTTCGACCAGAACCAAAGATGCCGCGTTCTCGAGGTTCATCCTGATGGAACCCGAACGATGGCCTTCGAAAGCGCCACCGACATTCTCGAACTCCTGCTGAAACTCGGGCGCCTGCCCCTTCCTCCCTACATCGACCGATCCGACACCCCTCTTGACCGCGATCGCTATCAAACGATCTATGCGAAGGAATCCGGAAGCGTCGCCGCACCAACCGCCGGACTGCACTTTACCCAGGACATCCTCGACCGTCTGCGCGCCCAAGGTGTCCGCGTGCATGATGTGGTTCTACATGTGGGCCCGGGGACCTTTGCCAGAGTGGACGCTGAGGACATTGACGATCACCGCGTCTTGCCCGAGGCCTACTTCGTTCCCACAGATACTGCCGAGGCCTACGCCCACGCCCGGGCCAAGGGACACCGAGTCATCGCCGTGGGAACAACTACAGTACGCACGCTGGAGACCGCGGTTCAAAACGGCAGTCTCACCTCCGGCCCGGGCACGACCGACCTCGTGATTCGGCCCGGCCACACCTTCCAGGCCATAGACGCCCTGGTGACGAACTTCCACCTGCCGAGATCCTCCCTCCTATTTCTGGTCGCCGCGTTCGCCGGATGGCCCAATATCCAAAAGGCCTACGCCACTGCGATTCGAGAGCACTATCGCTTCTACAGTTATGGCGATGCGATGTTCATCGACTAAGCCCAGCGCTCCGAAGGCTTAAACTCCCTAGACCGATCATGAGAGCCACCAACGACCGACTGTCAAGAGTCCTTACCGTTTGCGCCGTTCTCACCATGCTCGCCCCTTTGGCCTGCAAGAAGCTAAGCGAGGTCGATGTTCCCGCAACCAACCCAAACCCACCGGTCGGTGTGATTCCCTCTCCCCAGCCCACGGGAACGGTGATCATCGGCCTCCCCAATCCCTCACCCAGCCCCTCCGCCACCGGCACGCCCCCCATAACGACCTCTCCCACCCCCGCCCCGATCGGAACCCCCTCACCCGCTCCAGGCGGCGGTTCCTGCTCGCTCGCACCCATGCCCGAGGGCTCTCCCTGCCGAGCCGAATCCCCGAGCTTCCAGGCCCAGGTGGAAGCGGCTCAAGCCGAAGTAGCAAGGCTCCGCCCCGACTTTTTTGATGGGAACCGCGTCCGAAGTGAAGACGCCTATGTCCAGGAAGTGGCCCGAATTCTGAGGACCCGCGGCCTCTGCGCCTCGCAGGGCGGCCCCAAGGACGAAGTGGCAGTCAAGACCTCCAACGACTGGAACGATCAATACGACATCGTGCTCGGCAGCGGTCAGGTCTGGACCAGCTATCAGGTGACCTGCCGCCCTGCCCGCTTCTAAAAAGAAGTGACGCGCGCGCGTGCCTAACTCCCTCTCCCCAAGGCCATGACAGAAATCGACCTAACCCAACTCAATGACATCGTGCGCGAGCAGTCCCTGCGCGTGCAGACCGCGGCCACCGAAATCCGCAAGGTGATCGTCGGGCAGCCCGCCCTGGTCGACCGCCTCCTGGTCGCATTGCTCTGTCGCGGCCACCTGCTGGTTGAAGGTGTGCCGGGCCTGGCCAAGACTCTCGCCATCAAAACCTTCTCCCGGGTCCTCGATCTCTCGTTTTCACGCATCCAGTTCACGCCCGACCTGCTTCCGGCTGATCTCATCGGCACGCTGATCTTCCAGCCGAAGTCCGGAGAGTTCACCGCTCGGAAGGGTCCGGTCTTTGCGAACCTCGTTCTTGCCGACGAGATCAATCGCGCTCCCGCCAAGGTGCAGTCGGCGCTGCTCGAGGCCATGCAGGAACATCAAGTCACGATCGGCGACACCACCTATCCGCTGCCCGAGCCGTTCCTCGTCTTCGCCACCCAGAACCCGATCGAACAGGAAGGGACCTATCCCCTTCCCGAGGCACAAGTCGATCGCTTCCTGATGAAGGTGCGCATCGACTACCCGAAGAAAGAGGAAGAACGCCTCATCCTCGACCGCATGCTGCTCGTCTCCCCGGACGAACTAGGGGTCAACAAACGGCTCGACCAGGCCTCCGTCCTGGCCCTCGCGAAACTTGTCCGAAGCATCCATCTCGACGAACGAGTTCGCAACTACATCATCGAGATCGTCACCGCCACCCGGAAGCCGAGGGAGGTTGGTCTTGGAGACCTGTCCCATCTCATCAGCTTCGGCGCTTCCCCCCGCGGCACCCTGGCTTTCTCCGAAGCGGCCCGCGCCGTCGCCTTCTTGAGGGGCCGCGCCTACGTCGTTCCCGAGGATGTGAAGGAGATCGCACGCGACGTTCTGCGACACCGCATCATCCTTACCTACGAAGCCGAGGCCGAGAACGTCACCGCCGATGGCGTGGTCGACCGCATTCTCGAGCGCGTCGAGGTCCCCTGACGCCCTGACCCTCGGGCACCGCTTCAGGAAAACCCACCGTGTCGACTCTCGACCGCGAGACCCTCCGGAAAATCCGCCGGATCCGGCTCCACACCCGTCTGATTCTCGACTCCGGCATCGTGGGCAGCTATCACGCGGCCTTTAAGGGTCGTGGCATGGAGTTCGCCGAAGTCCGCGAGTATCAGCCCGGCGACGACGTGCGCTCCATCGATTGGAACGTCACCGCGCGTTCGGGCGTTCCGCACGTCAAACAGTACATCGAAGAGCGCGACCTCACTCTGATGCTCGTGATCGACATCTCGGGCTCGTCGTCGTTCGGCTCGCGCTACATTGCCAAGCGAGATCTGGCCGCCGAAGTGGCCGGCGTCCTCGCTTTCTCCGCGGTCGCCAACAAAGACCGCGTGGGCGCCATTCTCTTCTCCGACGAGGTCGAGATGTTCATTCCTCCGTCCCGGGGAGAGATGCACGCCCTTCGCATCGTTCGCGACACCCTCGTCCACCCGAGTCGTTCCCGGGGGACGTCGATCCAGACCGCGGTCCGCTTCGCGCGAGGCGTGCTGAAGCGACGCTCCATCGTGGCCCTCATCTCGGACTTTCAGGACCACGGTTACGAAAAGGGCCTCGCAGCCCTGCGCAGAAAACATGACGTCTTCGCGCTGCACCTGAGCGACCCCCGCGACACCCTGATCCCCGACGTCGGACTCATCCGGCTCTCGGATCTCGAAACCGGGGAACTCGTGGTCCTGGACACGGCCGACCCGCAGGTCCGCGAAGCCCTCATGCCCATAGGAGTTGAAGAGACCCAGGGAGCGTTGCGGCAGTGCGGCGTCGACTCGGTTGCCCTGTCCACATCGGACCCGTATGGTCGTCCCCTTCAGGGATTCTTCAAGGGTCGGGAGCGTCGGCGATGAACTTCCCGGGCTTAGCCGTCGCCCTGCTGCTGGCCCAGGCGCAAACGCCCACCCCCGCCATCGAAGTCCGGCCCAGTTCAACCAATGTCTCGATCGGCGAACGTTTCCAGGTGGTGGTCGAGCTTCGCGGCCCGACCGGCGTCACCTACGACTTTCCGAACGAGATCAGCGATGGCTCGGTCGACCTCATTCAAAACCGATCATCGAGCACCGCGGAAAGCGCTGTGTACGACGCGCAGGTCTTCGCCATCGGCGAGTCCGGCCGCATCCCGGAGATCGAGATCCAGTATCGCGCCCAAGATGGTACCCAAGGGACGGTCCGAAGCCGCGCCATTCCTCTGAACATCGTCTCCACGATCGATCCAGCCGAACAGAATCCTGCTCCGGCCGATTTTGCACCCCCCCAGCCGATCCAGGCGTCAAGAGAGTTCTGGATTGCGAGCGGCCTCGCCGGTCTCCTGCTGGCCGCCCTGCTCTTCTTCCTGATCCGGCGCCTACGATTTCCGAAGAAGCCCTCCGACCCAAGCGTCACTCCTGCGGTCACTCCCGAGGAAGAGGCTGTGCGCAGTCTGGACAAACTAGGGTCGGCGCAGGCGGCCCGCGACCCCAAGGCCTTCTACATCCAGATCATTCAAATTCTGAAGCAGTATCTCGAGCGACGTCTCGAGGCCCCGATTCTCGAAATGACCTCGACCGAGACTCTGGGCTTCGTCAAAGCACACTCGTGGACCGCCCCCCACGCGGTCGCTCTGCGCGACCTCGTAACCTCCGCCGACCTCGCCAAGTTCGGCGGCGCCACCGACGCCCCGCACGCCGAGAAACAGATTCAGCTCGTGCGGGACGTCGTGAGCCGGGTGGATCGATTGCGCCGAGCGGAGATCGCTTTAAGTTCGTCACCGGACGCGGCCAGGAAAACCGCCTGATGTCCTTTTCCGGCCTCCAGTTTCAGCAGCCCTGGGTTCTCCTCCTCCTCCCCGTGCCCGCTCTCCTCGCGTGGCTTTCGTTCCGTCTGGAGGTCCTGCGGCCGAGCCTTCGACTACCCAGAGCCAGCGTCGCCCGCAACATTCCCCAAACCCGTCGTGCCCGGTTTCGCTCCCTGCCAACCGGCCTCGCGACCTTGGCCTTGACCCTCATGGTGATCGGCCTCGCGCGCCCGCAACAAGGCCACGGCCGCGATCAACAGACCACCGAGGGGGTTGACATCGTGATCTCTCTCGATGTCTCGGGCTCCATGGCCGCTCAGGACTTTCAGCCCGACAATCGACTCGCGGTGGCCAAAGCCGTGGTGGCCGACTTCATCCGAAAGCGAAACCGCGACCGCCTTGGCCTCGTGATCTTCGCAGGCCGGGCCATCACGCAGTCGCCCGCGACCACGGACCAGGCGCTGCTCCTGCGCCAGCTCGAAGACGTGGCCCTCGACCGCCTTCCCGACGGCACCGCCATCGGCTCCGGTCTGGCCACCGCCCTCTCCAGGCTCAGCAAGTCCGAATCGAAAACCAAAGTGGTGGTGTTGGTAACGGACGGAGCCAACAACAGTGGAGAGATTGATCCGGACACCGCCACCGACATCGCGACCGCCATGGAAGTGAAGATCTACACGGTGGGAGTGGGCAAGGGAGGGATTGCCCCGGTCCCGGTGCGCGCCCAGGATCCCTTCACCGGCCGCGTGGTCTCTCGCACCGTCAATATGGAAGTGCCCATCGACGAGGACCTACTCAAGCGCATAGCCGAACGAACCGGCGGCGCCTTCTTCTCGGCCACCGACGAGACGAGCTTCCGGGACATCTTCGCCCGTATCGACGCTCTCGAAACCACTCGCCTCAAGAGCGTCTCCTTTCGCCGGTATCAGGAACTCTTCCCGAACGTCCTCGGCGCCGCCTTCGCTTTGTTTCTGCTCGCATTTTTTCTGTGGGCCCGCGGCCTGCGCGTTGTCCCGGCCTGAGCCATGAGCCTCGCAACCCCCATTTGGCTGCTCGCCTTGATCCTGATGCCCCTTGCCCTCTGGGTGGCTCGCAGGATCGTTCGTGCGGACCGTGCGCGCATGGAGTCCTTCATCACGGCCTCCATGTTCGAAAGGTTGGGCCGCCGTTATCCCGTGCGCACAGATTGGCTCCGCGCCGTCTGTCTGATCCTGGGGGCGTTTTTCCTCATCCTCGCGCTCGCACGTCCCCAGTGGGGCATTGTGCGGGAGCGGGTCGAGCGCGCCGGCGTCGACGTGGCTCTTGTCCTCGACACCTCCCTCTCCATGTCGGTCGAAGACGCGTCGCCCAACCGCTTCTTCCTGGCGAAGCAGGCCCTTTCCGCCCTGATGGCGCGCCTCGCCGGCGACCGATTCTCGCTCGTGGCCTTTGAGGGTGAGGCCTATCCGCTGGTTCCGCTGACTCTCGATGCGGATGCCGTCGCCCTCTTTCTCGAAACCCTTGAGCCAGGCTTTGTTCCGACCCCAGGCTCCAACCTTCTCTCCGGAATCGAATCCGGAATCGCGACCTTCGTCGACCCGTCCCGGGTGAACCGGGTCATCGTTTTGGTTTCGGACGGGGAAGATCTCGAGGAGAGTGTTGAAGCCGCGGTCAATGCCGCGAAGCAATCCGGCGTGATCATCCACACCGTCGGCGTGGGTTCAAGCCAGGGAGGCCCGGTGCCGGATACCGATTCGAGCGGGGCGCGCAGCGGATACAAACTTGAAAACGGAGAGCCCGTGATTTCCAGACTCAATACCGGGACCCTGATTCGGCTCGCGCAGGCCACGGGAGGAAAATTCACCCAAGTGGCCACCAACAACACATCTCTCTCTCCGATCGCCTCGGCTATAGAAGCGATGGAAAACCGACAGACCGCCGCCGAGTTCTCATTTCGGAAAAAGGAACAGTTCCAGGTTCCACTGGTCGCCTCCTTCATCTCCTTCTTACTCGCCCTCTTTGGCCCCGTCTTCCTCGAACGCTGGCGGAAGGGCACGGTCCTGCGCGTTGTGGCTCCCTTGCTGTTGCTGGCCGTTCCGGTTCACGCCGACATCAAGGACGAAATCCTCGGTCGCCCATCGAGAGAAACCCGGAAAGGCCTGAAGGCCTATGAAGCCGGGGATACAGCACAGGCCCTCCAGGCATTTGAGAAGGCGCGGGCCGCTCGTCCCACTTCCCCGGTGACGCGCTTCAACGAAGCGGTGGCACAGGCCAAGGCCGGCCAGGCTCCGGCGGCCATTGAGACTTTCACCGGTCTCTCGCGAGACAAAACCGAGCTCGCCTTCGAGAGCAACTACAACCTCGGCAATGCCCTGCTCGGGTCGCAGCAGCTTCCCGGAGCCGTGGCTGCGTATCGCGACGCCCTGCGACTCCGGGGCGACGACGCTCGAGCCAGGCGCAATCTTGAAATCGCCTTGCGTCAGCTCGACCAGCAAAAGAAAGATGAGGAAAAGAAGCAGGAAGAGCAGAACGACACCCAGGATCAAAAGAAAGACCAGAAGCAGCAGGACAAACCGGCCCCAGGTGCCACACCGAAGGAGACGCCCAAGTCCCCGAAGGAACGCGAAGAGGAGAAGTTCCAGAAAGAGACCGGCATGTCCAAAGACCGCGCCATGCAACTCCTGAAAGCCCTCGAACAGAACGAAAAAACCGAGCAGAAGAAAAAGCTCGAGGCCGAACGGGCAAAGCGCACAAAAGGCAAGGACTGGTGATCGTTCCCCGTCGCGCGAACCGATTTCGCTCCATTTTCGGAATCCTCTTCCTCTGCGTGGCCTCCCAGGCCCTCGCCCAAGGCGGGTCTGTTCGCACCGCAGTGGACGCCCGCAAGATCGGGGTCGACGACGTGACGACCCTTTCCATCGTCATGGAGGGTGAAGCGGCCAGTCTGGACGTGGCGCTGCCGACCCTCCGGAATCTCCGCGTGGTCGCAGGTCCTTCCACTTCCACCCAGATCTCGTTCATCAACGGCTCGATGTCCCGTCAGAAGACCTTCACGTTCGTCCTGAAGGCGGACAAGACCGGGAGCGCCGAGATTGGACCGGTGGCGGTCCAGGGTTATCCACCGACCGACCCCATCACGCTTGAGGTGGTAGCCGGCGCGATTCGTCCGGCCCAGCCCCAGGATCCTTTCGGTGTGGATCCTTTTGGCGGCCGCGACCCGTTCGAAGAAATCTTTGGCCGTCCGCGAAGACGCACGCCCGTCAATCAGGGAAAGGTCTTCGTCGAAGCGGTCCTGTCGCGCCCGGCCGCCCTGGTCGGCGAGCCCATTCTGGTCACGTACTTCGTCTATACCCAGATCTCGCTTTCGGGCGTCGAGTTCGCCGAAGCCCCGAAGTACCCAGGCTTCTGGGCCGAAGAGGTTGAGCGGACGCAAGGAGATTCCACGGGCGAGAACACCGCGGTTCAAGGAGAGCCGTACCTGCGCTACCCGGTGCTCGAGCGCTTGATTTTTCCCACCCGGACCGGACTTCTCGAGATACCCGAAGCCCGCCTTCGGCTCGTGCCCGCGGGCGGCACGTTCGGCGTGGCCGCCCCGGTCGAACGCAGCACCAAGGTACTCAAGGTCAAGGTCGACGCGATGCCCAAAGGCACTCCCGAGGACGCCGCGGTCGGGACCTACGAAGTTGAGGCTTCCACCGATCGAGCGAATGTGATTCTGGGTGATGCCCTCACCTTCCGTTTCAAGGTGAAAGGCCGAGGCAACCTGAAGTGGATCGACGCCGCCCCGAACCTCACCATCTCGGGCGCTCGCGTCTTTCCCCCCCGTACGATCTCCGATCTCCGGACCACGCGCCAAGGTATCGAAGGGAGCAAGACGTGGGAGTTTGTCGTGGTGCCAGAGAAAACCGGCTCCTACGAAATACCATCCGTTTCTTTCCCATACTTCGATCCACAAGCCCAGATCTTGAGAACCGAGCGGACGGATCCCATACCCTTCGTGGTGACCGCCGCAAACACGGTCGGCCCCGCGAGCAGCCCCAGCAATCCCGCCTCCCCGGTGGCGCTCCGGGCCGATCTCGACGAGGCCCAGACCGACCTCGCCCCCGCGGCTGCGGCCCTGGCTCTCCTCTCTCTCGCCGCCCAGCTCCATACCTGGCGGAGGCGTTCGCCCATCCCGTCGGGAGTGCATCGGGACAAGGCGCACGTTGAGGCCGCTCTGCGCGAGATCCGTGACGAGAACCTCCTCAATGCGACCAAAGAGCGCGCCGCGGTGAAAATTGCGGGCGCCCTCGAGTCCGTCTTCGGACCGCGTCCATCATGGCCTTCGGACGACGCCGGAGACCGTCTGCGCAGTCTCGCCGACGATCTCGAGTTCCTCCGTTTCGCGCCCCAGCTCGGCAGCTACGACGCGAAAGTGAGAGAGGTCTGGGATCGGGCCATCGCTATTCTCGAGACCATCCGATGACTCGTCTGCGGATCTGTCTATTCGCGCTTGTTCTTTGCGAGTCTCCCGGCTACGTCTTCGCCCAGCCGGAGCCGGTGAGTGCCACCTTCCGCCGCGCGAATGAGCACGCCGCTCGCAGTCGCTGGGACGAGGCCCTTCTGGACTACGGACGACTCGACCAGCAGGGGGCTCGCTCCCCATCGCTTTACTGGAACTGGGCCCAGGCCGCCTCCGCCCGGGGCCGCAAAGGGGAGGCCTGCTGGGCTCTGCTGCGGGCGCGCGAATTGGCGCCCACCGATCCTGGTCCGCGGCGAGAACTCAACCGCGTTCGCGGCGAGCTGGGTCTCGACCCGTCCGAGGTTTCCCTTGGGCTCTTGGGCGAGTTGCGCCTGGTCGCGCGCCGCTTCCGATTTGACCTGATCGCTCTGGCCCTCATCCTGCTCTCCATCGTGGCACTTGTGGGAAAGCAGCCGCGGCGCCTTTTCTCTCTGGTCGCGTCCCTCTGCGGCCTCCTCCTTCTCTCCCCATTGCTCATGGGCGCTCGACCGTCACCGCGAGGTGTGGTGATCCAGAAAGACGCTCCCCTTCTGGACCTGCCCCGCAACGACGCCCTCGCCATTTCGACGCTTCGCGAGGGAGAGGTGGTTCCACTGCTCGCGGAAGAAGGGGAGTTCGTCCGGATACAAGACGCCTCCGGCGCGCGCGGTTTCGCTCATAAGGCCGATGTCCGAAAGCTAGGGTTCGATTGATGCCGGAAACCATGACTTTCGATGGCGAGGCTCTTCAGCTTCTCGACCAGCGCGCCCTGCCTCTCACGATTCGCTACGAGCTGTGCCGAACCGCTGAGGAGACCGCGCACGCCATTCGGGCGCTGGTAGTGCGTGGCGCGCCCGCCATCGGTGTGGCGGCGGCCTTCGGCATCGTCCTCGCCGCAAGACGGGCCCTTGAGGCCCAGCAGGCGTTGGCCCCCGCCCTGGACGCGGCGCATCAGATCCTGGCCGCGAGCCGTCCCACCGCCGTCAATCTGTTCTGGGCTCTTGATCAGATGCGCGAGGTTCAATGCGCGTCCGCGGGTCAGCCCGAGGATCTGCTCCTCGCCAACCTGTTGGCCAAGGCTTCCAAGATCATGCGCGATGATCTTGCCGCCTGTCACGCCATGGGTGAATTCGGGGCGGCTCTTTTTCCCGAGCGGGCGCGCGTTCTCACCCACTGCAATGCCGGCGCCCTCGCCACTGCCGGTTATGGAACAGCGCTCGGAGTCATCCGCTCCGCACACCGGCTGGGCAAGATCGAGCAGGTTTTTGCGGACGAGACTCGGCCGGTCCTGCAAGGAGCCCGCCTCACCACCTGGGAACTGGTGAACGATCACATTCCCACGACACTCATCACCGACTCGACGGCCGGCGCGCTCATGGCCCGCGGCGAAATCAACTGCGTCGTCGTGGGCGCCGATCGCATCACCGCAAACGGAGACGTGATCAACAAAATCGGCACCTACACCGTGGCCGTCCTGGCTCGCGAGCACCGCATCCCCTTCTTCGTCGCCGCCCCCCGGTCGACCTTTGACATCGCCACCGCATCGGGAGACGACGTGGTGATCGAAGAGCGCGATCCCTTGGAGGTTGTCGAATTCTCCGGGCTTCGCACCGGCGCACCAGGAGTCGAGGTTCGCAACCCCGCCTTCGACGTCACGCCCCATCGTTTCGTCACCGCGATCATCTGCGAAACCGGCGTCGCCCGCGCTCCCTTCGCCGACAGCTTAAGGACCCATCTGGCCCTGAGATAATCCAGGGAGGCTTGTGGCCGGGCTGCGTCTCACGGCGTCGCGCCTTGGCCGGGCAGTCACAAGGCCTGGCCCTACGATTCAGATCCCGCAGGGTTGTTGCGCCACGCGGTACCGAGGGAGCAGCGCCAGAGACCTCGAATGTAGGGGCACCCCTGGTGGGTGCCCGCCGCGCGCCGCCGGGCAGTCACAAGGCTTGGCCCCTACGACTCAGATCGCGCAGGGTTGTTGCGCCGC
>Ga0163144_10018299_pt1 | contig 14189 bp, 12 predicted proteins | sample OliLak19BULKMAT1_FD_123175 | JGI IMG/M metagenome (GOLD analysis project Ga0163144, IMG submission 123175) | Freshwater microbial mat bacterial communities from Lake Vanda, McMurdo Dry Valleys, Antarctica - Oligotrophic Lake LV.19.BULKMAT1 | ecosystem: Environmental > Aquatic > Freshwater >... | reverse complement strand
TGCCTCCCGCCTGGCTTCGTCGCGCCTCGGTTTCAGACGGAGAGTCTGCGCCCTCCTCGCTCCTCGCCATCCGGGCGCCTCGACCACGAGAATCGATCGACTTACCCATTCGCGGGCCCTAACGCCGCTCGAGCGCGCGCATCCGCGCGAGCACCGCGTCGCGGACCAGCGGCGGTGCGGTCTCCGGGGAGCCCGCGCGCAGCGGCGGCGCCGGGTCGTACTCGATGCCGAGCTGGATCGCCTGCGCGATCGGCTCGCCCGCGAGCTCGATCGCGAGCGTGAGCGCGAAGTCGATGCCCGCCGAGACGCCGGCGCAGGTGGCGTACTTGCCGTCGCGCACGACGCGCTCCGCCACGGCGATCGCGCCGTGGCGCGCGAGCTGATCGCGCGCGGCCCAGTGCGTCGTGGCGCGCCGGCCCTGCAGCAGGCCCGCGGCGCCGAGCACGAGCGATCCGGTGCACACGCTCGCGGTGATCCGCGTGGTCTGGTCGATCGCGCGGATCCACGCCAGCACGTCCTCGTCGCGCTCGAGCGCGCGCGTGCCGAACCCGCCGGGGACGACCAGGACGTCCGCTTCCCGGACATCCGCGATCGCGACGTCGACGCCGAGCCGCAGCTTCGCGTCGCCGGTCACGGCCATCCCGGCCTGCTTGCCCGCGAACACGATCTCGGCGCCGGGGAGACGCGCGAGCACCTCGTACGGGCCGACCGCGTCCAGCGCGGTGATGCCCTCGAACAGCAAGAACACGATCTTCATGGCGACGGTCCTCTCTGCGACGCGCCGAAGCGCGCGCGGTACTCGCGTGGGCTGAGGCCGACCCCGCGCGCGAAGCTGCGGCGCAGCGCCTCGGGCGTGCCGAACCCGGCCGCGCCCGCCACGTCCTCGATCGAGCGCGCCGTCGTCTCGAGCAGCCGGCGCGCGGTCTCGACCCGCACCCGCTCGACGTACGCCGCCGGCGTGGTCGCGACCTGATCGCGGAACACGCGCGTGAAGTGCCGGACGCTCATCCCCGCGCGGCCGGCCAGCGACGGCACGTCGAGCGCGCCATCGGGGTGGTCCGTGATCCACGCCTGGAGCTCGCGGATCGGCGCGCGCTCCGCGGCCTGGACCGCGAGCTGCGCGCTGAACTGCGACTGGCCGCCGGCGCGGCGCACGAACATCACGAGGTGGCGCGCGATCGTCAGCGCCAGGTCGCGACCGAGGTCGTCCTCGACGAGCGCGAGCGCGAGGTCCATGCCCGCGGTGACGCCCGCCGACGTCCAGATCCGGCCGTCGCGCACGAAGATCGGATCCGGCTCGACCTGGATCTCCGGGTGCGCCGCGGCCAGCCGCGCGCAGTGCGCCCAGTGCGTCGTGGCGCGCTTGCCGTCGAGCAAGCCGGCCGCGGCGAGCACGAACGTGCCGGTGCACACCGAGGCGACGCGCCGCGCGCGCCGCGCGATCCGCGCCACCGTCGCCACCATCGCCGCGTCCTTCGCCGCCGCGCGCGCGCCCGGGCCGCCCGCGACGATCAGCGTGTCGACCGTCCGCAGGTCGCGCAGCGCGCGGTGCGGCGTCAGCGCGATCCCGCTGGACGTCTTCACGGCGCCACGCCGCATCGCCGCGATCTCCACCCGGTACGCCTCGGGCCTCGCCTGCGCCGCACCGGCGAACACCTCGAACGGCCCGACGACGTCGAGCGCCTGGGCGCCGTCGAACGCGACGATCACGATCCGCTTCACGACCCCAGCTTCGCGCCCTCGCGCCCGTGGCACAAGGACGCCGATCGGACGATTCCGGCCACTCCGCAGTCGGCCGCCGCGGGCCCGACTCCTACGGAAACAGCGCGAGCTGCTCGAGGCCCGCGGTCTCGGGCAGGCCGAGCGCGAGGTTCGCGCACTGCACGGCCTGACCCGAGGCGCCCTTGACGAGGTTGTCGAGGGCCGACAGCACGAGCACGCGGTTGGTGCGCGGATCGTGGACCGCGGTGAGGTGCACGCGGTTGGAGCCGCGGACGTGCGCGGTGTCGGGCAGCTTGCCGGGCGCGAGCACGTCGACGAACGGCTCGCCGGCGTAGGCGTCGACGAGCGCGGCGCGGAAGTCGGCGGCGCGGGTCGGCGTCGCGTAGGTGCAGCTCAGGATCCCGCGCGACATCGGCAGCAGGTGCGGCGTGAACAGCACCGCGAGCGCGCCGCCGGCGGCGAGGCCGAGCTCCTGCTCGATCTCCGCGGTGTGGCGGTGCGCGCCCGCGACCTTGTAGGCGCGCACGCCCTCGGCCGCCTCGGGCAGGTGCGTCGACGCGGACGGCGACCGGCCGGCGCCCGACGCGCCGCTCTTGGCGTCGATGACGATCCCGTCATGCGCGATCAGGCCGGCGGCGAGCAACGGCGCGGACGACAGGATCGCCGCGGTCGCGTAGCAGCCCGGCACCGCGATCAGCCTCGCCTCGCGCAGCGCCGCTCGGTGGCGCTCCGGCAGGCCGTAGACCGCGCCCGGCAGCAGGGCCGGCGCCGGGTGCGCCGGATGCTCCGGGCTCGCGTACCACGCGCGCCACTGCTCGGCGTCGCGCAGCCGGAAGTCCGCCGACAGATCGAGCACGAGCAGCCCGCGGGCCGCCAGCTCGGCCACGATCGGCGCGGACTCTCCGTGCGGCAGGCAGCAGAACGCCACCTTCGCGCGCGCCGCGACCACGTCGGCGTCGAACGCCTCGATCGCGAGCGCGACGCGCCCGGTGAGCTGCGGCCACACGTCCGCGAGCTCCTGCCCGGCCGCGCGCTTCGCCATCGCGACGCGCAGCTCGAGCTGCGGGTGCGCCGAGAGCAGGCGCACCAGCTCGGCGCCCGTGTACCCGGACGCCCCGATGATCGCGCAGGGGATCCGCTCCCCCATGCGGGCTAGCGCTTCGAGAACTGGAAGCGAGCGCGAGCGGCCTTCTGGCCGTACTTCTTGCGCTCCTTCTTGCGGGGGTCACGCGTCACGTAACCCACGGCCTTGAGCTTCGGGCGCAGCTCGCTGTCGAGCTTCATCAGCGCGCGCGTGATGCCGTGACGGACCGCGCCGGCCTGCGCCGCCGTGCCGCCGCCGCGAACGGTGGCGATCACGTCGTACTGGTCGAGGAGCGCGACCTCCTCGAACGGCTGGCGGATCACCATCCGGCCGGTGGGGCGACGGAAGTAGTCCTCGTCCGTCCGCTCGTTGATCGTGAACTTGCCCTCGCCGGCCTTGAGCCAGACGCGGGCGATCGCCGTCTTGCGGCGGCCGGTGGCGTAGGTCTTGTCGTTCGCTGCAGTGGCCATCGTCATCGTCCTCAGTTGGGCTCGAGCACGCGCGGCTTCTGCGCGGCATGGTCATGCTGCGGGCCGGCATAGACCTTCAGCTTCTTGATGATGCGGCGGCCCAGCGGGCCCTTCGGCAACATGCCCCACACGGCGGTGCGGATCGCGCGATCGGGATCGTTCTTCACCAGCTGCTTCGCCGTGTGCGTCCTGATGCCGCCCGGATAGTTCGTGTGGCGGTGGTAGAGCTTGTCATCGAGCTTGCGCCCGGTGAGCTCCACCTCGCTCGCGTTGATCACGACCACGAAGTCGCCCATGTCGACGTTCGGCGTGTACGTGGGCTTGTGCTTGCCGCGGAGCACGGACGCGATCTTGGTGGCGATCCGGCCGAGGGTTTGACCCTTGGCATCGATCACGTACCACTCGCGCTGCGCCTCGCCGGCTTCCTTGGTGAGCCAGTGGCTCTTGGACATCGTGTTCATTAGGGATCCCTGTCGCCCTGGTATCGGAAGTCGGATCGTTTATAGGACGGGGGCTTAGATGTCAACCTGTCAGGCACCCGTGCTACTGCTCGTCTGCACAGCATGCGCGTAGGTTTCATCCTCAAGCCCGATAAGTCCGAAGCCGGCGTCCTCCTGGATCAGCTGGTCCCCTGGTTGATCGCACGGGGCCACGTCCCTGTCGTGACCACGGAGGACCAGATCAGCCCCGCGGGGGTCGAAATCGTCCCGGAGGACCAGCTCGCCGGGGCGATCGATCTCTGCGTGGTCCTGGGAGGGGACGGCACGATGCTGCGGGCCAGCCGGCTCGTCGCGGACGCCAACCGCCCGGTATTGGGCGTGAATCTCGGCCACCTCGGGTTCCTGACCGGGTTCGCGCCGTCCGAGGCCAAGGTCGGGCTCGAGCGAGCGCTGGCCGGCACGCTCAAGACCTCGGCGCGGATGCGCCTCCAGGTGACGTTCCGCAGGGCCAGCGCGCCCGACGCCGAGCCGATCGTCGTGACCGCGCTCAACGACGCGGTGATCCACCAGGGCGCGATGGCGAGGCTCGTGGAGCTCGACGCGTACGTCGACGGCGACTTCGTGTCGGCGTACCGCGCGGACGGCTTGATCGTCGCGACCCCCACCGGCTCGACCGCGTACAACATGGCCGCGGGCGGGCCGATCCTGATTCCCGGCCAGGCGGCGATGACGCTGACCCCGATCTGCGCGCACTCGCTGACCAACCGGCCGCTGGTCGTGCCGGCGAACGCGAAGATGAGGATCCTGCTCGGCGCCGAGAGCCGCGGCGTGGTGCTCACCGTCGACGGCCAGTGGGCGCACTCGTTCCTGCCGGGCGACGAGCTCGAGGTCACCGCCGCGAAGGCGCCGCTCGCGCTGTACGAGAGCGAGAAGCGCTACTTCGACATCATGCGCGAGAAGCTCCACTGGGGCCTGCGCTCGGATCGGAACGCGAGGTAGCGATGCTGCGGCACCTGCGCGTGACCAACTTCGCGATCCTCTCGGACGTGACGCTCGAGCTGGGCGAGGGGCTCAACGTGCTCACCGGCGAGACCGGCGCGGGCAAGTCGCTCATCGTCGAGGCCGTGAACCTCCTGCGCGGCGGTCGCGCGAGCGCGGACATCCCGCGCGCGGGCGCCAGCGAGGCGGTCGTCGAGGCGATCTTCGAGGTGCCGGAGGATCTCGAGGCGCGCGTCGGCGCGGTGCTCGCGGAGGCCGGGATCGCGCGCTCCGGCCTGGACTCCGACGACGTGCTCGTGCGCCGCGTGATCCAGCGCGGCGGGCGCAGCCGCACCTACGTGAACGGCGTGCTGACCACCGCCGCGCGACTCGCCGAGCTGGGCGCGCTGCTCGTCGATCTCAGCGGGCAGCACCAGCACCAGGGCCTCGTCGATCCCGCGCGTCACCGCGAGATCGTCGACGTCTTCGCCGGCGAGGGCACGGCCGAGATGACCGACGCGTGGCAGGCGCTGCGCGCGATCGAGGGTCAGCTGTCCGAGCTCGGCGGCGACGAGCGGGCCCGGGCGGAGCGGGTCGCGTACCTCAAGTACCAGGTCGAGGAGCTCGACGCCGCGCGGCTCGAGCCCGGCGAGGACGAGCGGCTCGAGATCGAGCGCACGCGGCTCGCCGCGGTCGACCAGCTCGCGGCCGGCGCGCGCGCCGCCGAGGAGGTCCTGTACGGCGCCGAGGTGAGCGCCGTCGGCCAGCTCGGCCGCGCGGCGCGCGAGCTCGACAAGCTGACCCGCCTCGATCCCACGCTCGATGGCTGCGCCCGACAGATCGGTGAGGCCCGCGTGCTCGCCGAGGACGCCGCGTCGACGCTGCGCCACTACGCCGATCGGCTCGAGGGAGATCCCGCCCGCCTGGGATGGATCGACGATCGCCTCGACCTGCTGCGCCGGCTCGTGCGCAAGCATGCGGCGATCGATCGGAACCGGCTCGACGCCCTGATCGCGCGGGCCGACGAGCTGCGCGCGGAGCTCCACGCGCTCGAGCACCGCGACGAACGGATGGTCGAGCTCGATCGGGCGCGCACGACCGCGCGGACCCGCGCCGAGGCGGCGGCGCGCGTGTTGACCGCGTCGCGCGCCAAGGCAGGGCGCAAGCTCGAGCGCGAGGTCGGGGCAGCGCTCGCCGAGCTGGGCATGGCCAGCGCGCGCCTGAGCGTGGCGATCACCACCGGCGAGCTCGGCCCGCACGGCCACGACGAGCTCGAGCTGATGCTCGCGTCGAACAAGGGCGAGGAGCCGCGCCCGCTCGCGAAGGTCGCGTCGGGCGGCGAGCTGTCGCGGATCATGCTCGCGGTGAAGCTGATCCTCCGTCGCGCCGACGAGGTCGCGACCTACGTGTTCGACGAGGTCGACAGCGGCGTCGGCGGCGCGACCGCGACCGTCGTCGGCAAGCAGATCCGCGCGGTGGCCGACCACCGCCAGGTCCTGTGCGTCACCCACCTGCCGCAGATCGCCGCGTTCGCCGATCTCCACGTCCACGTCGCCAAGCACGAGGTCGACGGCCGCACCGAGACGATCGCAAAGAAGCTCACCGGTCAGGCGCGCAAGGACGAGCTCGCGCGCATGCTCGGCGGCACCGCCACCCCGCGTGCCCGCGCCCACGCCGCCGAGCTGCTCGAGGAGGCGCGGACCAGATCCGCGCACGCCGTCCCACATCGGGCGCGCTGACGCCGCGGCGCCAGCTCTGACAGCAGCGCGCGCGCAGGTATGCGGGAACACGGGTCCGCGGCGCTGGCGCGCTTCCCGCAATGTTCCCGCTGCATGAACCTCGCAGCCTTCGCCGGACCACTCGCCGTCCTCGCCGCCATGACGCCCGATGCGCACGCGGACGACGTCCTCGTGTTCGGTGACCACGCCGGCCGCGAGCGGATCGCGACGATCCTGACCGACGCCGGTCACGTCACGACCGAGGTGGAGACGATGCCGCGGCGGCTCGACGGCTTCGACATCGTCTGGCATGTCGGCGCGGTCGCGCCGCTGAACGAGACCGAGCAGAAGCTGCTCGCCGCGTTCGTGAACCACGGCGGCGGCGTCTACCTGACCGGCGACGGCCCTGGGGCCGAGTCGATGAACGCGTCGGTGCAGACGATCGTCGCGGGCACCGTCCTCGCCGGCGGCGTCACGCTGTCCACGACGCCGCAGTCGACCTCCGCGCGCCACACGTTCTCGAACACCGTCATCGGCGCCGTGTCCGCGACGCCGAACGCGCTGTACTTCTGGGATCCGACCGTGAGCGGCGCCCTCCACGGCGTCGCCGCGACCAACGAGCTCACCCACGGCGGGGACGGCCGCGCCACGTCGGCGGCGTGGGCCGGCCCGGACCTGAGCGAGGGCCGCGGCAAGCTGATCGTGATGATGGACTCCGGCTGGGTGTCGAGCCCGTACGCGATCACCCGGACGGTCGACAACCTCGCCCGGTTCCTCGCCGAGGGCGTGCCCGCGAGCTGCGGCAACACCGTCGCCGAGGAGGGCGAGACCTGCGACGACGGCAACCTCGACGCCGCCGATGGGTGCGACGCCGGCTGCCAGATCGAGCCCGACCCGACGGATCCGACCGGCCTCGATCCGACCGCGCCCGACGACGGCGTGCTGTCCGACGAGCCCGACCCCGACGAGATCGACACCCTCGCCTACGCCGGCTGCTCCGCCGGCGGCGGTACGAGCGGCGGCCTGCTGTTCCTCGCGCTCGCCCTCGTCGGGCTCGGCCGCCGCCGCCGCCGCTAGTCCCCGACCGGGACGGGTCGACGAACTTCGTTGAAACCGCGGAGACCGCCCGCTGTCTAGGCTCCTGTGCGAAGGCTCCTTGCCGTAGGTCTGCTCTGCGCCTGCGAGCCCGAGAAGGTCGCTCCAGCCGGCGTCCCGCCCGCCCCCGTCGCGTTCCCCTGCGCCCTCGCCTCTGACCTCGGGACCGCGCACGGGATCCGGATGGCGCTCGAGGAGCGCCTCGCGTACGCCGCCTGGCAGGGGCCGGAGCCGCTGGCCGCGCTGTTCGCGGAGCCGATCGTCGCCGGCGAAGGCGCGCGGGTCGCGACCGTCGTCACCTGCCCCGACGCGCCGTTCCTGCTCGGGCGCGGCCTCGTCACGGACCTGATCGTCGGGCGCACCACCGCGACCGAGGACGGCGAGGAGGACGCGGGTGGCGTGATCCTGCGCGGCGCGTACGCCGACTACCGCGAGGGCTGGCGGATCCACGCGACCCCGCCGCGCGACGCGTTCGCGTCGATGAAGATCACGCACGCGAGCGCGGAGGTGTGGGCGTCGCTCGCGCGGCGGTGGGCGCGGGTCGATGTCACGCTCGACGCCGAGGTCACCGACGGGACGCTGGTGCTGCACGCGCCGCCGCTCGAGGCGCCGGTGACCGATCGCGACGCGCCCCTGCACGCGGGCTTCCGCCTGATCAGGGCCCTCGCCGACGGCGCCCGCGCCGACGTCGTCCTCGGCGCCGGCGGCTACCTCGTGATCGGCGGCCTCGACGACGGCGCGCACCAGGTGACGCTGCGCTACGAGGGACCGCTGCCGCTGGTCGGCGACAACCAGGCGGAGGCGAGCGCGCTCGAGCTGACGACCTGGCTGCCGTCGGTGCCCGGCGCGGCGCCGATGCCGCTCGCGCTGACCGTGCGGCACCCGGCCGAGGAGGCGCTGGTCGCGTCGCTGCCCGAGACCGCGCCGGCGACCGAGCTGCGCGACGGCGACGGCACGTGGCGCGTCGCGCGGTTCAGCGGCGAGGTCGATCGCAGCCCCGCGCTCGTGCTGCTCGCGGCGACGCCCTCGTCGCGCGTGTTCGAGCTCGGCGAGGGCTCGCGGGTGACGCTGATCGGCAACGGCCTGCCGGCGTTCGACCACTGCGAGTCGGCGGTGACCGACGTCGTGCGCGCGCTCGCGCCGCTCGGCCCGGTGGGCGATGTGCGGGTCGTCGCCGTGCCGTCGGTGTACGGGCGCCACGGCCAGCGCGCCGGCGAGCTCGTGCTCGTGCTGCGCGAGCGGCTGATCGAGCTGTGCACGCCCGGCGAGGGTCCGCTGCACGACGACGCGGTGGCCCTGCTCGCGCACGAGCTGGCGCACGGATGGTTCGGCCGCCAGGTCCGCGTGCACGACGACGAGGCGGCGAGCTGGTGGGAGGGCGCGGCCGAGTACGTCTCGACCTGGTCCGTCGGCGACGTCGCCGCGGCGCGCATGCGCCGCGGCTGGCTCGACAGCTACGCCGACCAGGCGCACCGCGACGGGTACGCGATGGCCCACCGCGTGCCGACCTCGCGCGGGCTCCACGACGCGCTGTCGTACGCGAAGGGCGGCCTCGTGCTCGCCGCGCTCGAGCACGTGCTCGGGCGCGACTCGGTCGCGGCGATCCTCCGCCACCTCGCGACCACGCGCGCCGGTCAGCTCGGCTCGTGGCTCGACGTCGTCGCGTCGACGCAGGCGATCGCCGGCTCCCAGGCCTCGACCTGGCTGCACGGCTGGGTCCACGCGGTCGGGGCGCCCGAGCTCCGCCTCGCGGACGCGCGCGCCGAGGACGGGCGGCTGCGGTTCGCGGTCACGGTCGAGGGCGGCGGCGGCGCGCTCGTCGACGTCGTCGAGGTCGTCGTCTACCGCGGCGCGCGTCACCTCGGCCGCGCCGACGTCCCGCTGTCCGGCGCCCGGACAGAGGTCGACCTCCCGCTACCCGTCGGTGCGGATCGGATCGCGCTCGACCCATGGGCGCGCCTCCCCAGGTTCGGCGGCGACGTCGAGGCGTCCCTCGCGCCGACGGCACCAACGACCCGACGCTAGGGCGTGCCGTACGTGACCTGCCACTCGCTCGTGATCGTCTCGTCGTAGATGCGCAGCGAAGGCGCGTCCTTGAACACCAGCTGGGTGCGGCCGTACTCGTCGAACGCCTTCGGCTCGCCGAACCGCGCCTTGAACGCGCCGAGGATGTCGGCGTGCGCGGGCACGTGGCCGGAGTACGGGATCCCGAACCGGAGGTACGAGACCTTGCCGTCGGCGCCGAACCCGACGTTGACGCGGGTCCACAGCTGGCCCCACGGCGCGGGCGGCAGCGTGAGCACCGCGTCGGCGGCGTTCCACGTCGCGCCGTACGCCTTGGCGAGGTCGTCGGCGGTCGCGCCCAGCCCGGCCTTCTCGAACAGCGCGAGGTCCGCCGGGCCCGCGCCGACGATCTTGTCGAGCGGCAGGTAGTTCTCGAACTCGACCGAGTCGCCCATCGAATCGCTCTCGCCCACGGCCCGCCAGCCCGACGCCGCGTCGAACCAGAACGTGCGCGGTGAGCCCATCAGCCCCTCCGACTTGAGCCCGGGGCCCCACGCCTTCTCGACCAGCGGCAGCGCGCCCTCGGGCAGCATCAGCCGCACCGACGTCAGCTTCCGCTCGTCGCTCGACGTCTGCGCGATGACGCTGGTGTCGTCCGGGCCGGCGTCGACGAACTTCTCGGTCGGCACGGCGTCACCGAGGATCTTCGCCGCCTCGTCGGCGGGCATGCCGACGCGCAGCTCGGCGTACTTGCCCGGCGGCACCGGCTTGGCGCCGAACCACTCGGCGGTCAGCGGCCGGAAGCTCTCGAAGTCGAGGAAGCAGGTGCGCTCGAGGCAGTCGAGCCTCGCCTTCCACTCGCCGGCCTCGTTCTTCCACACCGAGTGCTCCTCCTCGGAGTACTTCTGCTTCTCTTTGGTCGGCGCGCCCCACGCCTTGGTCAGCATGGGCTCGAGGTCCTTGGTCTTCGCCTTGACGACGATGCGGTCCACGCGATCGCCGTCGAACCCGATCTGCAGGCGGATGTCGTCGTTGCCCGAGTCGACGAGCCAGTCACCTTCGTCGCGGCCCTTGCCTTCCTTCAGGCTCGGCGCGGCAGCCTTCGCCTCGTCCAGCGTCATGCCGGGGCGGATCTTGGCGAGCCCCTTCGGGGGCTCGACGGTCTTGCCGAAATATGCGGCGTCGATGCCACCACCTCCGCCCTTGCAGGCGGCGAGCGTGACGAGGGTGAGGGCGGCGAGCGTGGCGTGGTTGCGCTTCATCGAGAAACATCCTTTCCAGGTGCCCCCCCGCATCGCAAGCCGTGTGCCCGCCTAGTCGCGCGGAACCTGGTCCGGACCTGGGTCCGCGCGGACCCAGGGCGCCCGCGATCTGGGTCCAGCGACGCGCGCGACGTCAGCTGTTCGGCTTCTTGGCCTTCGACTTCCGGGGCTTGTGCTTGCGGGCCTCGGTGGCCTTGCCGTCGGAGCCGGGGTAGCTGCGGTCGGTCCAGCGGTAGCTGGGCTCGCCGGGGGCGCGGAAGTCGACGTGGACGAAGCCGCTGTTCGGGTAGATGCCGATGCCCATGCCGCCGAGATCGAGGGTCTGCGCGTAGGCGTAGAGGTCCTTGATCGAGACGCCCTTGAATTTGATGTCCATCGCGGACGCGTGATAGTGCCGGCTCGAGCTGCGCTCCGTGTAGCGGAACCCGCTCACCAGCTCGACGCGCGCGCCCTCGTAGTGATCCTGGATCCGCGACAGCTGCTCGTAGAGCCGCGGATCGACCGAGCGGACCTCGCTGGACCGACGGCACCGGAACACGTCGTCGAGCTGCGCGAGCGCGGCCTCGTCGTAATCGCCGCTGCCGTCCTGCGCGTAGATGTTGACCTGCACCTCCTGGTGGAGGTTCTGCGACCAGACCCAGACGTTGCCGCTGGGCCGCTCGAGCGGCTCGGTGCGGAGCGAGTCCTTGGGTGCGTTGTGGCCGCTGAACTGCGCGACGTACTCGCAGCTCTTCTTCCGCTTCTTCTTGCCGTTCTTCTTGACCGTCCGCTCGGTGCAGACCTTCACCTTGGTCTTCTTCTTCGACTTCTTCTTCTTCGACTTCTTGGCCCACGCCGAGCCGTCCCCGACCTCGAGCACCGCGGGCACCACATACCCGAGCAGCAGGGCGATGAGGAGGATTCGGCGGAACATCGGACAGGCAGGCTAAACCGGCGCGTCGCCGGCTTCAACAATCTTGGGCGCGATGTGGACCAGCTCGATGCCCACCTGCGCCGCCACGTCGAAGATCCGCGTGTCTCGGTAGAACTCGCCGTAGCAGATGCGGACGATCCCCGAGTTCGCGATCTGCTTGAAGCAATTCCAGCACGGGCTCGCCGTCACGTAGACGGTGCCGCCCTCGATCGTCACGCCGTTGCGCGCGGCCTGGATGATCGCGTTGGCCTCGGCGTGGATCGTCGCGACGCAGTGCCCGTCCTCCATCATGTGGCCGACGTCGCTGCAGTGAGGCAGCCCGCGGATCGAGCCGTTGTAGCCGGTCGACAGGATCGTCCGGTTCCGCACGATCACCGAGCCGACGTACTTGCGCGGGCACGTCGATCGCGACGCCACCACCGACGCGATGCTCATGAAGTACTCGTCCCACGACGCTCTCGGGCGCACGGCTTCGGACATGCGTCGCAGCCTAACTGATGTATGGTCCGCGCTCCCATGGGCAAGCCCGAGAAGCGCGAGAAGAAGGCCCCCAACAAGTACGAGGCCACGATCAACCTGCGCGAGACCGCCCTGCCCGCGCGCGGCGATCTCGCGAACCGCGAGCCGCAGATCCTCGCGGAGTGGAAGGCCGGCAAGCTCTACGAGCGGATCCAGGCCGCGCGCAAGGACGCGAAGCCGTTCGTGCTCCACGACGGCCCGCCGTACTCCAACGGCCACATCCATTACGGCCACATCCTCAACAAGATCCTCAAGGACATCATCGTGAAGTCGCGGAGCCTCGCCGGGTTCCGCGCGCCGTACGTGCCCGGCTGGGATACCCACGGCCTGCCGATCGAGCTCGCGGTCGAGCGCGAGCTCGCGTCGAAGCGCAGCGGCATGACCCAGGCCGAGGTCCGCGCCGCGTGCCGGGACTACGCGATGCGGTTCGTCGCGATCCAGCGCGAGGAGTTCCAGCGCCTCGGCGTGCTCGGCGAGTGGGACAAGCCGTACCTCACGCTCGCGCCCACGTACGAAAAGGCGATCGTCAAGGCGCTCGCCGCGTTCGCGCGCGGCGGGTACCTCTATCGCGGCAAGAAGCCGGTGTACTGGTGCCCGCGCGATCGCACCGCGCTCGCCGAGGCCGAGATCGAGTACGCCGACAAGACGTCGCCGTCGATCTACGTGCGCTGCCCGACCGACTTCGATCCCGGCCATCTCGACGCGAGGTTGAAGGGAAAGCGGCTGGCGCTGCCGATCTGGACGACGACCCCGTGGACGCTGCCCGCGAACCTCGCGATCGTGATCAGCCCCGACCTCGACTACGTGACGGTACCGAACCCGCACAACAGCGCCGAGGTGCTGCTGGTCGCGAAGGATCTCGCCGACAAGTTCCTCGCCGCGATCGGCGGGACCACGGACACGTCGACGACGTGGCCCGCCGGCTTCGTCGCGATCGATCGCGGCGCGCTGACCAAGCTCGAGGGCGTGCGCTACCAGCACCCGTTCCTGCCCGCGCCTGCGGGTGACGGCCCGGAGTTCCGGGTGTGGTTCGCGGACTACGTCACCGTCGAGCAGGGCACCGGGCTCGTCCACACCGCGCCGGGCCACGGCGCCGACGACTACAAGACCGGCGTCAAGCACGACCTGCCGCCGTACGCGCCGGTCGACGACGCGGGCCGGTTCACCGAGGACGTCCCGCACTGGGCCGGCCAGAAGACCGACGAGGCGAACCCGAAGATCGTGCGCGCGCTGCACGACGCCGGGTTCCTCCTCAACCCCGTCACCGACAAGGTCCACCACAGCTACCCGCACTGCTGGCGGTGCAAGGGGCCGATCCTGTTCCGCGCGACCCCGCAGTGGTTCCTCGCGATCGATCACGAGGGCCTGCGCGAGCGCGCCCTCGCCGAGATCGCGAAGACGACGTGGGTGCCGCCGTGGGGCGAGAACCGCATCCAGGCGATGATCGCGAACCGCCCCGACTGGGTGCTGTCGCGGCAGCGGCTGTGGGGTACGCCGATCCCGGCGTTCTACTGCAAGGACTGCAACGCCGAGCACCTCGACCCCGACACGATGGACCACGTCGCCGAGATCTTCGGCCGCGAGGGCGCGGACGCGTGGTGGACGCGCGAGGTCGAGGACCTCGTGCCGGCGACGGCGAAGTGCAAGCAGTGCGGCGCGCGCGCGTTCGAGCGCGAGCGCGACATCGTCGACGTCTGGTTCGAGAGCGGCTGCTCGTGGCTCGCGATGCGCGAGCAGGACCCGACCGGCGGCCACGACCACGTCGATCTCTACCTCGAGGGCTCGGACCAGCATCGCGGCTGGTTCCACAGCTCGCTGCTCGCGTCGATCGGCGTGCAGGGCAAGGCGCCCTACGACCAGGTGATCACGCACGGCTTCGTCCTCGACGAGCACGGCCTGCCGTACTCGAAGAGCTCGATCGAGAAGGCCCGGGCCGAGGGCAAGAAGGTCAGCTACATCCCGCCCGAGGACGTGATCGCCAAGG
>Ga0163144_10018296_pt1 | contig 14190 bp, 11 predicted proteins | sample OliLak19BULKMAT1_FD_123175 | JGI IMG/M metagenome (GOLD analysis project Ga0163144, IMG submission 123175) | Freshwater microbial mat bacterial communities from Lake Vanda, McMurdo Dry Valleys, Antarctica - Oligotrophic Lake LV.19.BULKMAT1 | ecosystem: Environmental > Aquatic > Freshwater >... | reverse complement strand
GGGCTACAGCATCATCGCGCCAGAAATCCCCTACGATGATTTTGGCGATCTCGACCTCGCCGGCAAATGGGTCCTGATGCTGCGCTATGAACCGCAGGAAAAAAATCCCGCCAGCAAGTTCGACGGCAAGGAACACACGCAACACGCCAGCCTCGTGAAAAAAATCATGAACTGCGTGATGCGCCGCGCCGCCGGCGTCCTCCTCGTCACCGGGCCAGCCGGCCGCGAAAAGGACGGCGAAACCCTCACCGATTCCGCCGGCGCCTTAATGGGCGAGTTCACCCTTCCCGTGCTGCAGATCACCCGAAAAACAGCCGACGAGATTCTCGATAAATCAGGCACGAAAGTCGGCGACCTGCAAGGCGCCATCGATAAGGATCTCACGCGCCATTCGTTCGAATTGAAGGACGTGAAAATCAGCGGCGTCAGCGAACTCAATCTCGAGATGAAAAACACCTCGAACGTGATTGCGCGGCTCGACGGACGCGACGAAAAATCGCGCAAGGAACATGTCGTCATCGGCGCGCACTGCGACCACGTCGGCATGGGCTGGCAGAATTCGCTGCTCGGAAAAGAAGGCCGCAACAAGCTCCATCCCGGCGCCGACGACAACGCCAGCGGAACAGCAGGACTGCTCGAGATCGCGCAGTCCTGCGCTTCCTTAAAGGAGAGCGAGCGCCCGCGCCGCTCGATCCTCTTCATGGCGTTTACCGGCGAAGAATCCGGCCTGCTCGGCTCGCACTTTTACCTCAAGAACCCAAAAGTTCCGCTCGCCGACACCATCACCATGCTGAACCTCGATATGATCGGCCGCTCCGCCAACGGCGATGTGCAGGTCGCTGGCGTCGGCACCGCCAAGGGCTTTAAGGAACTGGTGCTGAAACATTCCAGGAACGTTAAATTCGCCAACGATGAAGGCATGAAAGTTCATCTCGGCAGCAGCGGCACCGGCCCGAGCGACCATGCGGCGTTTTTCGAAAAAAAGATCCCCGTGCTCTTTTTTTTCACCGGCGTTCATCCCGATTACCACCGCCCCACCGACACGTGGGACAAGATTAACGCGCCCGTCGCCCAAGCCGTCGCGGAACTCGCGCGCAACCTTTTGCTCGACATCGCCGACTCCAACGCCCGTCCCGATTTCATCGCCCAAAGCGCGCAGGGATTTCTTGGCGTGTCACCCGATTCGTCGCCATCCAAGAAAGAGATCAAAGGCTATGTCGTCGGCGATGTCGTCCCGGAAAGCCCCGCGGCGCTATCCGGAATCAAGCCGGGCGATGTACTCATCAATATCAACGGCCAGCACCTGAATAACGCAATGGATCTGATCGTCGGCCTCATCGATTTCAGCCCCGGCGATTCCGTGGAATTGACGGGCACGCGCGGCGGTGAAACGCTGAAATTCAAGGTCACGCTCGGCGCGCGTAAATCGGAAGGCAAGAAAAAGTAAAGAACTATTATGGCGCGACGACGCATCAAAAAATTAAACGATAAACGTAAGCGCGCTCATCCCGGCGCATCGCCAGGCACGCTCGTCCTGCATCCGGATTCCAAGGCGCCAACGATTCACCTGATTTCGTACGGGGGCGATTTTCTTGACGAACGCATGATCGAGAAAGTCTGCGATCTCGCCGCGCCGCTTAAAAATACAGCCCTTGTCCACTGGATCGATTTCCGCGGCCTCGGCAGCGAAATCGTATTGCGCGAACTGGCTGCACTTTTCAAGATCCATCCTCTCGCGCTCGAGGATATCGTGCATGTGCCGCAGCGCCCCAAGATGGAACTCTTCGACGACCATCAGTTCGTCATCGCGCGCATGGTCTCAATGCGTTCCGCCGACGACATGGAAGCCGAGCAATTCAGTATTTTTCTGGGCCGCAATTACGTGCTGACCATCCGCGAAGGCGGCATGGATTGCCTCAATCCCGTGCGCGACCGGCTGCGCCGCAAAGGCGGCATCCACCGGAAATGCGGTGCCGACTACCTCTTTTATTCCTTCCTTGATGCCATCGTCGATAATTATTTCCCCGTGCTGGAAAGTTACGGCGAATACCTCGAACTCCTCGAAGAGCAGACGGTCACGCTGCCCACGCCGCACACGCTGAGAAGCATTCACACCGCCAAGCGCGAACTACTGGACCTGCGCCGCGTGCTCTGGCCGCAGCGCGACACGATCAACCAATTGATCCGCGACGAAAGCCCCTTTATTTCGGAGCAGGTCCGGGTGTACTTGCGCGACTGCTACGACCATGCCGTCCAGGTGATGGACATGGTCGAAACCTACCGCGAAATCACGTCCGGACTCCACGACGTCTATCTGTCCTCAATTGGAAATCGCACAAATGAAATCATGAAAGTGCTGACGATCATCTCGACGATTTTCATCCCGCTGACGTTTATCGCCGGCGTGTATGGAATGAATTTCGACCCCGACGCGTCACCCTGGAACATGCCTGAATTAAAAGCGCGCTACGGTTATCCGGTCACGATGCTAGTGATGCTGCTCATCAGCGCCTCGCTGGTTTATTATTTCTGGCGCAAAGGCTGGGTATTCGCCGGCGACCCCATCAATCCCGAGCCTTCCGCCCCGGAAAAGAAGTAATCGTCGCGCAGGCTTCTAGCCTGCGAGTCTCATTTTTTCCTTCGTGTCTTTGAGTCTTCGTGTCTTCGTGCCTTCGTGCCTTCGTGCCTTCGTGTCGAGTCCGTTCCGTTCACCCCGGCCCCACATTCCCATACGCGTGAACCCTGTCGCAGATCAGGCGCAGTTTGCTCTCGATATCGCCGCCCGCCGTCTTGAACGCATCCGCGTCGATCGTCAACGGCGCGCCCAGCACCACTAGCGGCGCCCCATATTCCGGCGTGCGCATGGCCTGCTCAACCGACAATCCGCCCACCGCCTGCACGGGAATTTTCACCGCGGCCACAATCTCGCGCAGTTGATCCAGCGGGCTCGGGCATTTACCGCCGCTCGCCACAATGCCGCGCCGTTCGTCGTAGCCGATATGGTGGATCACAAAATCGCAACCCAGATTTTCGAGCCGTTTCGCCGACGCCACCATGTCCGGCGCGCCGAGATTATCGCCCATCACTTTCACGCCGAAATCTCTACCGGCCTTCACGACGATCTTGATCGTCTCCGGATGCGCCCGCTCCATCACCACCACATGCGTCGCGCCCGCTTTGGCCATCATCTGCACTTCCAGCCAGCCGCCGTCCATCGTCTTCAGATCCGCGACAATCGGCGTCAGAGCATATTTCTGCCGCAGCGCGCGCACGCCATTCATGCCCTCGGCAATGATCAGCGGCGTGCCGGCCTCAAGCCAATCCACGCCCGCGCGCATCGCCATCTCCGCCGTCTCGAGCGCCTCGGAAATGTTGGTAATATCGAGCGAAATCTGAACGATCGTTTTCATGCGCCCCTCTGCTTTATTTTTTGAACCGCCAAGGCGCTAAGAACGGCGACGATATTTCTACCCTTGGTAAAAATCCGTTTCTGTTCTTGGCGGCCTTGGCGCCTTGGCCTTCTTGACGGTTCAGTTAGCTCGTCATTTCAACCCATGCTGCGCCATTTTCTTTCGGAGGAACTCCGCCGACAATCGCAAATGCTCCCACCCCACCGCCGGATCCTGCCCGTCTTCGATGCTGATCCAGCCGTTGAATCCCACGCCCTTCAGGATCGAGAAAATGTCATCGAAATCGTTCAGCCCCTGGCCGATGATGCCGTGCTTTAGAATCTGCGCGTATCCCGCTTGTGGATGCGCTTCGATTTTTCGCAGATCTTCCACCGTGCCGCCTTCAAAATACCGGTCGCTCGCGTGCATCGTCACCACGCGCGTCTTCACCGCCTCCAGCATCGCGATCGGATCCTCTCCCGCGATCACCGCGTTCGACGGATCGTAATTCACGCCGAAATTCGGAGACTGTGGAATCGCGCCAAGCAGTTCCAGAAACACATCCATCTTCTGCGCGAATTCCGGCTGCTGCCAATACCCGTCTTTGTAATGATTCTCGAGTATCAGCGTGACATTGTGTTTTTCCGCCACCGGAATCAGCGCCAGAATCGATTCCGCCGCGTACCGCACGCCATCTTTGCGGGAGACGTCCATCCTGCGTTGCCCGCTCAGCACGCGGCAGTAACTCCCGCCGAGCGCCGCGGTCACCTCGATCACGCGCTTCTGTCTCTCCACTTCATCCGCCCGATCCGCCGCCGACGGTTTGGTAAAATCCGGGGAGTAACACATCATCGGCATCGACAGTTCGCGCGATTCCAGCAAGTGCCGGATGCGCCGGATCTCGGCGGCATCCCGCGGCACAAAGCCCCAGTAAAACTCAAGCCCGTCGAGATCCAGCTTTTCCGCGGCATCGTTGATCCAGGCGTCGAGCGACATCGATTTCTCGACGCAGAGCGCATCCAAAAAACATTTGGGGAAAGCGGCGAGTGGCATGGTTCCTCTCTGGACTCAAACGCGTCTTTCGCGATAGTTGATAACTTCCATTTACACCGGAAAGCAGGCGCGCGCGATGGACTTTATACATTCCTGGATCGTGCCACCGGGCGCCATGAGCGGCCCGCTGGTCTTCGCATGCGTTGCGATGGCCGCCTTGTTTTTCGTCTCCGTGGATAAGGGCGGTCTCGGCGGCGGCATCGGTATCATTTCAGTGCCGCTGATGCTGCAGGTCGCGCCGGTAAAATTCACCATCGGCATGTGGCTTCCCGTGCTGATCATCTGCGATTTCTGCACGATCCGGAATTACCCGAGCGAATGGAAACCGCGCGCGATCAGCAAACTCATCGTGCCCGTGATCCTTGCGGTGGCAGCCACAACCCTCGCGCTGAACAGGGCTAATCTCGAGAACGATTCGCCGCACGCCAAGCAGATGGAAGCGTGGCTGAAACTCTCCGTCGTCGTCGTCTCCGTCATTTTCCTGCTGCTCAAACTGCGCCCCGCGCCCGACGAAAACGCGCCCGCCTGGACGCCCACGTGGCCCGCTGCGATCGGTGTTGGAATTCTCGGCGGCGTCACCACCACCATCGCGCACGCCGCCGGACCCATAGTCACCATGTACCTGCTGCCGCAAAAATTGAATCGGCGCGAATTCGTCGGCACCGCCGGCCGTTTTTATTTCGCGCTGAACTCGATCAAGCTGCCATCCTTCATCGCCATCGGCCTGATCAACTGGACCACGCTGCGTTACGGCCTCTGGCTGATGTTGCTCGCCCCGCTCGGCGTCGGCCTCGGATCCTGGCTCAACCGCCGCATGAATCCCGTCTGGTTCGTGCGCATCGTCCACACCTCGCTGGTCTTGGTAACTATAAAATTCACCTACGACGCCTGGAAAGTCATGCGTTAATAGCTGCGGCGAAATCTGATAGTGGGGCAGACATTCCTGTCTGCCCTAAATAGGGCGAAGCCACAATTTCAAATAAAAATTCATCCAACGTGACACACTTTTCCTACTTCTTCCCCGCCCAGAACAGCGCATTCGCCAGCATCACCTTGAAGTTCTCATTCGCAAAATCCTCCACGCCACCGAGCGACGTGTAGAACATGCGTCCTCCTTTATAATCCCGCGTCCACGTCAGAGGTTCCGTGCCGCTGCCATTTGTGCCCGTCATCAACACTTCCACATCCGTGGCCTGATCTGAATTCTTATAAAGGCTGCACGGCGATTCGAACTCTTTAACGCCTTTCAAAATCGGATGCTCTTTCGCCTTCTCGACAAGCGTCACTTTTGTCGGCGGTCCCTTGCCATAATGATTTTTATAATTTCCACCGAGCACCCGCGTGTCAAACTCCAGCCAATTTTGAAACGCATGGCTCGCCGTGCGTACGCCCACAATAGGCCGCCCGCTCTCGCAATATTTTTTGATCTTATCGAGCTGCACGTCCGGCAGCGTCATGCGTTTGGTGAACAGCAGCATCACGTCGCAGCCGTCCAGATTTTCCAGCCCCTTCAAATCCGTGCCGCGCTCCGCGCCCGTCGCGCGCGTGCAGACCACGCTGTAATTTTTTTCGAGAAATTTCTGAAAATTGTCCAATGACGCGTCGGAGCCGTACTCCGTGGACGCCGAAAGCATGCAGACTTTTAGCGGCGCATCGCCGCCTCGCACACCCAGGCAAAGAAAGATCGACAGGCTAACTACGGCAATTTGTTTCACGGTGTCAGCTTCTCCATTTCAGCTCAATGCGTTCCATGTTCTGCGCGTGATCTTTTTTCAGGCAATGCACTTGAAGCGTCGCGCCGTTGTCGAGAATCTGCAAATCCACCCACCCATTGGCGACGCCCTCCTTAAAGGTGTACGCCACGGCCGGCAGATTGACGCAATGCAGTTCTCCACGCCGGGTGGGCTCCCAAAGGTGCGTGTGTCCATACATCAGCAACTTCACCTGCTTGCGCGGCTGCAAAATTTCCAGCAGCGCTTTGGTCTCCGTCAATCCGTTGATAACGGGCCGGTCGTCGAGCTGATGGTGAACCATCACAATCGCCGGTTTTTCCACCGCCGCATCGAGCGACTTCGACAGCCACGCCAGTTGCGCCTCGCCCAGAACGCCAGGTGTCTTATTGGTTACATCGAGCGAATCCAGCATGAAAACGTGGGCGCGCGGCGTTTTCAGAAGTGTGATGTGGCGGCCTTCGACAGCCGCTCTCGCCGGTTCCGTATCGGTGAACGCTTTCCACAACCGCTCGCGCTGATCGTGATTTCCCATGTTCATGTGCACGGGATAACCCGCTTCGCGCACTGGCTTGAGCAGTTCCAGCAGCACCGCGTAATCCGCGCTCTCTCCGCTGCGGTGCGCGCAGTCGCCATTAATGATCACGTGGCCCGCGTGCGTTTCTTCGGCGAGAAGCTCCGCGCAAACCTGCTCCATATTCCTGTAAATCACCGTCCCGCGTTCGGCCTTGTCGCGATCGGCGGCGATGTGGGTATCCGAGAGCAGGAAAATCCGGTTCGGATCAACTTCTTTCTCAGCGCCATGACTTGGGCGACAGAGCGCCGCCGCACCGGCCGCCAGCGTGGCCGCTAGAAACTGGCGCCTTGAAAGTGGCGGCAACGAAATGGGCATCGGTCTCTCCTTTAATTGTCGTGTCCTAACTTGGATACACCGTCACGGTCCCCGAGTCTCTGCTTGAAACTCGCCGCCGCTGAAACACACTGTTCGGAATGCCAATCCATTTCGCCTGCAGCTCATGCGGCAAAGCACTGTTTGCTCAAGACCAGTTCGCCGGCCGCCCCATCCGCTGCCCCGGTTGCCAAGCCTCAACAAGCATTCCCCAGCCCGCTGGTGCCATCCCCGCGGAATCCCCCAAGCCGGAGCCGGCCCAGCCGCCCACCGACGTTTCGCCTGTGCAGCCAAGCATCGAATCCGTGGCTGGCGCGGCCGCCGCTGAAATCCGCAGCGCCATCGAAGTCACCGAGGCGCCCGCCGCCGCCTCGCCTCCCGAACCGACACGCCGATGCCCCATCTGCGCGGAGACCATCAAGGCCGCTGCGAAAAAATGCCGCTTCTGCAACGCCATTCTCGATGAGACCATGAGACGCGATGACGAAGAGGCGCGCCGCAAGGATTTCACCGCCGCCGCGCTGGCCACCGCTGAAAAATCGGTCGCCGTCTGGCGCGCGGTCTCCACCGTCATGGTGGGCTTCTCCATCGGCTGGATCGTCTGGATCACCGCCAGTCTGTGGAGCCTCCAGCAGCCCCATATTCTGATGCTTTTCAATCCCTTGTTGGCGGTCGGGCTCTTCTGGAGCAGCCGCCAGATGCGGCATGGCCCTCACAACCTTTTCCTCTCCTCCGCACTCACCATTGCCATGCTGATGCCGCTGAACATTCTGCTGGGCATGCCGATGCTCGGTCCGGAAATGCAGGCCGAAGTCATGAACAAGAATCCCGAGATGTTCAAAAACTTAAGCGACGTCGAAAAAGAAAATGCGTGGAACGTGCTGCGCGGATCGACCATCCTGTTCTTCGTCATCACCGGATTTCTTTTCTCGCTGCCACTCTGGATCACGACCGTGAAAGTCGCCTCATTGGCGCGCCTCAAGGCGGCGCTCGGAGCCCGTCAGTGAGACGCGCCAGCAGCGATATTTTTTCACTCGCGCCGCTATCGATGCTGATCCTGGGACTCAACATCATCCTGTACATCGTCAGCGCTCTGCGTTCCGGCGGTCTGGATCAGATCTCGGGCATCGTCCTGATCGAGATGGGCGGCAGCATGCGCGAAGGACTCTGGGAAGGCGAATGGGTGCGTCTGATCGCGCCCACTTTCTTGCATGTTAATGTGCTGCATATTCTCATCAACACGATTACGCTCCGCTCCATCGCGCCGCCGGCGGAAGTCTATTTCGGTTCTTCCAATTTCGGCACGCTCTACTTGATCAGCGGCATCGCCGGTTTCGCCTTGAGTCAAATTTTCGGAGGACATCTGGCGGCTGGAGCGTCCGCGTCTCTATTCGGCATTCTTGGCGCGGAGCTCTGCGTGCGCGTATTGAAAGTCCCCAAGCTCAAGCACGCCTGGCGCAGCGCCGAAGTCCGCCAATTCTTTTTCTGGGCCATGCTCTACCTCGCCCTGGGCCTGACCGGGTTGATGGGACCGGTTGACAATTACGCGCATCTGGGCGGTTTTTTAGCCGGCGCGCTGATGGCCGGCTTGTTCGAAATCTGGCGCAATCAGAAGCGCGTCAGCATCGCTCTTCTATTGAGCGTGTTTATTCTCGTCGCCGCCGTGGTCGCCGCGGCGCGATGGACCATCTTCAGCCCGTACTATCACATACACAAAGCCGTGCTGGCCAGGGCCGAATCCAAATCCGCCGATGTGACCGCGTCTTATAAAGAGGCGCGCGCCTGGGCGGCCAAACGGGGCATGGTCAATGCCACGGAGAACTTCATCACGCTCATTGAAAACGAGCGGTGGAATCACACGCTCGCCTGGCAGCATAGCGGTTACGAGGAGTACGGGAAGTATCTCGGCCGCTTCCCTCCCGTGCTCTACAAGCACGCCATTCTACGGGAAATTAAGGTACTGAAATCTCAAGGCGACTAACGCAACCCGCCACTTACGCTTGTCTTCTATTTACAGTTTGCTCAAATAGGCGCCTGTTCCATGGCTCCACTCCTGAGGAGGTTCCATCGTTGCGCGCTCCGTTCATCCCCACCCTGCTCGTCCTCTGTTTTCTCGCCGGCTGCGGCAGCGCGCCCCCCGCCGCCACCGCTCCCAAAGCGCCTGATGCCGCGCCCGTCGCGGGCGGTGCGGAGAAAAACCCCGACGTCCCCGTTGCTGCAACCGCTCTTAAAATTCCCGCCCCTGCCGGCGCTACCGGCAGCGTGCCCGTTCCAGCGCTCGCCGACGCCCCGCCGCGAGTGGCCCAGGGCCTGATGCTGACGATCGAATCGCTAAAACCTGCCGCCGGTGAAAAAGAAGCGCGCAAGGACACGCGCAGTTCGCGCCTGATCGCGCTCTACGTGTCGGAAGGTTCCGCGCCCACTCCATTTCTTCCGCCGGGCCCGGTAAAGGCCACATGGCAGGGCGAGATGACGGTCGGCATGCGCGATGAATATATTTTTTCGGCCGACGGCCGCGGCAAGCTGACCTTTCTGGTGAATGAGCAGCCCGTGCTGGAGAGCAGCGGGGAGGACCTCGCCAAAACGCCGGGCAAAAAAGTGAAGCTGAACAAAGGCAAAAATAAAATTACCGCGCTCTACGAAAGCCCCGAAAAAGGCGATTCGTTCATACGCCTCTTCTGGGAATCGGCGTCCGGCGAATTCGTGCGTGAGCCCCTCCCCATCGTGCAGCTCAGCCACGACGTCGATCAGAAGCCGCTCCGCGAATCCCGCCGCCTGCGCGAAGGCCGCGAACTCTTCGCCACGATGCGCTGCACCCAATGCCACGACGCGTCCGAGCTGATGCCCAAGGCCCTGCCTGCCGGAACCGAAGAGCTCGCTGGAATGCCCGAACTTGAAATCGACGCGCCCAATTTGTCCGATGCCGGCGCGCGCCTGAATGTGGATTGGATGGCCAAATGGATCACCCACCCGCGCGCGCTGCGCCCTGAATCCTCCATGCCGCAAGTTCTGCACGGCGCCACGCTCGCGAAAGACGCCGCGGATATCGCGGGCTTTCTGGCCACGCTCGGCAAAAAAGACGACGGCCCCGCCGAAGCTCCGCCCCCAGCCGAGATCGCCGCCGGCGGCGTGCTCGTCGCGAAGCTCGGCTGCATCGGCTGCCACACGCTGCCGCAGAATGAAAAAATCGAAGCCGAACGCATTCCTCTGCGCTTCGTCCGCGCCAAGTGGAACCCCGGCGCGCTGAAGTCGTTTTTGAAGCAACCGGACAAACATTACGCCTGGATTCGAATGCCCAACTTCCGCTTCAGCGATGACGAAATTAATAAGCTCTCCGCGTTCCTGCTACATTCCAAGATCGACGCCAAAGACTGGCCCATCACTAAGCTCGCCGCCGCGCCGGACGTCGAAAAGGGCAAGAAGCTCGTCCAATCCACCGGTTGCCTGAGTTGCCATAACATGGGCGAGGGCTTGGCCAATACCGTCAAAGCGCCCGCCGTCAAAAGCATCCCGGATGCCGGTTGGACGCGCGGCTGCATGGCGCCAAAGAATGACGGCAAATCGCCCGACTTCAGTTTTACTCCGGCACAGCACAACGCACTGCTCGCCTTTACTGGTGAAATTCCCATCTCGCCCATCGCCAAAGGCGGACTCAAAGGCGGTTCATTGCTGGCTGAAACATTGCCGGAGTTTACCGAGCGCCAGATCAAACAACTGCGTTGCGCCGCCTGCCATCGCCGCGACTCCGAGGACGATCTGTGGTCCGGATTCGAATCCGAAGTTGAAGAACTCAAGGCCGCCGAAGTCCCGCCCGAACCCAAAGAAGGCGAAGCGCCTGAGCCGCTGCTGGTCGATCAAATCCGCCCGCAGCTCACGTGGACCGGCGAGAAATTGAAGCCGGAATGGACCGCCGATTTTATCTCCGGCAAGAACACCAAAAAAATGCGCACCTGGCTCTTCGCGCGCATGCCCAACTTCCCGCGCCGCGCATCACTGCTGGCCAAAGGCCTCGTCATCGAACACGGCTACCGCCCCGTCAGCGCCACCGAACCGCCGCCCGATGAAAAACTCGCCGAAATCGGCCGCAAGCTCACCGGCCAGAACGGCGGACTGGCCTGCACCAAATGCCATTCTGTTGGCGCGACCGAGGCCGTGGGCGTATTTGAAGCTCCCGGCATCAACCTGATGCACACCAAGTCCCGCCTGCTGAAAACCTATTTCCACCGCTGGATCCGCGATCCCCTGCGCGTGGAAGCCGGCAGCAAGATGCCGACCTTCGCGACCCAGGGCAAGACGCAGCTCAACGACGTCTATGATGGCGACGCGACCCAGCAATTCGAATCGATCTGGCAATACCTTCTATATGGAGACAAGATCGTCGCCCCCGAGGAGTAACTGTACCTCAGGCGTCTCGCCTGCCCGCCGTTGGGATCGGTATCGATTTCTCGGCAACCCCGGTGTAGTTGCCGGTAGAATCTAAATTCCGTCGAATAAGCGCTGAGGCTGGTTCGTCGGAGTGGGAGCAACGGAACACTGAAAGAGGAGCTCGTGCTATGCAGAAATGGATCCAGAGCTTGTTTGTCGCGGGACTTGTTTTCGGAGTCGCTGGCCTTCCCAACACCGCCTGCGCCGCAGACAAAGAAATGAAAAAAGACGAAAAGAAGGAAGAGAAAAAAGACGAGAAGAAAAAAGACCCCAAAGACATGACCACCGACGAGCTCGAAGCCGCCGGCCTCTGCCCCATTTCCCGAAAAGCGTCCAAGCCGGTTTATCACGCCGACTACAAAGACAAGGAATACCATTTCTGCTCGCGCGACTGCCAGAAGGCCTTCAAGGCCGATCCGGCAAAGTACTTCGCGAAAAAATAATCCCACAGCGTTTTTGTTTTCTGCCCTATTCCGCACATCTGCCCGCGATGGTGGGGCAGACATTCCTGTCTGCCGGGGACGCGCAGCAACTCCTCATTTTTCCGCGCTCTACACGCGTCTCCGGGTTATCCATCCTTAGGACTTTTAATTGGAGAAAATCATGCGATCCTGGATCTGTCTGCCGTTGCTCTGCGTTCTGGCCCTGCTCGGCTCTGTTGCCGTCCACGCTGGAGATGCTGCGCCGGCGCCCGAGAAAAAATACAGGCTGCTCTACATTTCACAGTCACGCGGGTTTGAACACGGAGCGGTCAAGCGCAAAGCGCCCGGGGTTCTCGCGCCGTCCGAAGTCGCCCTCACCGCGATCGGCAAAGAATCCGGCCTCTTCGATGTCGAATGCTCGCAGGATATTTCGATCATCACGCCCGATAAACTCAAAGAACTTGACGCCATCATGTTCTACACCACCGGCGACTATAAGCCGGGCGATGCGAAGTCGCTCCCGATCACCGAGGAAAATTTCAATGCGATGATGGCGTGGCTTAAAAGCGGCAAGGCGTTCATCGGAACTCACAGCGCCACCGATACGTTGAAGAATTTCAAGCCCTACTATGAGCTGATCAATGGCTCATTCAGCGGCCACCCCTGGAATGCTGGCGACCTCTGCGCGTTCACCAATCACGAACCGACTCACCCCGCCGTGAAAATGTGGGAACCCGAGTTCCAGTTCAAGGACGAAATTTACCAGTACAAAAATTTCGACCCGAAGGCTGTCCGCGTTCTGATCAGCCTCAATATGGAGAAGTGCAAAATCAAGATGCCCTGGCACGTGCCGGTTTCGTGGGTCCGCGACGTGGGCGATGGCCGCATGTTTTACACCAATCTGGGCCACAACGAAGGCACCTGGACGAACGCCACGTTTCAGCAGCATCTGCTCATGGGAATCCGCTGGGCGTTGAAACTCGAGAACGGTTCGTCCACGCCCAATCCTGAACTGCACGCCGCCGAAGAAGTCAAAGCGGCCAGCGCGACCCTCACCGGCGCCAAGCCCATGATCACCGACGCGGCCACCGCCGCCGGCGCAAGCCCCGATGAGGCCTTCGCCGCCCTGGAAAAACTGGCCAAAGAAAACATCGACGCCTTCAAGAAAGCATACAGCAGCATCGACGGTGCCCGTGGAGAAAAGGACGCCGTCAAAAAGAAAGACCGCCAGACGAAAGCGATCAATGAATTGCTAAAGAAATAAAGCGGACTAAGACATAATTCATAATCCATAAACAGCAACGGCGCCTGCATTGGCGCCGTTTTTTTTCGCCCATCGTGAGGTCGCCCGACAGACATTAGTTCTTCTAATTCAAATGCTTCTCCGCGGCTCGATTCGCCGCCTCGCACACAAAACTCACGTCGCTCTCGCTCATTGCCGGATACAGCGGCAGCGTCACAATCGTCTGTGTCACGCGCGTCGTTGCCGGCAGGTCCAGCTTTGTCCCCGCCAGCATCTCCGCGTAATACGGCTGCGTGTGAACGGGGGGATCGAAATGCACCGTCGCGCCAATGCCCTGCCCGCGCAGTTCGGCCAGGAACGCCGTGCGGTCCACATCCTGCAGTTTCATCGTGTACATCTGATAAACGTGCCGACGGCCTGGGGCTTCGACGGGCAGATCGAAATGATCCTTGCTCAATAGCGAGTTGTACTGCGCCGCGTGCTTGCGCCGGGCCTCGTTCATGCGATCCAATTTTTTCATCTGCACCGTACCAAGCGCCGCCAGCACATTGCTCATGCGGAAATTAAATCCCGCGTACGTCGCCGCGCGCAGCCACGGCTTCTCTTTTTTCTCCCGCGCCCACGTGGAAGAGGCCACGCCGTGTCCGGCGATCGCGCGCGCTTTATCCGCCAGCGCGCCGTCGGTCGTCGTGAGCATCCCGCCTTCGCCGGTCGCGAGATTCTTGGTCGGATAAAACGACCAGCAGCCCATCCCCCACGATCCCGTCTGCTGGCCATCGAACGTCGCACCGATCGCCTCGGCCGAATCTTCAATGATCTTCAGATTGTGCCTCCGCGCGATCGCCGCAAGGCGTCCCATATCCGCAGCCTGTCCGCCAAAATGCACCGGCATGATCGCTTCCGTGCGCGGCGTGATCAGCGCTTCAACATGAGCCGGATCGATGCAGCACGTGGCGTAATCGATGTCGGCGAAAACGCAGCGCGCGCCGCCCGTCACGACGGCGTTGGCGCTCGCGACGAATGTAAAGCTCGGAAGGAT
>Ga0163144_10018295_pt1 | contig 14190 bp, 13 predicted proteins | sample OliLak19BULKMAT1_FD_123175 | JGI IMG/M metagenome (GOLD analysis project Ga0163144, IMG submission 123175) | Freshwater microbial mat bacterial communities from Lake Vanda, McMurdo Dry Valleys, Antarctica - Oligotrophic Lake LV.19.BULKMAT1 | ecosystem: Environmental > Aquatic > Freshwater >... | reverse complement strand
GAATGGGGGTTTTTGGCGGCAAATCCTATGGATGAAACCTTTGGGTTGGCATTTAAAGAGATGCTACCGCCAGGTGTAAATGGCAAAGGCAAAAAAACGGCGAATGGCTACGTGGTAGAATATGCGGTGCCAGTGGCGTTGCTCAACAAAATGCACGGCAGTGACTGGAAGAATTTGCGCCTCAACATCGCGGTTTTGGACAAAGACGCAGCCGAAAAAGAAGTCCAGCAATACTACTGGATGCCCGATTGGAAAGAGAATTTTCCGGGGTCAGGGACGTTTTTTAAGGAGTAAAATGTATTTTTTTTAAAACGGAAAGCCCGATAATTCATAATCAAAACGTGTCAGGTTTTCGAAAACCTGACACGTCTTTTTTACCAATCCCCTCCGGCGCCGCCGCCGCCAAAATCACCGCCGCCGAAGCCACCAAAACCGCCGCCGCCACCGCCAAGACCTCCACCGCCGCCCCAGCCGCCACCACCACCGATGGGGGGAATAAAAATCCAGCCGCCGCCTCTGCTGCGCTCGTTGTACCGACCGCCACTGCCAAAGCCGCCGTCATTATCGTCATCTTTATTATTGCGATTCCGATAATTGCGAATCATGGGGAGAATGAAAATGAAAAAGATAATTAACAATAGAAACAACGTGCCAAATCCTCCAGATGATTCCCCACCCTTACTACGCTCGTCGGCTTTGTACTCTCCAGCACCATAGGAAATAATGGCACTCGTAGCGCGGTCTATCCCATCATAATAGCGCTGTTCTTTAAAAGCAGGTTTAAGTATATTTTCTATAATTCGCTTGGAAATAGCATCGGGTAAGAAACCTTCGGCACCATAGCCAGTTTGAATATACATCTTCCGGTCATCAAGTGCAATATATATCAAAATACCATTATTCTTATCTGCTTGACCAATTCCCCATGCTTTTGCCAGCCGAATCGTGTAATCAAAAATGTCATCGCCTTCGAGGGAGCGTTCTGTGACAACAGCGATTTGCGTGGAAGAAGTATCGTTGTAAGACACCAGCTTACGTTCCAACGTTTCCAGTTCCGACGAATTCAACATTCCAGCAAAATCATTTACAATCCGAGGTGGATTGGGCTTCGCAGGGATATCTTTGGCAACTGCCCAAGTTCCTAAAAGTAAAAGAAGAATGGAAATATAATATTTTGCTATCATTGAAAATTTGTGTTATTGTGTTTAGGTGTTAATGTGTTCGTGTAACTAAGTCAAGATAGACATGAACACGAGAACACATCGAACGTGAACACAATTTTTACTTGGAATACGAAATCTCGTCGGACAATTCATTCGTATCATCTGTCTGAAATGGAAAGTGCGCTTTCAATTTTTCGCCAACTTGGGCAATTGCCAAACAAATACCATCTGCGAAAGCACCTTGCCGAAAATGTTCCTGCATCAAGTCGCGCTCTTCTTTCCAAAAATCTTCACCCACTATTTGATTGATACCTTCATCGCCGATAATAGCGAATTTACGATGCTCTGGAGCTATAAAAATCAGGACTCCATTGCGAGCCGCCGTTTGGTGCATTCCCAACTGTTCAAAAGTACGCGTCGCTTCTTCTACTGCATCTGCTTCCAGCGTTTTTTCTAAATGCACCCGTATCTCGCCAGACGTGTTGCGTTCTGCTTCGCCAATAGCGGCGATGATGCGCGCTTCATCCGGCTTTGTAAAAAATTCAACCATTTTTGTGTGTTCATGTATTCAGGTGTTTATGTGTTCGTGTAGCACGCCAACAGAGACATGAATACACGAACACATTCGCACTTAAACACAATTAGAATTCTACTTTCGGAGCGTTTTGTGTGCCAGCATCCGCTTGGAATTGCGCTTTTTGCTCAAATCCAAACATCCCTGCAAACATACTACCCGGGAAGCGGCGAATTTTCTTGTTATACTCGGTAGCCGTGTTATTAAAGGCATCGCGTTCTACTTTGATACGGTTTTCCGTACCTTCGAGCTGCGCTTGCAATTCCAAGAAGTTCTGATTTGCCTTCAATTCTGGATATTTTTCTACCGAAACTAACAATCTACCGAGAGATTGCGACAAGCCAGACTGTGCACTTTGAAATTGTTGTAATTGCTCAGCGGTCAAGTTGGCGGGGTCTACCGTTACGCTCGTTGCTTTAGCACGGGCTTCGGTGACTTGTACCAGCGTTTGTTGCTCAAAATTGGCATAACCTTTTACGGTATTTACCAAGTTTGGAATCAGGTCAGAGCGGCGCTGGTAGGCACTTTGCACTTTACTCCACGCATTTTCCACGTCTTCTTCCGAGTTTACAAAGCCGTTATAAGAGCTACAACCACTTCCGAAAACAATAAGTCCTAAACCGATGAGGACTGCTGCTGTGATTAATGATTTCATTGAATTGAGAGTTTTTACTTTGATGATATAAAGCTAAAAAAACGATTTTAGGTTCAATTTCACATCCATCTTTCGTTCAATAGCATTTTTTTAACGACAAACGTGCCAAATTAAGGTGACATCTCTGTAGAAGGTGTTGTCTTAACTTGGTTTATAAATATATTTATTAATTCCGCCGCACCTTTCGACGACGATATATTTCCTTCTATTACAGCCTGTTCTGTCTGTTTTAAGACTGATTTCAAACCTTCATTTTGATAAAACAGCGCTTTCAATTGCACTTCGATACTTTCAAATAGCCAATGCCGAGCTTGCTCGCGCCGTTGCTGTTCAAAAAAACCATTCGCTTGGGTGAATATCCGAAATTTTTGGATTAAATCCCAAATTTCTTTGATGCCTTCGCCAGTCGTTGCCGAACAAGTAACTACTTCCGGTATCCAGTTGCTTGTTTTTGGTGGAAATAAGTGCAAGGCATTTTTGTATTCCTGCTGTGCTCGCTTGGCTAATAAAACACGGTCGCCGTCTGCTTTGTTGACTGCCAAAATATCTGCCATTTCTACGATACCGCGTTTGATGCCTTGCAATTCGTCGCCTGCGCCGGGTAAGAGTAGCAATAAAAAACAATCTACCATCGAGCGCACTGCGATTTCAGATTGTCCAACACCTACCGTTTCTATCAAAATGGTGTCAAATCCTGCCGCTTCACAGAGTAGCATGGTTTCGCGCGTCCTGTGCGCCACGCCACCAAGTGCATCACCAGCAGGGGAGGGGCGAACGAACGCGTGGTCGTTAGTTGAAAGTTGTGCCATCCGTGTTTTATCGCCCAAAATACTGCCCTTCGTTATTTGACTCGATGGGTCAATCGCCAACACTGCCAATTTGTGTCCATTTTCAATTACTTTTAAACCAAATATTTCAATAAATGTACTTTTCCCCACGCCGGGCGAACCAGTGATACCGATGCGAATAGATTCTTTTTTAGGTGGCAAACATCGCTCCAAAATTTCTTGCGCCAATGTCTGATGGTCTGGTCGGGTACTTTCCAAAAGTGTAATGGCTTGGCTCAAAATGACGCGGTTGCCATTTAAAATTTCTTCCACGTACGATGCTGCATTGCGGTTGGAGCGCGGCGGTTGGGACAAATTTGGATTTAAATCGGTATTCAACATTTAACAGTAAAAATTATCAGACATTTGCACTTTCAAGCGTAAAATAAGCATTTTGACTGTTCTTCAAGTATGTTAAAGTTCTTAATTATTTTAAATGATAATTTTAACAATATGAGAATGGCGTTGATTGTCAATGTATTAAGTTTTTTATAAATTAACAAACAAGGATAAAATGATAGCCAAGAGGTTAAACTGTACTAAGGTCGGCGAAAGTGACTGGGAGACTATTGCGAAGTAACTTTTTTTATTCTTTCTTTGTAATATTAGAAAAGTATAAACGCTAAAGCTTAGACAATAGATTCTAAAAAAAACAGATAAAGAACAATCAATAAACCAATTTAAAACAATCTACATTTTCCTTTACAAGTTCCCGTAAATGTGTTTTCAAAGCCCAAAGGCAGAATGAAAACGTTCTACATGAAAATTCAGCGGTGGCAACTCTTTGAGGCTGTCACCGTTATTTTTTTGTTCTGCCTCCAATCTTCCTATCCTCCCATCCTCCTTTTCACGCTCCTTTAAAAACCGGCACTCGCTTTTCCAAAAACGCCGCCACGCCTTCCGCGTAATCAGCAGTCTGTCCGGCTTTTGTCTGCAAATTATCTTCTATATCCAACTGTTGATTCAAATTATTTCGGAGCGATTCATTCAAAGCACGTTTGGTATAACCCAAGCCTTGCGTCGGCATTTGTGATAACTTTTCTGCAATTTTCCATGACTCCGTTAAAAATTCCTCGTCATTTATTGCTTTATAAATCATACCGATATTCATCGCCTCTTTTGCGGACACTTTTTCACCGAGCATCATAAGCGCAGTTGCGCGTTGAAAACCAATCAAGCGAGGCAACATAAAAGTACCGCCACTATCAGGGATCAACCCAATTTTGCTAAACGCCTGAACAAAACTTGCCGATTCCGCCGCCACGACAATGTCACAAGCAATCGCAATATTCGCACCGGCACCTGCTGCTACGCCATTCACAGCTGCTACAATCGGTTTTTCGATATAACGCAAACGCTGCACAATCGGGTTATAATGTTCGGATAAAACAGTGGATAATGCAGGTGGATTTTCCCCTGTCAGTTCTTGCAAATCCTGCCCAGCACAAAAGGCTTTGCCAGCTCCTATGATATAAATCGCTCGCACCTCAGGGTCTTTATTACACTCATCTAAATAAGTTTGTAATAAAAGCGCCATTTTCCGATTCATACTATTATAAACTTGCGGACGATTCAAGGTGATTTTGGCGACGTTGCCGATTTTTTCAAGTAGGATACTTTCATTCATATATAATATTTTTAGATATCAGATACCAGATTGGGAGATGCCAGATGTCCCTTGCGGTGTCTGGCATCCGGCATCTTTAAATCTGGCATCTCTCCATTAATGGCATTTAAAATAATCAAAAGGCTCCATACAATCTTTACAACGATATAATGATTTGCAAGCCGTAGAACCAAATTGACTCAGCATTTCAGTATTTTTAGACGTACAATTTGGACATTCTACAACAGGTTCCTCGCCAAAAAGCCCCCGTTTACTGACCCTTCCAACGGGTGGCGCTATGCCGTACGCTTTTAGTTTTGCTTTACCGGTTTCTGTGAGCCAGTCGGTCGTCCATGCCGGACTTAATACGGTTGTTACTTTTATTTTATCAAAACCTTGTTCTTGTAAAGTTGCTATGATATTGACTTCAATTGCATTCATTGCCGGGCAGCCGGAGTAAGTAGGCGTAATAATCACTTCCACGGTATCATCTTCCAAGATATTTACCGCTCGAATAATACCCAAATCCTGAATCGTCAACACGGGAATTTCGGGGTCTGTCACCGCTTCCAGTATTGTCCATATTTCTTGTGTTGTAAGTACCATTTTTCTTATCGTTGAGAAGGTGGAAGAGGTTTAGTTGCCCTCAAAACGCAAACTCAATACAGTGCAAAGTAAGTTTGTTTATATAAATCTTTTTGCCCTTCTTGCAGCCTGTATCGCACTAATTGGAACGCGGATGACACGGATTTGGCGGATTTGAGCGGATTTTTTGCGCTCCTTTCATTTTTTTTTCATGCAAAAAGTATATCAAAAGGCTTACTTTACAGTGTACTCAAAACACGGGCGGTCAACGTCAAATGGGTAACCTCAAACCTTCAAACATCAAACAATTTTTTAATCTGTTTTTGTGACATCCAAATTACGTAACATCAACAAATACGACTTGGAAAATTCTACCATCGAATCGTACCGCAACACATTAAAAGCTGGACTCAGCCGATTATATTTGTCCCGATTATCTTCTACAATTTGCTCAATAGCACGCCGGATATTCTTTTTATTAAATGTATTTTTTTCTGCATCATAAAAATCGAATTCAAAACCTAAAGATTGGAAATAATCAGATTCTACAATTTGAAAATATAGGTGAAATAAATCTTTATCAGGTTTGAGTACTGCATAATTAAATATAGAAAAACCAACGATATAACCCGGAATCGCCTGTGCAATACGCGTGTACCCATTGTCCCGATACCAATCCATGTTGTTCAATTCGCCGTCAATAACGCTGGCGATACGGTCATGATTCACTGGTGCGATGATGCCAAATGTAGCTTTACCTTGATACATTTCCCGAAAAAAATCGGCTTTTGGACGTTCTAATAATTTTCGAAATTCTTTAATCAATACCTGATTTTTTTGTGGAATCGTTTTTTCGTCTTTTGCAAAATACAGGCGGTGAATTCGCTCCAGTGCTTCCATCGTAAAACCTTCTGGCTTAATGAGATAGTCGAGCCGATAGGTTAAATCCAACAACAAATACGCGATACCGCCAGGATACTGCTCCCGATTGAGTTTTCCGGTGTCTATTTCATCCAGCACTTTTTGTATTTCTTGCTGCAAATAATTATACTTGGCTTCTTTCTCCGGCTCTGGTAACTCCTGCAAATGGGTGCTTTCTATTGGCTGTAAAACTTTAAATTCTTCCAAGAGCAAATCATCTTGTTTATCGGCATTTGTCGCTATTTCTTTCAGGGCGTAGTACAATTTATAAGGCGAACCGTCCAACGTATACGTATCAAAAATAATGGTAATGTTATTATCGTCATCCAAACCGAAACGGCTATAATTTAGATCAAAATTGCGCTCAATGAGTTGACGCATAAAGTTGATATTCAATTCATTAGAACGAGCAATACGAGCCTCGGCGCGCAGGTGTTTTTCATCTCCTACGCCAACTATTTTTTTAGAACCCTGGTACAATTCAAAATGAATTTTACCGGCTTCGTCCTCCCAACATTTCACGTTATCTTCCCTGTCGTCGCGCAGGTATCGGAAAAATGCGACGTAAGATGCCAAATAATCTTCGGCTTCATACTTTTGAAGTGCTTCTTCCCATGCCAGATAATTGTCTGCCTCTTTGTAGGAATCGCTGTATCTGCCGAAACGAACGGCGGGTTGCTCAATTTTAGGCGTTGAATTGCTAAAAAGCCGACTGAAAAAACTCATTATATTAGATTCAAAGGGTTTTGCGTCTCTGTATCAAACACGAAAAGTACCACTTTTGATTGAATTATTGGTAGGAAATACGATTTGGAGGTTTGCGAAGCGCGAAGAATTGATTTTTTTATGAAAATAACGTGGATTAGCTACGAAGACGGCACTCGCGCGAGGGATAGCAGCGGTATGCCACAGTGGGTTTGACAAGTGGGATTGCGTGGCATGAGAGCGGATAGCCCGACCCCGCCGCCAGCCTTAGAGAAGGCATACTTTTAAAGCTCGCCATATCTAAGGCTGGCGGCGGGGACGCGCCCAAAAGTTATATAAAAAAGTCATGCAGCGACTGCGCCAATCGAGTCGGCGATGCCTTGTCGAATGCGTGTGCGGTGCGGGGCAAGATTTCCAATTCACCATGTGGCAAGGCGTGAAACATAGCTTGCGTTTCTTCCAGCGTGACGGTTTTATCGCGGTCGCCGAGCATCAGGCGCACTTGCTGCTGGATGTCACTGGCTTCATCAGGTTTAAAACCGCCGCGCTCACCGAGCGACCACAGCAATTCGCGCGTACGCAACACCACCGATTGCCAGTGCGAGCCGTGCCGGTCTACGAGCGATTGGGCGAGGCGCGGCGCTTTTTGTTGAAGGTTTTCGGGTGTGAGGAAAGCCGTTTCGTTGATAGCAGATTCAATCGTCCAATGAAATTTGGTACCGAGTGTGACTATCTTTCCCACTACTTCAGGATATTCTTTTGCCAAGGTAAAAGCCACATAGCCGCCCATGCTGTAACCAAAAATGTTGACACTTTCCAACTGATGTTGTTGCAAATAGTCCAGCACATTGCTGACGAATAACTCGATGCTAAACGGCTCTTCCGACCCGAAACCTCCATGCCCTTCAAAATCTAAGACGTGAATGTTAAAACGGTCTTTTAACAAAGGCGTTAAATCATCAAACTGGGTGCAGGAGGCAAGTGCGCCGTGTAAAAACAGTAAGTGCGGTGTGGTCATGGTCGGTCTGGTTTGGCTGCAAAAGTACGAGAGAAGCCAGATGTCAGATGCCAGATGCCAGATTTTTTTTGGAATGGTGTTGCAATTATTTATCTCCCCTTACAGTTTATTAAAAACATTTTATAATTTTAATTCCATTTGAATATTACATCGCTCATAGGGCGAAGGAATGACGACAATCCGTTGAAAATCAAGTTTTTGATAAAGTCGAATGGCATATTCAAGTTTGGTGTTACTTTCTAAATATAATGTTTTTGCTCCTAATGATTTCGCTTTTGTAATAACCGCTTGCCCTAATAGCCAGCCGATATTTTTACCTTGTGCGCGGTCGGTGCCTGCCATTTTAGCGAGTTCAAAGGTATCGTCATCCATTTTTATCATCGCGCAAGTGCCAACGATTTCGCCCTCGTATTTTGCAAAAAAGATGTGTCCGCCGGGTTTTAAGCATCTGTGCAAATAAATCGTCAACGGTAGCGGAGACATCCAGATATTGTTAGAAAATTTCAATTTAATATACAAATAGGGAGCATCAGAATTTTCAAACTTCGAATATTTTATTCTATTTGCTTTTATGAATTAATACTTTAATGCTGATTCTGGACAATATGAAAATTCTTATTGCGTGTGATTCCTTTAAAGACGGTTTGCCTGCGCTGCAAGTGTGTCAAGCCGTGGAGCGCGGTGTAAAAAAGGCAGATTATAACATTGAAACCATCATTTTTCCATTAGCAGATGGAGGAGAGGGGACGGCTGAAATTTTGACCCACCACACGGGCGGACGTTGGGTGAGCGTACAGGTGCACGACCCTTTATTTCGCAGAATCGAAGCAGGGTATGGCATCTCGGCGGATGGGAAAACCGCTTTTATGGAAATGGCACAGGCAGCAGGTCTACAATTATTAAAACTGGAAGAACGCAATCCGTTGAAAACCAGCACGTATGGAGTAGGGGAGATGATTCAGGATGCCATTCAAAAAGGTATAAAAAATATCATACTCGGCATTGGCGGTAGCGCTACGAATGACGCAGGAATTGGCATGGCAGGTGCACTTGGCTACGAGTTTATTGACCATTTACCATTGATTATGAACCAGTTAGTTGGGGAAAATCTTTCTAAAATTCAGCGTATTTCTGACACTAACACATTAATACACAAACACATTAACACAATTGTTTTATGCGATGTAGACAATCCGCTTTTCGGCGAGCACGGCGCAGCGCACGTTTACGCCCGACAAAAAGGCGCAGATGATGCGGGAATCATAGCTTTGGACGCTGGTTTACAACATTTTGCGAAGATTTTAGAAGCACATTTTGGAAAAGATTTTGCAAATATTCCCGGCGCGGGCGCAGCAGGAGGCTTAGGTGCAGGTGCGATGCCTTTTTTAAATGCGACTTTAAAACCCGGGATTCAAACGGTCATAGAATTAACAAATTTTGATAGTCAATTGAAAAATATAGATTTAATACTGACCGGCGAGGGAAAAATTGATAGTCAGACCTTGCGTGGCAAATTGATAAAAGGCATTACAAAAAAAGCGAAACCGCTGGGCGTTCCTGTCATTGCATTGTGTGGGACGCTCGCCGCCAATCCAAAAGAAATCAATGAATTAGGTTTGCAAGCGGCTTTTTCAATTTTGAATCGCCCGATGGCGTTGGAAGAAGCACTCGCGGCAACGGAAATTTTATTGGAACAAACGGCTTATAATATAATAAAAATTTTAAATGTATAAAATGGTCTGGTGATTTCAAGTTGCTAAATTATTTTAATAGTGTAATCCTTTAAGAGACAAATAGATATCCTAAAACTTATCTCATCTTGGGTCGCTTGCGCTTGCCGCCCGGTTTCATTGGAATATTATTACCCTGAATGCCCGCCGCTTTCATCTGCCCACGTTGGGCGAGTGCTTTTTCAAACTGCCGCATTTGTTCTTTAATATTGGCATCGGTTATTTTCAAGGTTTTCAGGTTGCGAAAAGATAGTTGCGCTTGCTGCCATTTACCTTTTGTAGCTGCGATATTTGCCAATTGCAATTCAATCATTGCTTTCTCATTATCGGTTGGCAATTTCATGCCTTGCGCTTTTTTTAGCCACATTTCTGCTTCTTCGCTATTCTGTCGCGCCGATGCCAGCGTACCTTTCAAAATGAAAAAATACGCTCGATTTGTAACATATAGCAATTTTGGAAAAAAAGTCAAATTCAGCCGTTGCTCCGCTTCATCCAGCCGGGTTTCTTGTAATAATAATGCTGCCGATTGCACCGTACCGAGCAAGAAATAACCCACCAACAAGGCAATACCAACTAAAAAAAACGGAAACGCATACCAGAATCCAAACGCAATCGCCAGCACAAGACCACCTACCAGCGACACTGCAATCAGTGCAAAACGTAAATAAATATTTATACTCAACATTATATTAGACTTTAGATATTAGATGATAGACTTTAGAAATAACAAATGCAACCTAAAAAGCTGTTTCATAATTAAAAGTCGCAAATTTTTCACAAAGGTAGGAATAATGGAGGATTGGAGGATAAGCGGATCGAATTTTTCTTTTACGCCTCTTATCCTCCAATCTTCCTATCCTCCTCTTTCCAAAACTTAATACAAACTTTACCTATCAACTCCCTGCCACCTGACCGTAGTTACTAATTTTGCATTTTTATACCAACACCTTGAACTCATGCAGAAAGCTACTTTACTCGTTTTCAACTTTTTATTAGTTTCAACTGCAATTTTCGCCCAATCCATCACGGGTAAAATTACGGAAGCGAACGGTACGCCACTTGCCAATGCCAATATTTTTGTAAAAGAAGCGAAAGTGGGGGGTGTAAATGATGCTGAAGGATATTTTGCTGTTGAACTCTCTAAAACAGGGGATTACACAATAGAAATTTCCTTTATTGGTTATGAAAAAATACGCCAAAAAGTCACGGTTGGAGCAGGTGAAACTGATTTAGGAACGATTGTTTTGAAAGTAGCTCCTTTATCGTTGAATGAGGGAGTCACCATCACTGCCCAGCGGGATGCACGGAAACAATTCGATGTGCCAGAGGCAGTTACGATTATTACCCGACAAAATATATTAGAAAATGCTTCGCGCACGGCTCCAGAAGCACTCATAGGCGCGACGGGCGTGTGGGTGCAAAAAACCAATCATGGCAGTGGCTCGCCCTTTGTAAGAGGCTTGACAGGCAATCAAACGTTGCTGCTTTTAGACGGTATTCGCTTGAATAACTCCACGTATCGCTATGGTCCGAATCAATATTTTGTGCTGGTCAATCCGTTCACGATTGAGCAAATCGAGGTGGTACGGGGCGCGGGTTCGGTGTTGTACGGCAGCGATGCGCTCGGCGGCGCGATTCAGGTGTTGAGTAGAATGCCGGAATTTTCAGCAGATAAAGTACGCTTTGGCGGTGCGGCTTTCGCCAGATATTTGAGCGAGGATATGGAGAAAATGGGTAGAGGCGAATTGCAATTGGGCAGTAAAAAAGTAGCACTTTTGGCGGGATTCGATTATAAAGATTTTGGGGATTTGGTAGCTGGAAAAGGATTGGGAAAAGAAAGTCCGTCGGCTTACACGGAATTGTCAGGTGATTTCAAAAGTTTGTTTAAAATTGGTTTAAAAGGCTTATTTACAATAGCTTACAACGGCGTTTTTCAACAAGATGTGGGTCGGTATGACCAAGTCAAACAGCGTGGTTTCGCATTTTGGCAATTCAATCCGCAAGAGCGGCAACTGGCGTACGCGCGTTTGCAATTTCAAAATGAAAGCAAATGGATTCGAGAATGGAACGTCACTACTTCTTGGCAAAACTTGGTAGAAGGCAGAGAATACCGCAGAAATAATAGCGTAACGCAAACCGAAGAAGAAGACGAAGTGAATACGCTTGGCTTGGTGGGCGAAATCATTTCTCAACCAACCGACAACTGGCGAATTGTGTCTGGGATAGAATTCTATAGCGACCAAGTAGACAGCAAAGCGCAAGACCGCAACATAGAAACCAACGCCATTACTACTAAACGCGGCTTGTACCCAGCAGATTCTAAAGCAGACAACGCGGCTATTTTCACTTCCCATACTTTTGATTTTAATAAACTCTCCCTCAATGCAGGCGCTCGATTCAATTATTTTGCTTTGCAAATAAAAGACCGAACATTTGGCGATACAGAAATTAATCCGACTGCGCTGGTTGGAAACCTCTCGGCTCGGTACGCACTTGCGCCAGTTTTTGCGCTCACAGCATCGGTCAATACGGGCTTTCGCGCACCGAATATCAATGATGTGAGTACGTTTGGCAGTTTTGATTTTGGCATTGAAACGCCCAGTTCTGGTTTGTCACCAGAAAAAACATTGACATTTGAAGTCGGTGGAAAATTAAAAACGGAGCTTCTTTCTGCCAATCTTTCACTGTATCGCACGCAATTATACGACCTCATCAGCCGCGTGAAAAGTACGTATAACGGGCAATCGCAATATAATGGTGAAGATGTTTACAAAAAAGAAAATGTGGCAGAATCTTATTTACAAGGCTTGGAATTTGATACGGATTTTCGCCTCACGAGTCACCTCTCCCTTTTCACCAGTCTCGTTTACACGTATGGGCAGAACACGACCGGCAACGAACCCATGCGCCGTATCCCGCCGCTCAATGGGCGCGCGGCTTTGAGCTACCGCAATGATGGTTGGTTTGGACAAGTAGAATGGTGGTACGCAGGTGAACAAGACCGTTTGGCAGCAGGCGACAAATCCGACCATCGTATCAATCCAAACGGTACACCGAGTTGGAATGTGTTGAACTTAAAAGCAGGTTATCAAATGAACTGGGTAGGATTGAATGCGGGTTTGCAAAACCTTTTGAATGAAGCGTATCGAATGCATGGCTCTGGCGTGGACGGTGTGGGGCGAAGTGTGTGGTTGAGTGTAAACATTAGGATATTATGATATCTACTCGCGATATTTTTGTAAATAGTTTGTGCAATATTAAAATATCAAATTCCTACTTTAATATTAATATGTCCCCAACCATGATGTAAACCTCTGCCTTTGGATTCGGGCGTTATAAATACCCGTTCAAACTCAAGGGCTACTTTTTTATAAGCCATTGCTAAACCTATTGAAGTTGTTACAACTGCGCGATTCACATCTTTTGATTGTAATGTATAAATATCATTTGGATTAAATAAACCACCTTGCAACGTAGCATTATAGCCCACTGCTCTTACATTTGCATTTAAAGTAGTATAAAATTGGAAGTTTTTATTTACTTGTTTGGCATTTTCAAAATAAGGCTTCATCCAGCCTGCGCGAAGGAAAGTGCCGACGGTAGCGTCATCGTATAAGGTGCCAACTCTAAATCCTGTGTAACCTACTAACTCGATATGTTTTTTTGACCATAATCCTTTTTCCAATTGTAATGAATAATTCAACACTAAATCATTCGCCAATTGAAATTCCCAACCTAAGGGCTCAATATTATCCAACCAGTTGTGGATTCCTTCTTGTTCTTCTTTACACTTCGCGCATGGACCGATGATGCCAATGTCTAGCTGTGTAATAAGTTTTCGACGCTGTTGTGGCTGCGTGGACGTTAAAAAATGAGATAAAAATACGACTCCAGAAAAAGGTCGTTCGCCGGTCTGTATCGTATCTCGGCGGATGCTGGGCGGGGTGAAACAATCTTGTTGCAAGGCAATCCCGTATTGTTGGAAAGGATCTTGTTGAAATGGAATCAATAATTTGGAAACCGGTGATTTTTTAAGAAAAGGAAAACTAAATTCTAATCGAATGCCTTGTGTGTAATAACGGTCAGTGGCATTAAAAAAATCATTATCATAAGTAAAGCTCACGTAACTGGCCACTTGTGGTGCTTCCGTAGTTGTTTCTTGTGCAATGACATTTGTAGTAAATATCCAGAGGAAACAAATAATGAATATTCTTTTCAGTTTCATGGTTTTATATACGATTGCCGCACATCGGGTGGTTTCAAAATCAATTACAAAAAAGAAAGCGAAGCTAACCCTACGGCACTCCGCTTTCCAACTGTTTATACCAACTCAAATAAAACTTTTTAAGATATTAGACCTTAGACGATAGACTTCAGATAAATTACATTTCAGAACTATCTAATAT
>Ga0163144_10018294_pt1 | contig 14190 bp, 8 predicted proteins | sample OliLak19BULKMAT1_FD_123175 | JGI IMG/M metagenome (GOLD analysis project Ga0163144, IMG submission 123175) | Freshwater microbial mat bacterial communities from Lake Vanda, McMurdo Dry Valleys, Antarctica - Oligotrophic Lake LV.19.BULKMAT1 | ecosystem: Environmental > Aquatic > Freshwater > Lake... | reverse complement strand
CCATTGCGAGCCAGTTTGCGCGTGCTCGGGGCCTCACTCACGCTCGCCGCGGCGGCCCTGGCTGTGCCATCGATCCTGCGACGAGAACCGGCGGTCTTCGCCATTGGGCGTGCGACGTAATACACGTCCGCAACCGTGACGAAGTGTGGGCCCCCCGGGACGGTGAGCGACCAGCGCGGGCCGAAGGCGCCCGCGCCCAAGTTGCTGCGGATGTGGACCAGGTCGCGCCCGGAATCCGGCACCAAGAAGTCCAAGTCCCCGTCGCCATCGAGGTCGACGACGGTCGCATCGCCGAGCAATGGCGCGCTGGCCAAGAGCTCGGGACTCCCGAAGACTGCCCCGCCCAGATTGCGGCGCAGCTCCAACTCGACGATCGGATACCTCCAGCGGCGCACGAACAGGTCGAGGTCGGCGTCCCCGTCGGCGTCGCCGAGGACGAGCTGCTGCGGATCCTCGCCGATGTCGATGAGGCCGCTCGGGGCCTGAAAGTGGCCCGTGCCGTCGTTCCAGAGCAGCGCGAGGCCGTCGGTATCCGCGTCCAGCAGCACCGCGAGGTCGAGGTCGCCGTCATTGTCCAGATCGCCGACGGCGCTCGCGCGCGGCGCATCGCCAACCGGGGTCACCACGAGCGGCCCGAACTCCCCAAATCCGAGGCCGAGTCGCACGCCGACGGTCCCTTCGGAGCTAGACACGGCCGCCATGTCGAGCAGCCCATCCCCGTTGAAGTCCTCGAGCTCGAACCCGACCTGCCTGACGACGATCGGCAACGAGGGGACCTCGAATAGGCGCGTCGGACAGAAGGCCACCGACAACCCGTTGCTGGCGTTCGACGCAGCGCCGCCCCCCGGCGCCGTATCGCGGAACCAATACTGGAAGTGCAGCGCCTCGCCGTTCGTCACCGCGACCGGTCCAGACGGGAACGGGAGCGCGCCGAGGTCGAGCGCCATTTCAACGCGCCCGGCGCCGTCCGCGCGCAGCACCGCGTTCGAGAAGCGCCCGACCGTGCCGCCGAGGCACAGGCCGGTCGGGCTGCCCGGCAGGGTGAGGGTTCGCTATTCGATGTGAGGCGCTAAGGATGTCCCGAGCAGCTCCCCTATTCGTTCACCGAAGTGCAGCGAGCGAGCCAAGCGAACCTGGATCCACTCGCACAGACCCGGAACCAGAGGCAGCCGAGAGCCATTTCCCGAGCACCCGCGACACCTGCCTCGCCCGAGCCCGGTCCTCTCGTGACGTGCCGATCGACCACATAGTCCTGCCCCGTCATCTGCCCCGTCGCGGCCCCCGAGGCACCTCACGGGGACAAGACCAACCGCAAAATCGGATACAAGCGGCCAAAATTGGTAGCTTAAACTTCCTAATCCGCTTGGCATCGTGGCCTGGAGCGTTAGCTTTGCTGTTCTCTTTGACGCGATCCCCGGACGGCAGCGCCGTGCTCAAGGGTATCGTTGGGGCCATCCCCGGGAACGTCTACATGGCCTTGCCCGCAACAGGGCAGACCGCCTCAACCCGGCCTGTCACGTCCATCACCTTGATGTTTCAGGAGTAGTCCGATCATGACCTTGAATGAGATCCAGTCTAAACTCTGCGAGGATAACCAGACCGATTTCTCCGACCTGCGAGCGGTGATTTTCAACACCACCCTGAAGAAGGTCGAGGGGAACTCTCATACGAGGCTGCTGCTCTCTGTCGCCGACGAAATTATGTCGCGCAATGGTGTCGCGGTCGAAACGATCCACGCCGCGTCGTATCAGATCGCCTATGGTGTCTATCCCGACATGACGGAACACGGTTGGGACCGGGACGATTGGCCCGCACTGTGGGACAAGGTCGCCGCCGCCGACATCCTGATTATCGGGACGCCGATTTGGCTGGGCGCCGAAAGCTCGATCTGCCGCGTCCTGATCGAGCGGCTTTATGGCATGTCCGGGATGCTGAACGACAAAGGGCAAAGCATCTTTTACGGCAAGACTGGGGGTGCGGTTATCACCGGCAACGAGGACGGGATCAAGCATTGCGCGATGTCGATCCTGTATTCGCTCGGCCACCTGGGCTACACAATCCCGCCGCAGGCCGATTGCGGATGGATTGGCGAGGCGGGCCCGGGTCCGAGCTACGGCGAGGAGATCGAAGGCGGCCCCGCGGGGTTCGACAATGATTTCACACAGCGCAATGCAACGATCATGACGTGGAACCTGATGCACATGGCGCGGATGCTGAAAGATGCCGGCGGTCTGCCCAACCACGGCAACGACCGCAACGCATGGAAGGCAGGCTGCCGTTTCGATTACGAGAACCCCGAGCACAGGGTATGAGCCTGCCGGTACCCGGAGCGTCGACAACAAAGCCTCGCTGATTGGAGCATCTTTCAGCCGACGGCTGTCTGAGGCGCGCTCCTCGGAGGGAGCGCCTGTTGAACGCGACTGATTTGCGAGGCTGTCGCGTGGTCATGCTCGAGGAAGCGTTGCAGGGGCTCTTGGCCGAGGGCCAGGCGGAGCGCTCAACTTACCGCAAACTTTCGGCGTTCAAAGCTCCAACGGTGACCTCGAAGTGCACCCGCATAAGTCGCGCTTGCACAAGCCCGAAGCGCTCGGCGCAACCGCGGATTGATCTCGAGAAGTTTGAACTTGTCCATAGTTTCAGTTCTTGTTGTCGGCCGTAGAATCGGCCTTGGTGCGGCGAACGCTGGTGGTGGCGCCCAGGAGATTCTCACCCTCGTCCACCAGCTTGGACTGACGAGCCTGCTCTTCAAGAACCCCGGCCTCGTTGGACAACCCCGCTTCGGCCTTCGTAGAGATCGCGTCCACTCCTTTCGAACGCGGCAACTCGCCGGATGATTTGAGCGATTCCCCTTCCTGCGTCGCCTGTTGCTTCCCATCGAGCAGCGTGACGGGGATGCCGCTCGGGAATACGACTTCTCGTGCTTCGTCCGGCATGCTGACGCCGTGTTGTTGAAAAGCACGTTTCACGAGCCGGATCACGGAAGACCGCACCTTGAGCCAACTGTGTTCATGGCCATTGATCCAAAAGTAAATTCTTAAGTTAACGGTCGCTTTGCCCAAGTCGTCCGCCAGAACCCAGGGCTCTGGCACACTCAAGACCGCCGGATGCTCCACCAACACTTTCAAGGCGACCGCCTGGGCTTCGTCGATCGCGTCATCGTAGCCTATGCCGATGACGAAGTTCTCACGCCGGTTGGGGGTAGCCGTGAAGTTTTGAAGCGCGCTCTTATAAACAGCCGCGTTCGGGACTTGCACGATATTGCCGTCGAGGGTCAGCAGCACAGTTGTGCGAATATTTAATTGCTGAACATAACCGGTGACTCCGCCGATTTCGACTAAATCCCCCGTTTCAAATGGGCGCTGGATACTCAGGAAGATGCTGGCCAGGAAGTTCTCCGTGATGTCGCGGAAGGCGATGCCGACAGCCAGACCGACCAGGCCGGTTCCGCCGACGATCGTCAACGCCAGCTGGGTCAACCCGGAGACCCGCAGGACGATGTAGGTGCCCACAAGAAACACGATCACGCCCAACCCCCCCGCAAGGACGCTCTGCAGCAGTTTCGCTCGGATACGCCCGCCGAAGAATTTTCGGGCGCCGCGCGCCGTCAACCACCCTGCCCCCGCAGACGCGGTCAGGATCAGCAGCGCGACGACGAGGAACGGGAGGGAGCGGATGACGTCGCGCGACAGTCTCGACAGCCCACTCCACGCCCCCCGGAAGTCCCAAGCGGACGGCTGGAATAGTTCGATCCGGTTAGCCACAGCGGCCACGTCCTGGGTATTGCGCGCCAGATCGCCGGCCCATTTCTTGAGCTCGTCGGTCTCTGTCCGTCCGCGGAGAAAAACAACCCCATCCCGGACTTGGACTTGCGGATCGGTAAACCAACCGGTGGCCACCAAGATGCTCTGGAGACGGTCGCGGATCTCCTCGTCGTGGGCGATCGGCTGCACGGCCACCTTTGCTGGCGCGGGGGAAAGCTCCTCTTCCTGGGAAGGGGGTTCATTTTGCGGGCTGGTCGCGTCTCCCTGCGCGCTGACCTCCGTCGTCAGCCCGCTCCAACAGAGAAGGCCAAGCAATGCTACCGACTGAACCCGCAATTGGCGGCACCTCGTGAATCGCACACGTAATTGCAGCAGCCAGAGTCTCGTACGTAAATCGCCGCAGAGCTGCCTGAGTTTATTCATGAGTGCGCCGCTATCTCACCGAGTAAAAAAGTGTGGCTCTCCTGACTCTAACGAGTGAACATGGAATCGAGTGGCGAAGCCTCGGTCCGGTACAGTGGGATCCAAACTCACCGGCGGGGCGCACGGAGGGAAGGCCGCGATTCCTGTGACCGGCAGCGTGCCACGTCGTGAGCGATCATGGATCCTCTGACGCAACGTGCACAGCCGGAGGCGCGCGGCGCGGTCTGCATTTACTGGTGCTGAGCAGCCGCTCGCCGTCGGCCGCCCAGTCGCTCAGCCGACCGTCACGTTGTCCCGGCGCTCCGAGCGCTCGCCCTCGATCGCCTTGAGGCGCTCGAGGGTCACGTCGGGTGTCGGATACTCGCCCGTGAAACAGGCGTTGCAGAACTTCGTGATCTTCGGATTGCCGACGCGCGCCGCCTCGTTCATCGCGTCGCGATCGAGGTACATGAGGTAGTCGACTCCGAGCACTTGCGCGACCTCGTCGATGGATTGGTCTGCGGCCACGAATTCTTTCTTGCTCGCCATATCGACGCCGTAGGGGCAAGGCGCGATCAGCGGCGGGCTCGTCACTCCGAAATAGACCTTGTTGGCCCCCGCGTCGCGCGCCATTTGCACGATGCGCTTCGACGTCGTGCCGCGCACGATCGAATCGTCGATCAAGACAATGTCGCGGCCCTCGAATTCGATCGGGATCGGGTTCAACTTGCGGCGCACCGACGAGCTGCGGCTCGACTGGTCAGGCATGATGAACGTGCGCCCGATGTAGCGATTCTTGATCAAGCCTTCGCGGTACGGCACACCGAGCTCGAGCGCAAACGCGAGCGCCGCGTCGCGCGAGGAGTCAGGTATCGGAATGACCGCGTCGGGCAATGGCGCGCCCGACTCTTTCCACTGTTTGGCGAGGGCGACACCGAAGCGGTGGCGCGTCTTGTAGACCGAGATGTCGTCGATGAACGAATCCGGCCGCGCGAAGTAGATCAGCTCGAAGATGCACGGGCGGTGCGGTTCGTGGCCGATCTGACGCCGGTGCACCTTGCGCTCCATATCGACGAGGACGGCCTCGCCCGGTCCGATATCGAGTGTGCGCTTGTAGCCGTTCACGTCGAGCACGACGCTCTCCGAGGCGCACGCGAACGACGTCCCGCGGGCGTCGTCGCGTTGTCCGAAGACCATCGGTTTGATCCCGAACGGATCGCGGAAGGCGACCATGCCCACGTCGGCGATCACCGCGCAGACGGAGTAGGCGCCCTTGACCTCTTCGAAGACCTTTTGGACGGCGTAGAACACGTCGTCGGCCTCGATCTTGCCGCCGTTGGCGTCGAAACGCTCCGCGAGGCCCTGTTGGAAGACGTAGAGGATGACCTCGAGATCGCACGTCGAATTCAATCGCGTGCCACAGCCATTGAAACGCTGCGTCGCGAGCTCGACGTAGTTCGTGACGTTGCCGTTGTGCACCATCGCCGTCCCGAGCGGGAACGTGTGGTGGAAGGGCTGCGCGTCGTCGTCCGTGTTCGAGCCGACCGTGGGATACCGCACATGTCCGACGCCGAGGTTGCCGCGCAGGCGTTTCATGCTCTCCTCGTCGATGACCTGGACGACGAGGCCGAACCCCTTGCGCACGTGGAAGCGGTCCGTGAAGGTCGTGATGCCCGCCGCGTCCTGCCCGCGGTGCTGGACCGCGAGGAGCCCCTCGTAGAGCTCGGGGGCGATGTCGGTGCCCTCAGGGCCGAAGATGCCGATGAATCCGCACATAATTCGTCCCGGGGTGGACCCGGGGGACGTCTCGAGAGGCTCGCCGGCGCCGCGTCGGCCGGGGAGCCGCGCCAGCCGGGGAGCCACGCTAGCTGGGGAATTGGAGAGGAGCACCCCCGCCGCGCGACGTGGCGCCAGGCTGATCCCGGGGCCGCACACCGTTGCCGACGGAGGCCAACAAGATAGTCCTCGATCGGGGTCACTTGGTGCCCTGTCGACCGATTCCAGAGGCCGTTCGGCCGCGCGGCCGCCAGACTGGCGGCCGCAGGCCACACTGCACCGCTCAAAGCCCGATGCCCGTGACCCCGCGACCCTCGATCCGACGCCTCCAGGCGCTCGATCGGCAGCTCGGCCCAGCCCTGGCCGCGGTGGTCGTGCTGCCGCGCCTCGTGCGGCGGGGCGCGCGAAGGCTCGCGCGCGCGGCTGAGCGCTTGTGGCCCGGCGCCCTGCGACCCGAAAACCGGCGACCCGGCGTCCTGCGCCCGTTCCGGCCGGCGCGCCGGGTGCTGCTGATCAAGTTCTGGGGCCTCGGCAGCCTGCAGCTCCTCGGGCCCGCGACCCGCGCGCTGCGGGAGCGCCATCCCGGCGCGAGCCTCGAGCTCTTGACCTTGGCCGCGAACAGCGAGTTCGCTACAGCACTCGGGATCGTCGACGAGGTGCATCAACTGGACCTCGAGGGTGCCGGCGTGGGCGGCGCGCTGCGGCGCCTCGTGGCGCTGACGTGGCGCCTGCGGCGTAGGGGCTTCGACGCGGTCTACGACTTCGAGTTCCTCACGCACACCTCGGCGCTCGTCGGCGCGCTCGCTGCGCCGCGGCAGCTCGTCGGGTTCTCCTCGGCGCGCGCGTCGCGCGGGGGCTTGCATGACGAGACGCTGCCGTTCGACGAAGAGCGCCACGTCGCCGCGTCCTTTCGCGACCTCGCGGCGGGTCACGTCGTCGCGCATTTCGACCCCGAGGAGGTCACGCCGCCGCGCCTCGCTGCGCGCGATGTCGCGGCCGTCGGCGCCTTCCTGGTCGAGCGTCTCGCGCCCGGCCAGAGGCCGCTCGCAGTGCTGAACCCGAACGCCGGCGAGCTCGCGCCCGAGCGACGCTGGCCGCCGGAGCGATTCGGCGCCCTCGCGCGCGCCCTCGTGCTCGACGGTTTCGACGTGGCGGTCATCGGCGCCGCGGACCCGGGCGAGGTCGCGTGCGCGGCAGCGGTTGTGGCGGCCGCTTCGTTGATCGATCTGCCAGGCGCCGCGCACGGGCGCTCGATCGACCTCGCCGGCGGTCTGTCCCTCGGCGAGCTGTGTGCGCTGCTCGCGCGCGCGGCGCTCGTCGTGTCGAATGACAGCGGCCCGATGCACATCGCCGCGGCCCTCGGCGCGCCGACCCTTGGGTTGTTCGGGCCGGAGACACCGAAACGCTATGGACCCGTCGGCGCGCGCGCGGTGGCGCTCTGGGACCCGCCGCCCTGTGGGCCGTGCATCAACGTGCACGACAACAAGCTGGCGGACTGCGTCTTCGGCCGCGCCGAGTGCATGTTGCGCCTGTCCGTCGCGCGGGTGCACGAGGTCGCGCGGACGCTGCATCGCCGCTCGGTCGAGCGCGAACGTCAACACGCAGCCGGTTCCACCTTTGGCGCGACCGCCGACCGGGAGCGCTGCCCGTGAGGGTGCTGTTGCTCAATCCGCCGAGCACCGAGGTCGTCATCCGCGATTACCTGTGCTCGAAATCGACCAAGTCGAACTATCTGTTCCACCCGATCGATCTGATCGTGTTATCGGGAGCGCTGGCCGATTTGCACGAGATCAGCGTGATCGACGCGGTGGCGGAGCGCCTCGCGCCGACTGCGTGCGCAGCCCGCATCGCGGCGCTCGACCCCGAGGTGATCGTGTCGCTCGTCGGCAGCGTATCGTGGGAAGAAGACCGCCGCTTCCTCGGCTCGCTGGGGCGCCGCGTTCTGGCCCTCGGCGACGTGCTGCACGAGCACTCCGAGACGCGCCTCGCCGAGGAGCCGTGGCTCGAGGCCGCGCTGCATCGTTTCGGATCAGAGGACGCAGCGCTGTACCTCGCAGGCGAGCGTGTCGACCTCGAGGACGTGACCTTGCGCACGGACGATGGCCCGCGGCGCGTGCGCAGCGGGAAACGTGTCAAGACGTACAGCGCGGGCCGCCCGCGACACGAGCTCTTTCCACGCGCAGGGTACCGCTTCTCGTTCGCGCGCCGCACACCGTTCGCGACCGTGTTGACGGACTACGGCTGCCCGTATCCGTGCACGTTCTGCGTGATCGGGACGCTCCCTTATCGCGCGCGCCCCGTCGAGGAGCTGCTCACTGAGATCGACCACTTACGCGGTCGCGGCGTGCACGAGCTGTTCGTCATGGACCAGACGTTCGGCGTCTCGGAGGAGCGCGGCATCCACATCAGCCGCGCCTTCGCGGAGCGCGGCGACCTCTCGTGGACGACGTTTACGCGCCCCGATACGGCCACCGACCCGCTGCTTGGCGCGATGGTCGCGGGCGGCTGCCACACGGTGATCCTCGGCATCGAGAGCGGCGACGAGGAGGTCCTGCGCGCGACCCGCAAAGGTTACGACTTGCGCGACGTCGAGGCCGGTGTCGGGCGCGCGAAGGCGCTCGGGCTGCGTGTCGTCGGCACGTTCGTGATCGGCCTGCCGGGCGAGAGCGAGGGCACGCTCGAGCGCACGCTGCAGCGCGCTCTCGACCTGGACCTCGACTTCTTGTCGTTGAATGTCGCGGTCCCGCGTTTCGGTACGCCTTTTCGGCGCCAGGTGCTGGACCTCGGCCTCGCGCGCGAGGACCAGCTCGTGATGGACCAGACGGGCCGCGAGGCGTTCTTGCCGACGACCTCGCTGACGCGGTCCGAGGTCGAGGCCGCGAAGAAGCGCTTGAATCGCCGTTTCTACCTACGGCCGCGGTATCTGTGGCGGCGCGCTCGCGCCACGCAGAGCCTCGGTGAGCTGGCGCGCCACGCGCGCGAGGGCGTGGCGTTGCTGCGCCGGAATCGGGGCTGAGGGGCACGCGACGAAACCAGCAGCGAGGGCGTACAGTGCGCCCATGATCGACTCCTTTTTGCGGCGCGGCGCGCTCGAGAGCGCGCTCACCTGGAGCGTGCTCGCGCTCGGAACCTCGGCCTTCGGAGGACTGCTCTTCGGGTCGCTTTCCTCGACTGCCGCGGCCCAAGCGGCAACTGCAAGCGCGACCAGGGCCGAGCTCCGGCTGCCGGCGCTCTTCGCGAACGACATGGTGCTGCCCCGCGAGCGCACGGTCCCCGTCTGGGGTCACGCGGCGCCGGGCGCGAGCGTGACGGTCAGCACGAGCGCGAACGACGCGGCCTCCACGGTGATCGCGAGCAGCGATGGTGCCTGGCGCGCCGAGGTCATGACAGGTCCCGCTGGTGGTCCGCACACGTTGACGATCCAAAGCGGCCAGGACCGACGCGAGTTGAGCGGGGTCCTCTTCGGTGAGGTCTGGCTGTGCTCGGGCCAGTCGAATATGGAGTGGCCTTACAACGCGATCCGCAAGGAGTATGCGGGCAGCGCGGCTTTCGACGAGCGGGTGGCGCGCGGAAACGCGCCGCTCGTGCGCCTCTTCCATGTGCCGCGCACACTCAGCGCGACGCCGGCGGACGACGTACGCGCCGTGTGGCGCGCGTGTTCGCCGGAGTCGATCCGGAGCTTCAGCGCGATCGGCTACTTCTTCGCGCAGGAGCTCGCCGCGACCCTCGACGTGCCCGTGGGGATCGTGGGCTCGGCGTGGGGCGGAACGCCGATCGAGTCGTGGACGAGCGGCCCGGTGATCGAGCGTTTCGAGGCGTTTCGCGCGCAAGTCGCCGCGTTGCGCGCGGGCGCCGAGCCCGAGCGCGAACAGCGCGCACGCGAAGCCGGCCTGCGTTGGTGGCAAGAGGTCGACCGCAAACACGCGGCGAGCGCGAAGTACGGGAGTGTGGACTTCGACGACTCGCAGTGGACCGAGGTCGAGGTGCCGGGGACGTTCGAACAGGGCCCGCTCGGCAATTTCGACGGTGTGGTCTGGTTCCGTCGCGACGTCGACGTGCCCGCCGCGTGGGCCGGCCAGGACCTGCAGCTCGACCTCGGCGCGATCGACGACGACGAGCGGACGATGTGGAACGGCGTCACGGTCGGAGCGTCAGGTGGGTACAACGTCGCGCGGACGTACACCGTGCCGGGCGCTGAGGTCCGCGCCGGGCGCAACGTGCTCGCGGTCTGCGTGCATGACAGCGGCGGCGCGGGCGGCTTCACGGCGAAGGCGAACGTCTTGCGCGTGGCGCCGGCCGTTGGCTCCGCGGTTCCGCTCGGCCTCGCGGGCAAGTGGCGCGCGCAGGCGCTCGAGGGCGGCCTCACGGCGCTGCCGGGCGCGTATCCGCGCGCCGCGACACCGGATCAATCGACGCCTTCGATCCTCTACAACGGCATGATCGCGCCGTTGCAGCCGTTCCCGTTCGCGGGCGTCCTTTGGTATCAGGGCGAGTCGAACATCAACGGCGCGGTGTTGTACCGCGACACGTTTCAAGCGCTGATCCTCGACTGGCGCGCGGGATTCAACGCGCCGGCGCTGCCGTTCCTGTGGGCGCAGATCGCCCCGTTCGACTACAAGGGCGGCCCGCGCAAGGCCCACGCGACGGCGCTTTTGCGTGAGGCCCAGGACGGCGCGTTGCGCCTCCCCCACACGGGGCAGGTGATCCTGACCGATCTGGGTGATCTGGCTGATATCCACCCTGACAACAAGTGGACGGTCGCGCAGCGCTTCGTGCAGCTCGCGCTCGAGCGCGTCTACGGCCGCGAGGTACCCGCGGACTCACCGCGATACGCGAGCCACTCCATCGAGGGCGGCGTTGTGCGCGTGAGTTTCGAGCATGCGGAGGGCGGCCTCACAGCTCGCGACGACGCACCGAACTGGTTCCACGTCGCTGGCGCGGATCGCCGGTTCGTGCCCGCGGTCGCGCGCATCGAGGGCGCGACGGTGCTGATGTCGAGCCCCGAGGTCCCGTCGCCGCGCGCCGTGCGTTTCGGCTGGTCGGACGTCGCAGTGCCGAACCTATTCGGCGCCTCGGATCTGCCTTTAGCGCCGTTCCGCACCGACGATTGGGACATCGTCGTGATCGAAGCACCGGTCAACGGCGGTCGGTGAGCGAGTGCGGTTCCGTGGTTGAGACCAGAGGTACCGAACCCGACCCAAAAATTAGGCGAGAGTCGCGCGCGCTCCGCGCGCGCGACTCTCGCCTAATTTTTGGGTCGGGTTCGGTACCTCTGGTCTCAACCAAACCGATCGGGTGACAAGAACGCCGTGTCGAACGCGCTCACCGGTTCGCCCAAAATCATCTGCGTCAGCCCCTCGCCGATGCTCGGGGCGAGCTGGAAGTCGTCGCCCGTGAAGCCGGCGACGACCCACAGTCCGGCGACTTCGCGCACGGGGCCCACGATCGGCCGCTGATCCGGAGTCAACGTGATCCACGAGGCGCGGCCGCCGAGGTCCTCGACGTCGGCGTAGATCGGCAGTCGCTGGCGCAGAGTCGCGCGCATCTCGGCCGCGAACGCCGGGTCGACCTCTTCGCGCAACGCCTCGGGGTGCTCCAACACGGCGCCGTCGGCGTAGGTCAAGCGGCTGACCCGCGTGCGATGCGCGCCGGGCTCGCAGCGGGCCATGAAATCGAGCCCTCGATCGATCAACACCGGGTGCGCGGAGGGCATCGTGTCGAGCGGATCGGGCTGGAAACGCAGCTCCATCGCGTTGTCCCCATCGAGGCCGTCCTGCTCGAGCGCCGCGCCGACCGGCGGCATCCCGAAAAACTGCTCGCGCACTCGCACGACCCGCAACGGCCAACGGACCCCGACCCGCTGCAAGAACGTCGGCGTCCACGGGCCCACGGTCAACACGATGTGGGGCGCGCGCACCTCGCCCTCACGGGTGCGGACGCCGACCGCGCGACCGCCCTCGACGATCAGCTCCGGATCACCTTGGCCGAGACGCGTGACGGCGCCCCGATCGCGCGCGAGCGTCGCGAGGGTGCTGATCGTGCGCTTGGCGTCGATGTGGCCGCCGTAACGCTCGAACGCGCCGAGCGCATCAGCCTCGACCTCGAGCCCCGGACAGAGCGCGCGCATCTCGACGGCGTCGACGAGGCGCACCTCGATGCCGAGGGTGCGCTGCATCTCGACGTTCGCGCGAAAGCGCTGCCGCGCCGCCTCGTCGCGCGCCGACAGCACCAGCACACCCGTGCGCTGGTACCCGATACTGCGCCCCGTCGCGGCCTTGATGCCGGCGTAGACCTTGACCGCGTCCCGCGCCATCCCCGCGAGCGCCCGGTCGCCGTAACCCTGGTGCACGACCGCGCTGGAGCGCCCCGACGAGCCCGACCCGAGGCCGTTTCGTTCGATCAACACGACCGGATCCTGCAAGGGGTCGCATTTCGCGGCCGCGTGGAACGCGACCGAGGCGCCCATGGCGCCTCCGCCGATGATCAGGATCTTCGCCTTCATGGGGTCTCGCGCGGTGCCACCCATGAATGGGCGAGGGCCCATCGTAGCGACTGCCTTCGGCGAATCGACTGGGCGCGGGGCCCGCCGCATCACACGCGCAACGCTGGCGACGCGCCGCGACGACCCAAAGAGGCCCAGCCCGCGCCCGGGGCGCGGACCGGTGCGGGCTGGTGGCGAGCGGAAGAGGGGCGACCGCTCGCGTTCGGGTCGGCCCCGGGGCACCGCACGCGGCGCTCCCCCAGGGCCATGACTGTCTCTCGCGCCGTCGTCCGCACGCGCCCGGTCCCGCGGGGCAGGCTTTCTCGAAATCTGCGCTGCGTCCCCGAGTCGCGCGCGCCAGCGCGTCCTCACAGCTCGCCCGCAGGCTGTCCGCGGCGCCGACTCGACGGCGCGGCTACCATCGTCGCGACACCCCACGAGCTCCATGGCCCCCACACGCACCACCCGTTCGATCCGCGTCGGATCCCTCACCATCGGCGGCGACGCCCCGATCGCGGTCCAGAGCATGGCCGCCACCCGTACGCAGGACATCGCCGCGACGAAGCGCCAGGTCGAGCTCATCCAGGACGCGGGCGCGGACCTGGTGCGCATCGCCGTGGATTCCAAGCAGGACGTCGCGGCCCTCGCGGAAGTCGCGAAGGTCGCGCGCATCCCGCTGTCGGTGGACCTGCAGGAGAACTATCGCCTCGCCGAGCTCGTCGCGCCCTTCGTGCAGAAGGTGCGCTACAACCCCGGGCACCTCCACCACCACGAGCGCGAGAAGCCGATCATCGAGAAAGTCGCGTGGCTGGCCGAGACCGCGCGCAAACACGGCGTGGCCCTGCGTGTCGGGGTCAACGCGGGTTCGATCGCGCCCGAGTACAAGGTGCGATTCCCCGAGGACCACGTCGCCGCGATCGTCGCGTGCGCAGCCGACCACTGCGGTTATCTGGACGACCTCGGCTTCCGCGATTACCTCGTGTCGATCAAGGACTCGGACCCGCGGCTGGTGATCGAGGCCAACACGCGCTTCGCCGCCGCGCGTCCCGACGTGCCGTTGCACCTCGGTGTCACCGAGGCCGGCATGCCGCCCGACGGCATCATCAAGACCCGCATCGCGTTCGAGCAGCTCCTCGCGCGCGGCATCGGCGACACCCTGCGCGTCTCGCTGACCGTGCCTTTTGAGCACAAGGGGCGCGAGATCGAGGTCGGCCGCCAGATCCTCGACGACGTCGCGAACGGGCGCTTCCGCTCGGTTCCGCCGAATTTCTTCGACGGCCTCAACATCATCGCCTGCCCGTCGTGCAGCCGCGTCGAGAACGAGCGCTTCATCGAGCTCGCCGAGGAGGTCAAACGCACCACCGCCTTTGCCAAGGAGTACGACTTGACGATCGCGGTCATGGGCTGCCGCGTAAACGGCCCGGGCGAGACCGACGATGCGGACCTAGGGCTCTGGTGCGGGCCGACGACCGTGAACCTGAAATGCGGTGAAGAGCTGGTCGGTAACTTCGGGTACGACGAGGTCCTCGTCGTGTTGCGCCGCGAACTCGATCGCTTGATCGCAGCGCAGCGCCTCGAACGGGCGAATTGAGCCACACACGCGCGTCGCGCGGCGCCAACTCCGCGCGGTGAATTCGCGTGGTGAATTCGTGTGGTGAATTCGCGTGGTGAATTCGCGTGGTGAATTCGCGTGGTGAATTCGCGTGGTGAATTCGCGTGGTGAATTCGCGTGGTGAATTCGCGTGGTGAATTCGCGTGGTGAATTCGCGT
>Ga0163144_10018292_pt1 | contig 14191 bp, 8 predicted proteins | sample OliLak19BULKMAT1_FD_123175 | JGI IMG/M metagenome (GOLD analysis project Ga0163144, IMG submission 123175) | Freshwater microbial mat bacterial communities from Lake Vanda, McMurdo Dry Valleys, Antarctica - Oligotrophic Lake LV.19.BULKMAT1 | ecosystem: Environmental > Aquatic > Freshwater > Lake... | reverse complement strand
TCCCTGCCCCTGACCTTCAAAGTGCGCAAGGGCACGCTCGACCCCGTCGACATCCCCGCCGGTCCCTGGGGCTTCACGATCAACCTGCCCTGGTATGACGAAGAAGTCGGTCGCTGGAACCACTCCCTCGCCGACAAGTCGCTTAAAAAACTCAAAGCCTACGGCTTCACGACCGCGACCGGCATCCCCATGGCCCTACGCGATATTCGCGCCGGCGTTCCCAACCTCGATTTCGCTCGCGCCGACGCTTACATGAATCTCCTCCGCGCCAACGGCTTTACCAAACCCGTGGTCAGCTATTCCTCCTTCGAGGGCCTCGACCTCTACACCAAGGACGAAGGCCGCATGCGCGAGGCCGGCTTCCGCAACTATGCCGACTTCATTCGCGCCGTCTTCGGCGCGGTCCAGGCCCACGCCGACGCCGCCAATTGGCTGCCCGTCTACTGGAACATCGCCGACGAACCCCTGGGCGACGACTTGCAACGCTCCGCGGAAAACGCCGAGGAATATCGCAAGGCGTTCCCCAAGGGGCCGCCTTATTTCACCGGCGCCAGCTCGTTTCAAGGGTCCGACGCCAAGGATCCGCACTTCCGCCTCTCGAAGGCCCTGCACGTCGCCAACTGGAATACGCACGATGCCGCGTCCGTCAAACTCGTCCAGGACGCCGGCGGGCAATGGGCTTTCTACAACGGCGCCAACCGCTGGACCTACGGCGTCTATATGTACAAGGCCGCCAAGGAATATGACATGAAGTTCCGCGTCGCCTGGCATTGGAACAACGTCGCCGGCGACCCGTATTACGCCCTCGATTGCCGCGAGGACGATTACGCCTGGTGTGTCTCCAACCCTGACGGCGAGTTGATTTCGACCGTCCAGTTTGAACGCCTCCGCGAAGGCATCGACGACTATCGCCGGCTCCTCACCCTGGCCCGCCTCGCCGCCCAACACAAAGACACGCCCGTGGGTCAGGCAGGCCAAAAACTGCTCGCGGACATCCTCGGCGGCTTTCAACTGGGGCAACGCACCCTCACCGGCGCCCCTTCCTTCGGCGACTTGCGCACGCGCCTCGACGCCGCTATCGAGAATCTTGCGCGATAATGACGCGCAGTGGTGCCGGTATGTTACCGGCACGAGAAGCCGCGTTCGTGCCGGTAACATACCGGCACCACAAAAAGGCGCCCTCGTTCAGCGTCCTGTCTTCGGCGACGGCATCCGCACGCGCGGGTCGTCTCCTGGCGGATCGTCGTCATACCAGCGTCCGGCTTCGTCCTTCCGATTGGCGCCCACGCTGTAGAGCAAATAGCCCTCTGCCATCGGCCGATAGTTGAGCGCTTTGCCGCTGAAAATATCGCCTGGCACCGTATTTAGGTACTTCGGCGCGAGCGCGTTGAGCGTCTTCGGATATTGCCCCGCGTCCCGCCGATACGCCTCCAGGGCGAATGCGACCTCCACGTTCCGCTGAATCTGCGTGGCTCGTATCTCCGCCTCGGCGACTTTTCGCACTGCCGGCACAAGCAGGGCCAACATCAAATCGCCCAACATTTCTCCGCGCACCTTGCCGCTCTTGCCGCCGAACAGGAAAGTGATCATCGACTTCGGTTTCAACTTTTTCAGTTCCTGCTCCATTTCGTCCAGCTTGCGCGTGCGTGCCTGGTAGTCCTTCTCGCGCATGGCAGCGACCATGCGGTCATAAAAATGGTTTGCCTTGCGCAACGCTCCGTCCCATTCCAGATCGGCAAACGCGACCTTGGTAAGCAAATCCGGTTTGCCGCTGGGCTTCTTCCCGCCTGCCATCTGGTCCAAGTATTCCGGCCCGTAGCGATCGACCATCATCACGCCATCCAAGAACATGAACCGCTCCCCCAGGTCGATCTTGTCCGCCGTTGCCGGGATGGGCGGCAATGCCTGCAAATCCCGCAACACCTTTCGCAAACCGGCCGCGTCCAGCTTCGTTCCTTCCAGGAACGCCAAGTCGCCGTCAAACGCAATCATGTCTAGCGCCACGCCGACCAGTCCCTCGATCAAGGTCGCCCCGTTTCCCACCAGCCGCGCCAGCCGATGACACGCCTGCAAATCCTCCCAGGCCTCCTTGTGTTTGCCCTCGCCCACATGCAACATCGCGCGCATCGAAAGCGCCCTGCCCACAGTGCGCGATTTTTGCAGGGTCGGCAAAAGGGCTCCAACCAACCCCGACTTTCCCGGGTTACTGGTGACAAGCGGATTGAAGTAGCGTGGCCGTTTCGTCGCTTCGACCGCCAAAGCGAGCGGTTTCTCCATCGCTTCCAGCCACTTCGCGTGATCGGGAAACTCCTTTTTGGTCCAGGGCCGCTTCGTCACGCGCTCCGACTCTTCGTAGAATTTGTCGCTGAATGCCCCATCCCGCTTGAGCGTGTCCGTCAGGTACTTTTCGAAGTCGACGAGATAGTTTCCCTTCTCGGCCGGCTCGTCTATTTTGAGCCACTTGTAGTATTCCGCCGGCATGCGCGCCCCCTCCGGCTTCGGTCCAAACGCGCGCATCAGGAGCACGTTCGCGTTGTTCTTCGGCGTCACCCCCTTGCTCATCCGTTCGTTGAGCGCGGTGAAATAGTCGATGTGCCCGGACTTATATTTCGGACCCAGGACATAGGTCGTGTCCTTGCCGACCGTGAAGGCCGGCTTTTTGTCCTTCTTTTCGTCCTTGGCATCCCCCGCGCCGATCCAACATGCGGTCAATAGCAACGAGCCGGCGACAAACATGGCACACCTCGAGAAGTGGTCGACCATCGATCCTTCTCGCATCATCGCCCACCCGCGCGCCGAACGCAAGTCGCATTGGCGTGCCGAACAACGCGGACGAGAGGGTTCCGCCGCGACATAAACAAACCAAGCCCGCGGGCGTCCCATTGGACGGACCCGCGAGCTTGGTGGGGGGTTCGCTGCGAGCGCTAAGCCGCGAGCGGCATTAGTTGCGTGAGAACATTTCTCCTTCGTGCCGCGGGCGATACGTGCGCGGCACGGGTTCGCGCCGGTCGGCGAGGAAGTGTCGCATCGTCAGAAACTCTTGCAGATTCTCGACGGTCAACAGGCCAACCAGGCGGCCGTCCTCGAGCACCGGAATCGCCGGCGACCGTGTCTGTTGAAAGAGTTCCAACGCTTGTTCGAGCGGATCTTCCGGCTTCAGACTGTTGACGACGGGGCGCATCGCATCGCCGACGAAGCTGTCCAAGTCGCCTATTTCCACGGCTTGCCGCATCTCCGCTCGGCTCAAGATGCCGATTAGGCGGCCATGTTGCAGCACCGGGAAGTCTTTCTGCGCGCCGCTCATCGCTTGTTGGAGGGCCGCGCCGAGCGACTCGTTGGGCGCGAGCGTCTCGAAGCGAGTCATCATCGCCCGGCGCACCGTAACTCCGGAGAGCTGATCCTTGGTCGAGGCCATGGCTCGTTCCTGCCCGGCGCCCATGTACACGAAGACCGCGATCAGCATCAGGATCGGATGCCCCCAAATGAATCCCGCGATGCCGAAACAAACCGCCAGCGCTTGGCCGATGCCCGCGGCGATGCGCGTCGCCTTGCCGTGGTTCATGGTCATCGCCAGCAGGGCCCGCAGCACGCGGCCGCCGTCCATCGGAAAAGCGGGGATCATGTTGAACGCGATCATTATCACGTTCACCCAGAAAAGGCGGTTGAGCAGATTGCCGCCGGTGAGCGCGTCCATTGCCCAGGGCATCGTGCCGTAGACGGCGACGATGGCGGTGAACGCCGCCAGCGCGAGCACCACGTTCACCGCCGGTCCCGCGACGGCGATGACGAACTCCTTGATCGGTTCGCGCGGGATGCGTTCCAGCCGGGCCAAGCCGCCGATGGGCAGAAGCGTGATGTCCTTGGTCGGGATGCCATACATGCGCGCGGCCATGGCGTGTCCCAACTCATGGAGCACGACGATGCCGAAAAGCAGCAGGATGAATCCCACCTGATATAGCGCATACTCCGACGATCCGCTCACCGAATATGCCGCGAAACCCAGGAACGCCAACAGGAGCAGAAACGTGAAATGCACATACAGCCCGATGCCGAACACCCGGCCGATTTTGAAAGACCATTTCATCAACACTACCTCCTCCGCGCCCCAATTATGGCGCCGTTATTAGAGGGCCAACACCACGCCGAGGAATCAACAATCGGGCGGAATGTTGGAAAGTAATTCTATTTTATGCGTGAGAAGGCAGTTAGGGCGAGGCCGTCAAAAGGGTTTCGCCCTTTCTTCGTCTTCGGAAGGCGCCAGCGCGATTTGCAATCGCGCGAATTGTGCGAAAGCGACAAAAAAAGGAGAAGGCAATGCTGCCTTCTCCCGCACCCCCTCGCGAATCGCTAATCATTCGTCGCCTGTTCGAGTCTGTTAGCGGAACATGCCGACCCAGAAGCTGAAGATCTGTTCGCGGTCTTGCGGCGCCTTGACCAGCGGGATGCCGAAGTCCAAGGCGATCGGCACCGGACCCAAGGCGGGCACGCTGATACGCAGACCGATGCCGGCCGTCACGCGATAGTTCGCGAGCGAAATGTCCGTCTCGACGGTTCCCGTGTCCAGGAAACCGACGACGTAAAGACTATCGTTGGCCTTGATGGGAATCTGATATTCCAGGCTGTTGAGGAACATGAAGTTGCCGCCCACCGCGAAGCCATTGACGAACGGCTGGGCCCCGCGGAACTCGAAGCCGCGGAGGCTCTGAAAGCCGCCCGCGTAGAAGCGTTCGAACACCGGCGCTTCGTCACCCTGCCAGGCCACATGAGACCGCGCGGCCAAGACGTGCTTGCCGCTGCCATCCGCCCGCTGATAGGTCGTGAAGTAGCGGCTGCCGACGACGCTCAGGATGGGAAACGTGAAGTCCCCGAACACCTGCTCATATGCCATCTCCAGGATGCCGCCCTCCGTGGGCCGCATGAACGAATCCCGCGTGTCGTACGTCATGCCCAACCGCGGAGCGATCAAGAAGTTGTTCCCCTGCACCGAAGTGTAATCGATTGGAGCGGTCGACAAAAGCTGGGAAACATTGATGTTCTCGACCCGCACGTTGCCCGCGATGCTCCATTCCTTCGTGAGTTGATGCCCGATGCCGAAGCGGCCGCCGATGCGTCCTTCCTGATACTCCGGATAGATGCGGTCGTTGTAATAGCCGCTGGTCGTCAGGCTGTAGGGCCGATCGAACAGGAACGGCTCGCGAAAGCTGATGGTGTAGCGTTGCAACTGCGTGCCCGGGACGGCCTCGATGCGCAGTTCCTGTCCGGCGCCGCGAAACGCCTTGCCCTCGAAGATTTCGCCGAAGCTCGTCGGGAAGCGAAGCAAGTCGAAGTTGCGTTCGTTCAAGACGATAGAGCCGACCAGGCCCGCGTTCGAGTTGAAGCCCGCTCCGAACAAGAGACTGCCCGTGGTCGTCTCCTTCACCTGGACCAAGATGTCCTTGTAGTCGCTGTCGGTGTCGAGCACGGTTAAGGTCGGCCTCACGTCGGCGCTGGTCTCGAAGATATTTAGCCGGGCCAAATCCCGTTCCGCGATCCGCAACTCGGGATAACGCAGCGTTTGCCCGGGATAGAGACCGATCACGCGCCGAATCACGCGATCCTTGGTCACGTCGTTGCCGACGATGAACACCCGGCCAACCTTCGACGGCGCCGCTTCGCGCACTTCGTACTGCACGCGCACCACGCCGGGCTGGTCCGGCACCGTGTAGATGCGTTCCTCGACGCCGACTTGCTTGCCCCGCCAGCCGAAGAAGTCGCGAATGTTGGCGACGTCGCCTGTCGTGACGCCCTTGCGATACCAATCTCCCGCCTTCGCCTGCACAATGCTGGTCGACTCTTCCTTGTGATCCTTCGTGATCACGGAGACACTTTCGACCTGATAGCGCCGCCCCTCGCGCACATGGAAGATCACATCGACCAGGCGATTGTCGTCGCTGAATTGTAGCTCGCGCGTCACCCGCGCTTCCAGATAACCGTTTGCTTTGTAGTACTCTCCCAGCTTGATCACGTCGCTGTCGACCAGGCCGGGCTGAAACACGCCGCCCAGGTAGGTCAGAAACGCCGTTGACGAATCCACCTGAGTTCGCAGGCGCGCGTCCGTGGCGAATTCGCCGCCCGTGAAGCGGATCGCCCGCACCACCACCTTGGGGCCTTCGGTCAAATTGAAGACCACGCGTTTGTCGGTGGGGCGGTCTCCCTCCACCAACGTCACATTGGCGAAGTAGCGGCCTTTGCTTTTCAGATAATCCTGAATTTCGTAACAGGCGCGTCGATTGCTCGCCGGGTCCAGCGGCAAACCGCGCCGGAGCCCCGTCATCTTCTCCAACTCCTCCGTGGTCACGGTTTTGTTGTTCATGAACACGATGTCGGAGACCAGACTGGGAAATTCCTGCACCTCGAAGGTGACGACGACTTGCCCGTCCCCCGTATGCTGTTCGCGCGGTCGCACCGACTTGAACAGGCGGGCTTTCGTCAGCCGATTGACGTCGTCCATCAGCGCCGCCTGCGAATACTCCTTGCCCGGTCGGAGCTGGAGGTAGCGCATTACCTGTTCGGTGCCGATGGTGCTATTGCCCACGACGCGAACGTCGCCCACGACTTCCCGCGTTCCGTCCTGCGCCGAACCGGTCAGCGACATCCCCACCCACCCGATTATCAGGCAAGTAAGCAGGGTAATCAGCCGGCGGCGTCGGGCTGTCGAAGCGGTGGCTCCGTCCGTCCCTCTCATGGGGAATCCTCGGGCTTGAGTGTGTCCTGTAAAGTCCACGGAGAGCGAGCCAAATACCCACGTTCGCCCGGGATGTCAACCCGAATATGGACTCACGGTTTAGAAACGGCGTGGGGAACGCTAAGCCGCGAGCGGCGGGGGGCGATTTTCGTGATCGGATTTACCCCGCTTCCCTAAACTGCTTCACATGCAATACCTACTCACCGGCGCGGCCGGCTTTCTCGGCAGCCACATCGCTGAGGCCCTGACGCGGCGCGGCAAGTCCGTCGTCGCGGTATTGCGCCCCGGCGCCGACGCGGCCTTCCTGGAGAGCCTCGGCGTCACGGTCCAGCACGGCGACCTTCTCGATCCCGGCTTCATCCACGCGGTCCTCGAAGACGTCGACGTCGTTATCCACTGTGCCGCTCGCGTGGACCATTGGGCGCCGCTCGCCGGCCTTCGCCGCGACAATGTCGATCCTCTCCGCGTCCTTCTCGAAGCGTGCAAGGCGCAGGCGCTTTCGCGTTTCGTCCACCTGAGCTGCCTCGACGTTTATCCGCTCAAGAATCTCCATGACGCCGACGAATCCTACCCGCTCCCCGCGCGGCATCGCGACCCCTACGCTCAATCGAAGATCGAAGCGGAAAAACTCGCCCTCGCCTTTTACCGCGACTTCGGCATCCCTGTCGTCGTCCTCCGCGCCGGTCACGTCTACGGCCCGCGCGACCGCGCCTTCCTCCCGCCCTTGATCGCCGACCTCCTGGAGAATCGCTTCCGCTACATCGGCGACGGCAGCCAGATCCTGCCCACGCTCTTTATCCGCAACTTCCTCGACGCCCTCTTCCTCGCCCTGGGCAACGAAAACGCCGTCGGCGAGATCTATAACCTCACCGACGGCGAACCGGTTTCGCGCCGTCAACTGATGCAAATCATCGCCGACAACCTCGGCCTGCCGCGGCCCACGAAGTCATCGTCCCCTTGGCTCACGTCTCTACGCACCCGCCTGAGCGAACGCTGGGCCCGCCGTCGCGGCAAACCTGACGCCCCCCGCCTCAACTTCGCCCGCTTCCGATTGCTGGCCTTGGATCTCGATGTCTCCATCCAAAAGGCGAAGTTCGAGATCGGTTACCTGCCGCGCTATAACGTCCAAGACGCGCTGGAGGAGACTCTCGCGTGGCATAAGACGAACGGGTAGGACGTGATCCGCCAACCCTGGCAGGTTCTACCCCGAAGGGGGTTGGGTCAACGTTGAACCAACCCCTTCGGGGTAGGCCGTCCTTTGCGATGCCTAACCCAGGGTGCGCTATCGCGACCCTGGGCTTTGCGAACTAAACCCCTTCGGGGTAAAAATCGCGGTTGCGACCACGATCTGCGGTTGCGATGACGACCCGGCGGTTGCGACGACGACTTCGGGGTAAAAATTGCGGTGCTCGTTCCAACGAATGCCGCAATTCAACTTTCGACGATATTCGTCTCAATCCCATACATACCGCTCGTCCCATTGAATGCCGTATTTGGTCAACAAACGACGGTACTCGTCCTGAAACGACTCGGTCGCGTGGTGTTCGACTTGCTTGGCGATGTATTCTCGCAACACTTCGACGTGGCCGGGGCTGACGGAGAACGCGCCGTAGCCGCTTTGCCAATAAAATTCGGCAAGGTCGACGGCCTTTGTTTTGATCCATTGGGACGATTCGCGTTTCAATTCCTTGACCAAATTCGCGACGGTAATAGTTCGTCCAAGACGGCAAAGGATGTGGACGTGATCTTCGACGCCGCCGACGCGCAGGACCGGGCATTCGAGTTTGTTGCATGTGCCGCCGAGGAAATGATGGAGTTCATCGCGCAGGTTGGCGTCTTGAAGAAAGCGGCGGCGGTCCTTGGTGGAGAACACGATGTGGAGATAGATTTGGGCGAGGGATTGGGCCATGATGATGCAACCCCCTTCGGGGTAGACCTCCCATTGCGATGCCTTACCCAGGGTGCGCTATCGCGACCCTGGGCTATGAGACCAAAACCCCCTTCGGGGTAAAAAAAAACGGGTGCTTCGACGATCCCAGGGTGCGCTATCGCGACCCTGGGCTTTGCGAACAAAACCCCCTTTGGGGTAAAAATCTGCTCACAGCACCTTCGGTTTGCGCACATAAATGTGGGACGACAGTCCATGCAGCATCTCGGCCGCTTCGCTGATCGTTTCCGTCAGGGTTGGGTGCGGGTGGATCGACATGGCGATGTCCTTCGCCGTCGCGCCCATCTCCAGCGCCACTACGGCTTCGGACACCAATTCTCCCGCGCCGGGGCCGCACAAGCCGACGCCCAACAGGAGATCCGTCTTCGGATCGACCACGAGTTTCGTTACGCCGTCGGTGCGGCCCAGTGTCGTCGCTCGGCCCGATGCGGCCCAGTGAAACTTTGCCGTCTTGACCTCGCGGCCCTGCTTTTTCGCCTCGTTCTCCATGAGGCCCGCCCAAGCGATTTCCGGATCGGTGAACACCACGGCCGGGATGGCGCGCGGATCCCACACCATCGGCTCGCCGTTGATGACTTGCACCGCCAACTTGCCTTCGTGCGACGCTTTGTGGGCCAGCATCGGTTCGCCGGCGACGTCGCCGATGGCGAAGATATTCGCATTGCTGGTCCGCCGTTGTTCATCCGTCCCGATGAAACCCTTGGCGTCGACCTTCACATCCGCCTTGTCGAGTCCCAGATTGGCCGTCGCGGGCCGGCGTCCCACCGCCACGAGCACGCGTTCAAACACCTGCTCCTTCTCCGCGAGTTCGCCTTCGAACGTGACCTTGACGCCGTCTTTCACGTCCTCGACTTTGGTCACTTTGGTATTGAGGAGGATGCTCGTGAATTGCGTCTTCAGCTTGGCCTGCAATGGCCGAACCAGATCGGGATCGACTCCCGGCAGCAGCCCCGGCGTCAACTCCACGACCGTCACTTTGCTCCCCAGCGCCGCGTACACCGATCCCATCTCCAGCCCGATATACCCGCCGCCGACCACCAGCAATGTCTTGGGCACCGTCTCAAGCTCGAGCGCCGAGGTGCTGTCCCAGATCTTCTTCGAGCCGATCTCAAACGTGGGCAACTTCGCCGGCACTGATCCCGTCGCGACGACGGCGGTCTGAAAGCGCACCTTCGGCCCGTTCTCGACCTGAATCGTCGACCCGTCGATGAACGCGCCACGTCCGACGACATGCGTGATGCCGCGTTTCTTCGTCACGTCCATGAGATGCGAATTGTGCATCCCGATGATGCTTTCCTTCTTCGCCCGTAAGGCGGCCAAGTCAATCTTCGGTTCGCCGAAGGTGATGCCGAAGGCCGCCGCGTCGTGGGCCGCGTGGATGACCTGGGCCGCGTGCAATAGCGCCTTCGACGGTATGCAGCCCACATGCAAGCAGGTGCCGCCGGGCTTGGGCGCCGCGTCGATCAGCGTCGTCGGCATCCCCAGATCCGCCGCCAAAAACGCGGCCGCGTAACCGCCGGGCCCGCCCCCCAACACTACGATCCGCGTATCAATATTCTGCGCCATGTTCGATGTTTTCCCTGAACCGCCTCTTGGGGCTTAGCGCGACGAACGCGCGCTCGTAGCGCTAAGCCGCGAGCGGCATTGTTACGCGTGCAACAACATCATCATTGGATTCTCGAGCAACTCCGCGAGATGCCGGGTGAATCGGGCCGCGTCCGCCCCGTCGATGACGCGATGATCGTAAGAGAGCGACAAAGGCAGCTTCAGCTTCGGAACCCAGGTTCCATCTTTCCAGGTCGGCTCGACCCGCGAACGCGACAAACCCAGGATCGCCACTTCCGGCCAGCGCACGATGGGCGTGAACGACGTCCCGCCGATGCCGCCCAGGTTGCTCACGGTGAAGCACCCGCCGGACATATCGTCGGCCGTGATTTTCCGCTGCCGGGCTTTCTCGGCGATCTCGGCCATCTCCTTGCCGATGTCGTGCACGCTCTTGGTGTCGATGTCGCGCAACACCGGCACGACCAGGCCGCGTTCGGTGTCGACGGCGATGCCGATGTTGTAATACTGCTTCTGCACGAGCCGTTCGTTGGCCAAATCGAGGCTGGCGTTGAATTGCGGATATTGCTTGAGCACGATGGCGCACGCTTTGATGACGAACGCCGTGACCGTCAACTTCTGCCCGCGCTCCGCCTGTTGCTTGCGGAAGGATTCGATGTTGTCGACGTCGGCGAGGTCGTGATGGGTGACATGCGGGATGGTCGTCCACGCCATGTTCATCGCCTCGGCCGTCTTTCTGCGGATGCCTTTGAATTGCATGTACTCGATAGGGCCCCACTTCTCGAAATCGGGCAACGGCGGCGCGGCCGACGCTCTGGCGCCGCCGCCCGAGGTCAACTCCTTCACGTAGCCGCGCACATCGTCCTGCGTGACGCGCCCCTTCTGGCCGGAGCCTTCCACCTGATTCAGATTCACGCCCCATTCGCGGGCCATCTTGCGGGTCGCCGGTCCCGCGGGCACGACGCCGCCGTCCTCCGGCGACGTGCGTGTCGGTGGTTTGGCAGGCGCCTTGCTTTCCTTTGGCGGGGCCTCTTCCGGATTCGCTTTTTCCGGCTTCGAGCCCGCCGGGGGCGCCGATTCCGCCGCAGTAGTGTCCGGCACGCCCTCTTTGGTCGGCGACGACGGCTTGTAGGTTCCCGATGCCGCTTCCGGCGGCTTGCTCGCTCCCTCGCCGGACGCGGCCGGTTTGCCGTTGCTGCCTTCGATCATAAACAGCGTTTGCCCGGTTTTGACCTTGTCCCCCTTCTTCACCATGACCTGGCTGACCTTGCCGGCCATGGGCGAGGGCACCTCGACGGTACTTTTCTCCGCCTCTACCTCGACGAGCGCTTGCCCTTCCGTGACTTCCTCGCCGACCTTGACCTTTACATCGACGACGTCCCCGCCGGCCACGTTCTCACCAAGGGCAGGCAGCTTGATTTCACTCGCCATCGCGTCTTTCCCCTCAAAATCCCGCCAACCTGACCCGATGCCCACGCACCGAGACCTTTTCGCAATCATCCAATCGTCCGCCCCGCGCCCCGTTGCGACGCTCGACCTCGATAGTGTACGGGAACCACTCCCGCGCGGCATTACGCCCCGCCGCGAACCGCTGGCCAATTCCCCTTGTCCCTCTACACAGACTCTACAACCCGGCGAGGAGTCCAAGAAACCACCTCGCCATGAGAAAAACCTGACGCCGCCCGGCTCGCCATGAGTATGCCATGACCGCGAAATTCTACATAACCACCGCCATCGACTACCCCAACAGCCGGCCGCACATCGGCACGGCCTTCGAGAAGATCGGCGCCGACGTCCAGGCCCGCTATCGCCGCATGGAGGGCTGCGACGTCCATTTCCTCATGGGCAATGACGAAAACACGATCAAGGTCGCCCGCCGCGCCGCCGATCTTGGCCAGGACGTGCAGGAATACTGCAACGAAATGGCCCGGCAATTCCAAGAAGTCTGGAAAGCCCTCGACATCAGCCACGACGACTTCATCCAAACCAGCGAACCCCGCCACCACCAGGCCTGCCAAAAGTTCATCCAGAAGGTGCACGACGCGGGATACATCTACAAGGGCAGCTACGACGGACTTTATTGCGAAGGTTGCGAAGGCTTCAAAACCGAGACCGAAATCAAGGAGGCGGGAGGCGTCTGCCCGGATCACAAGGTTCCTCCGGTCCGCCGCACCGAACCCTGCTATTTCTTTGCGCTGTCCAAGTTTCAGGAGCGGCTGCTCGCCCATTACGACCAGCACCCCGATTTCATTCAACCGGAAAGCCGCCGAAATGAGATCGTGAAGCTCGTCAAAACCGAACTGAAGGACGTCAATATCTCCCGGCAGGGCCAAACCTGGGGCATCCGCATTCCCTTCGATCCAGAATTCACCATCTACGTCTGGTTCGACGCCCTGCTCAATTACATCTCAGCAATTGGATACGGCGTGGACGACGAAAGATTCAACCGCTATTGGCCCGCCGACATCCACGTCATCGGCAAGGACATCACGCGCTTCCATTGCGCCCTCTGGCCGGCGATGTGTTTCGCCGCCGGCATCGCGCCGCCGCGCCGCGTTTTCGGTCACGGCTTCGTCTACCGCGATCTGAAGGAGCAAATCAAGGAAAGTAAGAGTCTCGGCAAAGTCACCGAGCCGATGGAGATTATCGAAAAGTTCTCCAGCGAAGCCTTCCGCTATTACTTCATGAGGGAATGCCCCTTCCCGGGCGACGGCGAGTTCACCTGGCAGCGGTTCAAGGATCTGTACAACGCCGACCTCGCCAACAACCTCGGCAACCTTTATAGCCGGGTGACGACGATTCTCTCCAAAAACTTCCAAACCTGTCTCACCGGCACCGCGGGTCAGTCGCCGCCGCCGGTGCAGGATCCGGCCGTCTTGCGTGCGACGGTCGAGGCGATCCAAAAACACGTCGAAGCCTGCCAGTACAACCAGGCTCTCGACCTCGTGATCCTGCAAATCGCCAACCCGGCCAACAAGTACCTCGAAACCAACGAACCCTGGAAGGTGGTCAAGGTCGACCTGGAGAAAGCGAAACCGGCGATCTTCGCGGGCGCCGAGCAGCTGCGCGCCCTCGCCATCCTGCTCAAGCCGTTTCTGCCCCAGATGTCGCGGATCATCTACGAGAGTTTCAATTTCGCTAAAAGCTGGGAGTCCGTCCGCTACGCCGATGCGTTTACTCCTCCCACCTACGCGGAAGATCTGCGCCTGCTCGCGCCGCTGGTCGACGGCAAGGTCAAGCCGCTATTGCCGCGAATCAACTGAAGTTCGTTAGCACGAAGCGCGAGCGAGTGAGTTCACTCGCTCGCGCTTCGTGCTAACTGGACATTTTGCTTTTTTCCTCGTTCGCCTCTTGCAACCTGTACAACGCCACATTATTCTGGGAACCGGTCGGGGTGATGTGCAGCCAAAAAAAACAGGACACGTCGGCGATCTGGCGATCGTCGTCACTATCAATAACAACCCAGCCCTTCCCGCGATGCGGAAGACCCTTATTTTTCCAGGGGAAATCAGATGAGTCGGCGAGACGAATACGAAGACGATTATGACGACCGCCCGCGCGGCCGATCCCGTCGGGACGATTACGACGATGAACCTCCCCGCCGTAGTGGCGGCGGTTCGCGCAGCGGCCTCGTGACGGCCATGGGCGTCATCCACATCGTTGTGGGAAGCCTCGGGTTGATTTCCGGCTTGTGTACTTTCGCGGTTGGCGTTTTTGCGACGGGAGCGGGAGCGGAATTTAACCGCGCAGGCATGCCTGGAGGCCGGGGTGCGACTGCGGTAGGCGCCATGGTCATCATCGGCGCCATCATCATCCTCGCCGCCGGCGGCGGCGCTCTCGCCGGCGGTATCGGCACACTTCAGCGAAAATTCTGGGGTTGGGTTCTTGGCCTCGTCGCCGCCAGCCTCGCCTCCATCATGGCGATCCTCAACCTGATCTCCATGATTCAGGCTTTC
>Ga0163144_10018290_pt1 | contig 14192 bp, 8 predicted proteins | sample OliLak19BULKMAT1_FD_123175 | JGI IMG/M metagenome (GOLD analysis project Ga0163144, IMG submission 123175) | Freshwater microbial mat bacterial communities from Lake Vanda, McMurdo Dry Valleys, Antarctica - Oligotrophic Lake LV.19.BULKMAT1 | ecosystem: Environmental > Aquatic > Freshwater > Lake... | reverse complement strand
TCGTCCGGATCGTCCGGATCGTCCCGAGCGCCCTGAGCGTCAGCCCCGTCCGGAGCGTGTCCCGCGTCCGGAGCGCACACCTGCGGCACCGCCCACGGACGACACCATTGGCGTGGGCGGCATCCGTCTCACGCGCGACGAAGCCTTTGGTCTCGTGCGCGACGCCGTGGCCGCGGTCGCCACCGAGGACAATTCGGTGCCGAGCGAGACGGTGCGCACGAAGGCGTTCGCACTGCTTGGTCGCGATTCCGAGTCGCTCTCGGCCCGCAACTTCGCGCGCATCCTCAAGGACGCGCACGACGCCGGCCTGCTCGATCTTCGCAAGCGCGGTGAGGCATTCGAAGTGACCGCGGTCAGCGGCGCGCCGAGCATCGCCGATCAACTCGCGGTCGCCGAAGCGGCGCACCGTCCGGTGGTGGCGCCGAGTGCGCCGGCCCCGCGCGGCATGGGCGTGCGGAGCGCCCCGGGTCGTGGTGGACGGATCACCGTGAAGCCGACGCTCCCCGCGGGTCTGTTGCTCCTCGGTATGGTCGAAGAGCCGACGCCGGTGGCTGAGCCCGTCGCGGATATCGTGGAACCGAAGGCGTCCAAGAAGCCAGCCGCCAAGAAAGTAGCCGCCCCGAAGGCAGCGGCCCCGAAGGCGGCGAAGAAGACGGTGGCGAAAAAGGCGGTGACGAAGAAGGCCGCTTCGAAGACGAAGGCCGCGAAGTAGTACCGCGCGCATCACGACGTCACGAAAACACGACGGGCTCCGATGCGCAGTTGGCATCGGAGCCCGTCGTCCGTTCGTGGTGGCCCGTCAGAAAAGGCTCACGGTCGCGTCGCGCGCGCGCCACCGATGGGCAGCGAGGCGTCCCGGCTCCATTCGTCGAACGAGCCGTCGTACAGCGTCACGTCGCGCCCCAGCGAACGCAACGTCAGATACATCCACGACGCCTGCAAGCCGATATGGCAATACGTCGTGAGCGGATCCGCCGCCCCGATCCCAGCCGCAGCCACGATCTGCTCCAGCTCCGCGCGCGACTTGAACATCCCATTCGCGTTCACGGCCGAGTTGAACGGCAGATTCACCGCACCGAGGATCCGCCCCCCGCGCGGCATGCCGTTGTCGCGCTCGTCGTTATAGAACTCAGGGAGTCGCGCATCCACCATGCGACGGCCGAGTCCGGCGACAGACGCCCGCACCGAGTCCTTTGTCGCCAACTCGGCACCGCTGGGCGCCAGCGTGACGTTGCCCGGTGTCGCGATGACCTTGCCCGGTCCCGTCGCGATGTAACGTCCGCTCGCTTGCCAGGCGGGATATCCACCATCGAGCACCGCCACGCGGTCGCGGAGGCCGGCCCACTCGAGCGTGAAGAAGGTGCGCCCCGCCCGCGCGAAGTTCGTCGGCACATCGAACACGATGACAATCTTCGAGTCCGCGCGCACCCCCTTGGAGCGGAGTGCCTTCTCGAGGGCCGCCGCCTCAGGGAGCTCCATGCGAAGCCCGCCCTCAACGCCCGGCGCGATCACTTCCGCGTCGAAGTCCAACCGTACCGCGCCCGGGATGTGTCCCCGCGCAAATGATTCGGCATTGCCCAGCTGCAGCACAACGACCTCCGGACGCCCGATCCAATCGCCAAGCCAGTTCACGCTCACCACCGGCGTGAAGGGCAAGGAGCCCGGTGCGGCACTCTCCTGCGCTCGGAGTGGCTGCACACCGAGTGCCAAGATCAGCGCCAGACTGAGCGCTAAACTCAGCACGAAGCTCAGCGCCAAGCTCATAGCCAAGCTCCGCGCGGGAACGCGCGAGACCCGCATCACTGGGCGACTCACTTCAACACCCCCGTCTTGAGTCCGACCGCTCGGATCGTCGCGACCGCGCGCGCAAGATCGGCGCGTGTGTGCGCCGCCGAGATCTGACAGCGCAAGCGAGCCGTCCCGTGCGGCACCACCGGGAATCCGAAGCCCGTCACGAAGATCCCCTCGTCAAGCAGCAGTTCGCTCATTCTGATGGCATCCGCCGTTTCGCCAACGATGATCGGTACGATCGGCGTCTCGCCCTCAAGCGGATGAAAGCCCGCGTCCGTGATCGCTTGGCGGAACCACGCCGCGTTCTCGCGCAGGGTGCGCACGCGCTCTGGGTGCTGTTCGATGAACTCAATGCTCGCCAGCGCACTGGCCGCCACCGTCGGCGGGAGCGCGTTGGAGAAGAGCTGCGGGCGCGAGCGCTGCGTGAGCGTATCGCAGAGCGCTGCGGCGCCCGCCACGAAGCCACCCGCGGCGCCGCCGAGGGCTTTGCCGAGGGTCGAGGTGATGACGTCCACTTGGCCCAGCACGCCGAAGTGCTCCGCCGTGCCGCGCCCCGTCTCGCCAAGCACGCCGGAGGCGTGCGAGTCATCCATGATCAGGATCGCGTCGTGGTCCTTCGCGATCTGCAGGAGCTGCGGCAGCTTGCAGACGCTCCCTTCCATGGAGAAGACGCCATCGGTCCAGATCAGGCGCCGCTTGGCGCCCTTGTTCGCCTTCAGCTTCTCCACCAGGTCATCGAGATCGCTGTGCTTGTAGACTGCGGTCGTACACTTCGTGATGGACTTGGCGAGGCGGATCGAATCGATGATCGACGCATGATTGAGCGCGTCGGAGATCACGAAGTCCCCCTCTTCCACCACAGCGGCCGTCAGCCCTTCGTTCGCGTTCCACGCCGAGACGAATGACATTGAGGCTTCGGTGCCCACAAAGCGCGCGATGGCCGTTTCCAGCTCGCGGTGCACCGTGAAGGTGCCGCAGATGAAGCGGACGCTCCCCGTGCCAGCGCCGAACTTCTTGAGCCCCTGGATGCCCGCCTCGATCACACTCGGCTCGTCGCAGAGTCCGAGATAATTGTTCGACGAGAGGATCAGCACCTCGCCGCGTCCCTCCATCTGGACACGTGCCGCCTGCGGCGAGTCGAGGTGATTGAGCTTCTTGTAGGTGCCCTTGGCCTTGAGGTCGTCGAGACCGGCCTGAAGGGACGAAACGAATGTCTGGTTCATTGCACGACCAGTGGAGGCGGAAGAATGAAGGAGGCGCGGTGGATCAGGCGATCTCGAAGACCACCTTTCCGGCTTCACCCGACTTGATCACCGCAATCGCTTCCGCGTGCTGCTCCAACGGGAACCGGTGCGTGATCACCGGCGTCGGGTCGAACTGCCCGGCGCGCAGGAACTGCGTCATCTGGATCCAGGTGTCATACATGCGACGGCCCACGACTCCGTACACCGTGATGCCCTTGAAAATCACTTCGGTCGCGAAGTCGACGTCCATTGGCTTTGCCGGGATGCCGAGCATCTGCACCCGCCCGCCGACGCGGACGAGCTTGAAGGCCTGATGGATCGCCGCGGGGACGCCGCTCATCTCGAGCACCACGTCCACACCAAGTCCCTGCGTGGCTGCCCGCACCGCCTCGTCGGCGTCCTTGGGATGCACCGCGTTATGGGCCCCCATCTGCGTCGCGAGCGCGAGCCGCGTCGGGTTCACATCGCTCGCCACGATGTGCGAGGCGCCGGCCGCCTTGGCGATGCCCACCGCGAAGATGCCGATCGGGCCGCACCCGGTCACCAGCACCGTTGCGCCCGGAAGATGCGTCCCGTGTAGCGCGGTGTGGAACGCGTTGCCCATGGGGTCGTGGATGCCGCCGATCTCAAAAGGGATATTCGCGTCGAGCTGCCAGACATTCGTCGCCGGCATCGCGATGTAGTCGGCGAAGGCACCGTCGCGGTCCACCCCGATGATCTTCGTGTTCGGGCAGACATGCGCGTTCCCCGTGCGGCAGAGATGACAGTGCCCGCACACGATGTGCCCCTCCGCCGTGACGCGGTCGCCGACCTTCACGTCGGTCACGAGCGCGCCGACCTGCTCGACGTCGCCGGCGAACTCGTGGCCCACCGTGAACGGGGGCTTGCAGCGCCCCTGCGCCCACGCGTCCCATTCATGGATGTGCACGTCGGTCCCGCAGACGCCGGCCCGACGGACCTTGATCAGGACCTCATCCTCGCGGATAGTGGGAACGGGAACGTCCTGGAGCGTGAAGCCGGCGGTCGGAGAGGTCTTGACGAGTGCGCGCACGGAGAGGCCAGGGGAGGGGGAAACCAAGTATTGAAAAGTAACGCCCCCTATTACCTGTGCGAGCGAAAGGGACGAGTATTCTAGGGATGGACCGTCCGCAGCGCACCATGCACGCCCCCGAGGGCGTCCCGCTCTCCGCCTCGATCGCACTCACGGTATTTCTCGTGATCGTGACGTGGCTCGCGGGGCCGATTCTTCGCCATATGCCGGGCGCGGTGATACCCTGGCCCGCACATGGCGTGGCCCTCGCCATCCTGCTTTCGGCGCGCGACCGCTACCGGTTACCGGTGGGTTTCGGGATTCTGGTCGCCGCCTCGCTCGGTGCGGGGCTCCACAGCGGGGACTGGCCGCGCGCAATTGGAGGGGCGGCGCAACTCACGGGTCAAACGCTGCTCGTTGCAATCCTGCACCAGCGATTCACTCGCGGGCGCCATCCGCTTCGCGGCACGCTGTCGTACGCATGGCTCGCCGTTGCAATTCTCCTCGGCACGATTCCGACCAACATCCTCGCGACGGCGATCATCGGGATGATCGGCACGGAGTTCGTGCCGGGGTACTCGCTCTCGCTCTGGTGGGTCTCCGCCGTGACCTCCATGGCGGCCATCACCCCGATGCTGCTCGCGCCATCGGCGCCGCTGCACCCCGACGCGCGCATGGTGAAGCCGAGCCTCGTGGAGTTCACCCTGCTGGCCGTCCTCTATACGGTGGCGCTCACCAACGGCTTCTTGGGGATTGGCAGTTCGATACTCGCGTTGCCCCCCGCGGTCGCCACCATCCCGTTCCTCGCGTGGGCAGGGCTGCGCTTCGGGGTCCGCGGCTATGCGCTCTTCACGCTGCTCTTTCTCACCGTCGCGGTCGCCTCGACCTTCGTCGGAGTCGGACCCTTCGCGGTCTTTGGCCCCGATTCCTTCGTGCGGGCGCAACGGGCGTGGATCTACGTCGCCTCGCTGGCCGGACCGGCGATGATCTTCCCCATCGCGCTGGCCGAACGGAGCGCCGCGGAGGCGCGCGCGCGCACGGCCTACGCACAGCTCTCCGCGATTATCGACAGCTCGGGCAATCTCATTGCCGCCGTCGATAAGGAGATGATGGTCATTGCGGCGAACCCGGCCTGGACTGAGGAGTTCCAGCGGATATCGGGCGTCACGGTCCTGCCAGGAATGAGTATGCAGGACGCGCTCTCGGGGCTGGAGATCGACTCGGACGACTCCACGATGCATTGGCGGCGCGCCATCGCCGGCGAAAGCTTCACCGTCACGCGGATGGTCGGTGATCCCGAGCGGGCGCGCGACGAGTACGAGATCGCCTACAGCCCGGTGCGCGACGCGCAGGGCGAACTGGTGGGCGCGAGTCAGCTGGTGCGCAACGTCACGCATCGGCGCAAACAGGAATCGGCGGACGCCGAGACGCGCCGGCTCGAAGCTATCGGTCGTCTCGCCGGCGGCGTGGCGCACGACTTCAACAATCTCATGACCGCCGTGATCGGCTACGCGGGCATCGTGGCCGACTCGATGACTCCGGGCGATCCACGTCGCGCCGATCTCGAAGAGGTCGAGCGTGCCGCGACGCGCGCCGGTGAACTCACGCAGCAGCTCCTGACCTTTGCGCGTCGCCGTGTCGTTGAACCACGCACCGTCGACGTCGGCGTGCTCGTCCGTGGCTTTACCCGCCTCCTCGCTCCGCTCCTTGGCTCGACGGTGCGTCTTGCCGTGAAGATCCACGATCCGCTGCCGATGGCACGCGTCGATCCACTGCAGTTCGAGCAGGTGCTGATGAACCTCGCCGTCAACGCGCGCGATGCGATGCCGTTCGGCGGGGATCTCTCCGTGACCGTCACCGCCACCCCCACACCGACCGGCGAGGGTGTGCGCCTCACCGTGACCGATACCGGCACCGGTATGTCGCGGGAAGTCATGAGTCGCATCTGGGAGCCCTTCTTTACGACCAAGGCGCTCGGCCAGGGCACGGGGCTCGGGCTCGCGACCGTGCACGGCGTCGTGCATCAAGCCGGTGGCGAGCTCCTCGTCGAATCGATCCTCGGCGTTGGCACCACGTTTCATGTCATCCTGCCGCCGGCGGCGGCGATCTGACCGCGCGCTTCATAGGCGAGCGTGCCGCCGCGTCCGGCGCGCCTTACACCAGCGCCGGTTTCGTCGCCTTGACCCGTACCGCGCACACCTTGAACTCCGGGATCCCTGCCGACGGATCGAGCGCCGGGTTGGTGAGCAAATTCGCGGCGGCCTCGCGATAGTGCATCGGCAAAAAGACCTGACGCCGGGCCACGCGCCCTGAAATGCGTACGGCGATGCGAATCGTGTTGCGGCGCGAGGTGATCGAGACCTCGTCGCCATCGCCCACGCCCAGATCGGCCGCGTCCAGCGGGTTGAGCTCCACCGTCGCGGTGCTCTCGCGCGCATCGAGCGCCGTCGAGCGACGGGTCATCGTGCCGGTGTGCCAGTGATACATCTGCCGCCCCGTGTTCATGAAGAACGGATAGTCGGCATCCGGGAGCTCCGATGGCGGGAGATACTCCACCGGAAAGAGTGTGGCACGCCCGTCGGGCGTGGGAAAGGTGTCGGCGAACAGAAAGGATGTCCCCTCATGCGTGGCATCGGGGACGGGGTATTGGAGCCCACCCACGCGCTCCGCCAGTCGCGCGTGGGACACGCCGCGCCACGTTGGCGTCACCCGCGCGATCTCTTCGAACACCTCCGCCGCCGTCGCGTAGGGCGACTGCACGCCGAGGCGCCGCGAGAGGTCCAGCACGATGTCGAGATCCGAGCGCGCATTCCCCGGTGGCTCCACGGCTTTCCGCGAGAGTTGGATGCGACGTTCCGTGTTCACGAAGGTCCCGTCCTTTTCGGCGAATGACGACCCCGGCAGCACGACATCGGCGCAGCGCGCACTTTCGGTGAGAAAGATGTCCTGCACCGCCAAGAACTCGAGCCCGTGGAACCAGTCCTCGGCATGGGCGATGTCGGGGTCCGAAATCACCGGATTCTCCCCCATGATGTAGAGCCCGCGCACCGGGGAGCCCTCCTGCACGAACTCGGTCACCTTCAGCCCGACCTTCGCGTTGAGCCGATCGACCGGAATGCCCCACGCCGCCGCGTAGTCCGCGCGCGCCTCGGGGTCGTCCACGCGACGATAGTCGGTGAAGGCGAAGGGAATCGCTCCCATGTCACTGGACCCCTGCACATTGTTCTGTCCACGAATCGGAAGCATGGGGGCACCCCAGCGTCCGATCATCCCGCAGGCGAGCATCAGGTTGAGCAGCGACGTCACGATGTCGGTGCCCGTGTGATGTTGCGTGAGTCCCATCGCCCACAGCGTCGCCGAACGTGGGCCGCGCGCGTACAACTCAGCCGCCCGCCGAATCGCCGCGGCGGGGATCCCCGTGATGCTCTCCGCGAGCTCCGGCGTGTACTGCGCCACGCCGGCCCGCACCGCGTCAAAGTTGTTCGTGCGCGCCGCAATGAACGCCCGATCCTCAAGCCCCAAGCTGAGGATGTGCTGGAGCATCGCGTTCAGCAGGGCGACATCGCTGCCCGGGATCAGTTGCAGATGGACGTCGGCACGCGCGGCGAGCTCGATCCGCCGCGGATCGGCGACAATGAGCTTGGCCCCACGCCTGAGGGCGCGCTTGATCGCCGCGCCGAACACCGGGTGGCTCTCGGTGGTGTTCGCGCCGAGGATGAAGATCACGTCGGACTCGTGCTCGACCTCGCGCATCGAACCGGACGCGGCGGAGGTCGAGATGGCGCGCTGCATCGCCGTCACAGAGGAAGCGTGACAGAGGCGGGTGCAGTGGTCGATGTTGTTCGTTCCCAGTCCCGCGCGGAAGAGCTTCATGAGAACGTAGTTCTCCTCATTGGCGCACTTCGCCGACTGCAGCACGGCCAACGACTCCGGCCCGCGCGTGTCGCGGAGCCGCGTCAATTGCTGCGCGGTGAGTTCCAGGGCCTCGTCCCACGTGGCCTCGCGGAACGGCGCGAACCAGTCTGGCGGGGTGGCGAGCCGGTCGCGCGGGTCGCCGAGCACGGGGTGCGCCACGGAATCGGCCCCGCCGTCGGCGCTACCTCTGGCGCGGCGCTTTTCACTCCGGTTGGCACTGCCGCTCGCACTGCCGTTCGCACTGCCGTTCGCACTGCGCCGCAACGGATTCGTGCGCGGCCGACGTGCTTCCTCGGCCAAGGCTTCCGTCTCGACATCCACCCACGGGCCGCCACGCGTGGGCCACCGCTCGACGTCGGGATCGTGGGCGTCGAAGTGCCACGTGCCGGACGCATCGCGCGCCCAGCCGCGGCGAATCAGCGGCACGGTCAGTCGGTCGCGATGCATGATGAAGTCCGTCCCGAAGCGCCCCTTCACGCAGGTCGATCCCTGGTTCGGCGTCGCTTCCTCGATCCACGGCGAACTGACGCGTGAGACCTGGCCGTCGCGCACCTCGAGGTCCAGCTGACATCCCACCGCACAGTACGGGCAGACCGAGCGGACCTTCACCGCCGGCTGGGCCATCGTTCCCGCTTTCAGCTTGGCGAGCGGCAGGATGTCGTGAATCGCCCCCGTCGGACACACCCGGACGCACTCGCCGCACCACGTGCACCCCGCGTGCTCCGGGTTGCCGTCGGCCCCCACAATGATCTCGGCATGCTCGCCGCGGTGCGCCATCTCCAGCACGCCGACCACTTGGATATCCTCGCAGGCCCGCACGCAGCGGGTACAGAGGATGCAGGTGCTCATGTCGTGCGTGATGATGGGATCGGTCGGACGCGAGTCGCCGGTCCGGAGTGGGTTCTCTCCAGAGCGGGTCAACGGCACCTGGTACCGATGCACCAGCGTCTCGAACTCATTGCGGCCGCGATCGGCGGGGATCTCCTCCACCGGATACCGCTCCAGCAGGAGCGAGAGGACGCCCTGCCGATTCTTCACCGCGGCCTGCGACTCCGTGTGCACGACCATGCCCTCGGCGGCGGCGGTCGCACACGAGGGAAGCAGCTTGTTCGTCCCCTCCACGCTCACGAGGCAGATTCGGCAATTGCCCACGGTCGGCAACTGCGGATACCAGCAGAGCGTGGGCACGTCGATCCCCGCCGCACGGGCGGCATCGAGGATCGTCGCACCTTCGGCTGCCGCGCAGGGGCGGCCGTCGATGGTCAGCAGTGGCACGTCGGCGAACTCCTGGGGGGTCGGAGGTGTCTGAACGTTGGCATTGGCGGGACGCGTACACAATACGGCATATTCGATTTTCTCCTTTACCACGGGCCTCTCGTGTCATCGACTCGCCGCGAATTCCTGCAACAGTCGGCCGCCGCTGCGGCCGCCGTCGGCCTCCTCAACGCCGAACGGGCGCACGCCGCTGGCGCTCCGGCGTCCGCGTACTCCGGCGACAGTGATCACCGTGAACTCGCGCTCCGCGCCATCGACGCCGCGAAAGCGGCCGGCGCCGACTACGCCGATTGCCGCATCTCCAGCGCCCGCTCGCAGAACATCGGTACGCGCGAGCGTCGGGTCACCAACATCGGCGACAACGAGACGTTCGGCTTTGGCGTCCGCGTGATGGTCGGCGGTTCGTGGGGCTTCGCCGCCTCCAGCGAGCTGACCGTCGATGAAATCGCCCGCGTCGCGCGACAAGCCGTCGCGCAGGCCCGCGCTAATCGTGCGGCGATGGTGAAGCCCGTGGAACTCGCGCCCACCGAGGCCGTGCCCAATGGCGTCTGGCGCTCTCCGGTGCGCATCGATCCCTTCACGGTCGCGATCGAAGACAAAGTCGCGTACTTGCTCGAGGCGAATGCCGCCGCGATGGCCGCCGGCGCGCGCTTCGTGAACTCGAACATGTTCTTCCTGAAGGACGAAAAGACATTCGCCTCCACGCTCGGCACCGTCACGCAGCAGACCATCGTGCGCGCGCAGCCCGGCATGACGGTGACGATGATCTCCGCCGACACCCGCGACTTCCAAACCCGCCAGTCGACCGACATCCAACCCAAGGGGCTCGGCTACGAGCATGTGCTTGACGCCAACCTCAAGGGACACGCCGCGCGCTGGGTCGACGAAGCGCGCCAGAAGCTCACCGCCAAGCCGGTCGAGGTCGGGCGCTACGACCTCATTCTGCACCCCTCGCATCTCTGGCTCACGATCCACGAAAGCATCGCGCACCCCACGGAGCTCGACCGCGCCTATGGCTTCGAGGCCAACTACGCCGGCACCAGCTTCCTGGCGCCGCCGGAGAACTTCCTCGGCAAGTTCCGCTACGGCCCCGATTTCATGAACATTGTGGCCGAACGCAAGGCGCCGGGCTCGCTCTCGGCCTGCGGCTGGGACGACGAAGGGGTCGCGCCGCGCGACTTCCACATCGTCAAGGACGGCATCTTCGTGGACTACCAGACCACGCGCGAACAGGCGATGTGGCTCGATTGGTGGTACAAGCAGCGCAACATGCCGACGCGCTCGTACGGCTGCTCCTACGCCCAGACCTGGGCCGACGTCCAGTTCCAGCGCATGCCGAACGTCAACCTGATGCCCGGCACGCAGGACCTCGTCTGGGACGATCTCATTGCCGCGACCGAGGACGGCATCGCGATTGTCGGCGACGGCGCCTTCTCGATCGACCAACAGCGCTACAACGCCCAGTTCGGCGGCCAGCTCTACTACGAAGTGAAGAAGGGAAAGATCACCGGCATGCTCAAGGACGTGAACTACCAGATGCGCACCCCGGAGTTCTGGAATGCGATGGACATGATCGGCGGCCCACGCAGCTATGAGCTCGGCGGAGCCTTCGGCGACGGCAAGGGACAACCGTCGCAGTCCAACGCCGTGAGTCATGGCTGTCCTCCCACCCGACATAAGCAGATCAACGTGATCAACACGGGGAGGAGCGCGTGATGCCGATGCACTCCCTCCGGGCCATCGCGCGTCACCTCTCGCGCGCCGAATGCGAAGCCATCGCCAAGAAGGTCCTCGGCTTCTCCCACGCCGATGAATGCCGCGTCACCATCAGTTCCGGTGTTCGCGCCAATACGCGCTTCGCTCAGAACCAGATCTCCACCGCCGGCGACAACTACAACAACTCCGTCAGCATCCGCGCGGTGTTCGGCAAGCGGGTGGCGAACGTCAGCACCAACCGGCTCGACGACGCCTCGCTCCGGGCCGCGGTGGAGAACGCCGAGCGCATCGCCAAGCTGGCGCCGGAGGATCCGGAGCTACTGCCGGAGCTCGGGCCGCAGTCGTACGACGAGCCGATCGTCTGGAACGACGGCACCGCGTCGCTGGAGCCGGAGGCGCGCGCCGAGGCCGTGCGCGCGGTCACTGAACCGGCGCGCCGCGCCGGGTTGATCTCCACGGGCTACCTGGAAGCGCAGGCGCAGGCGTTCGCGATTGCCAACAGTGCGGGCTTGTTCGCGTATCAGCGCAGCACCGGTGTCGCCTTCACCACCACCGTCCGCACGCAGGATGGCACGGGGTCCGGCTGGGCCGGTGCCGCCGACAATGACTTCAGCCGAATCGACCCGCGCGCCCTCGCCGCACGGGCCATCGAGAAGGCGCAGCGGTCGGTGAATCCCGTCGCGATCGAGCCGGGGCGATACACGGTCGTGCTCGAGCCAACCGCGGCGGCCAATCTGATTCAGTTGATCGCCGGCGCCGTGAATGCGCGCTCGGCCGATGAAGGGCGGTCGTTCTTCTCCAAGGCCGGGGGCGGAAACAAGATCGGCGAAAAGGTCGTAGATGAGCGCGTGACCCTGGTCTCCGACCCCCTCGATCCCCGCGTGCCGGCCAACACGGCCGGTGCCGATGGCCTCCCGTCCGAGCGCGTGAATTGGATCGAGAACGGTGTCGTGAAGAACCTCGCCTACGATCGCTTCTGGGCGCAGCGCACCGGCAAGGCACCCAACAGCGCCGGTGGCACGCTCTCCATGAACGGCGGCGACTCGTCCGTTGAGGACATGATCAAGAGCACCGAGCGTGGGTTGCTCGTGACCCGTTTCTGGTACATCCGCCCGGTCGATCCGCGCACGATCCTCTTCACGGGGCTCACGCGCGACGGCACCTTTCTCATTGAGAACGGCCGCGTGACGCGTCCGGTGAAGAACCTCCGCTACAACGAAAGTCCGATCTTCATGCTCAACAACGTCATGGCGATGGGCCGCCCCGAGCGCGTGAGCGCCTCGGAGGCTGGCGGCCCGGGCCAGGCGATCTCCGTCCCGCCCCTCAAGGTTCGGGACTTCACGTTCACCAGCACGAGTGACGCCATCTGATATGACGGACCGCCGCGATTTCCTCCGGACCACCGGAGCCGCGGCCGCTGCGATCGCCTTCGCGAGCACGCCCAGACGCGCAGGCGCCGCCCCGGCCTTGGATCACCTCGACCGCTTTCAGTCCGGCGCGTCGAAGGAGCTCCTGCTCGACGCCATCAATGCCGCCAAGATGGCGGGGGCTTCGTACGCTGATGCCCGTATCGCCCGCATCCGACAGAACTTCGTCGTCACCCGCGAGCAGCAGATCGTGAACGTCGTGGACACCGACACCCTCGGGTGTGGGGTCCGCGCCCTCGTCGACGGCTGCTGGGGTTTTGCCGCCACGCGCGACCTCACGCGCGACGCAGTCACCACCGCGGCACGCGAGGCCGTCGCGATTGCCAAGGCCAACCGCATCGCGCGTGATCGCTCCGTGGAGCTCGCGCCGGTGCAGGCCTACCCGAATGCCAACTACAAGTCGGCGTACACGACCGACCCCTTCGACGTCCCGCTCGAGCAGAAGGTCGATCTCCTCCTCCGCGCCAACGCCGAGGCGATGAAGGTCCCGAACGTGAAGTTCGTGAACTCCATTCTCTTCTTCGTGAAGCAGGAAAAGCAGTTCGCCTCCACCGAGGGCTCGGTGATCGACCAGACCCTCATCCGCAGCTGGCCGCTCTTCGCCGCCACCGCGGTGAAGCCGGACTTCTCCGACTTCCAGACGCGACAGGGGGCCGAGGCCGCACCGATGGGACGCGGCTTCGAGTACGTCCTCCAGTGCGATCTGGTGGGCAACGCCAAGAAGTGGGGAGAGCAGGCAGCGGAGAAGCTCACTGCCAAGCCCATTGAGGTCGGCAAGTACGATCTCGTGCTCGCGCCCTCCAACATGTGGCTCACGATCCACGAGTCGATCGGGCATCCGACCGAACTCGACCGCGCCATGGGCTACGAGGCCAACTACGCCGGCACGAGCTTCATCGCGCCGCCGGAAGATCACCTCGGCAAGCTCAAGTACGGCCCGAGCCTGATGAACATCCAGGGCGACCGTTCGCAGGAAGGAGCGCTCTCCACCATCGGGTGGGACGATGACGGCGAGAAGCCCGACGACTTCCTGATCGTGAAGGACGGCGTCTTCAACGACTATCAGACCACGCGGGAGCAGGCAGGGTGGCTCCGCGACTGGTATGGCCGTCAGGGACGTCCTGTGCGCTCGCACGGGTGCTCCTACGCGGACTCGTGGGGCAGTGTGGCCTTCCAGCGCATGCCCAACGTCTCGCTGCTGCCGGGGACTGACAACAAGTCGATGGACGATCTCATTGCCGGCGTCGACCGCGGCATCGCCATCATCGGCGACGGTTCGTTCTCGATCGACCAGCAGCGTTACAACGCCCAGTTCGGTGGCCAGGTCTTCTACGAGATCCGAGGCGGTAAGCTCAACGGCATGCTCAAGGATGTCGCTTACCAGATTCGCACGCCGGACTTCTGGAACTCCATGGACGCCATCGGCGGCCGGGCGAGCTACGAACTCGGCGGATCGTTCTTCGACGGCAAGGGACAGCCGGGACAGGTCAACGCGGTGAGTCACGGCTCTCCGCCGGCCCGCTTCCGTCAGGTCAACGTGATCAACACCGGGAGGCAGGGATGAGCGCCCCCAAGCGACTCCGTGATGGGATTCCCGCGGGAGCGGTCCTCTCGCGCGCCGATGCCCAAGCCATTGCCGAACGGGCGATGAAGTTCTCCAAGGCCGAGGCCGTCGACGTGAACCTCGGCTCCAACGTCAGCACCAACGTGCGCTTTGCCGACAACCAGATGAGCACGGCGGGCTCGCTGACCGATGTGGGCTTCGCGGTGCAGAGTTGGTATGGCACCAAGCAC